>ENA-ORSM01000415-ORSM01000415.1-human-gut-metagenome-genome-assembly--contig:-NODE-415-length-37410-cov-3.988997_pt1 | contig 37410 bp, 44 predicted proteins | sample MGYA00241903_ERZ509170 | MGnify/ENA primary metagenome ERZ509170 (study PRJEB26280, sample SAMEA2338784) | human gut metagenome | biome: human gut; feature: human-associated habitat; material: faeces...
CATACCGGGCACCAGGCGGGTGCCATGACCCGGACGGCCATAGTTGGGCACTTCGGGATCTTCGTGAAGGTTCTGGCCCACGCCGCTACGTTTTTAGTTTACTTGGCTAAATAGCTTACTTGGCTAAAGCACTTTGTAAAGCCATAATAAAAACTCCACTAGCTTTGATACTAGTGAAGTCTGTTAGACTACTCTACATAGATATAAATAGACTTTGCTAAAGTCTTGTAATGGTCAGCGGTAATTATACATTCCACCACATAAGTTTCTTTCTCTGTAGATTTTATTGTTAACGTACCCTCCGGAGAAACAGAAATATTTCCTTTAGTGTTATTTTTTACTGTTTTTCCAGTTTTGGAATCAATTGAAACTGCTTCAGAGTTTTCTTTAGCTAAACGGAATTCACATTTTAAAGTAGAAAGAGCTTCTTTAGTTATGCCATACACTTTTGGAGCATTAAGCTGTTTAATGTATTTTCCATCTTTAAAATCATCCTTAGAGATGGTAATAGGTGGAACATCGCTTGTTTTAATTTCAGCATTATTAACATAGATCTTAACTTTCATTGTACCACTGTACTTCCCTTTTCCTTTTAATTCTACGATACCACCTGTTTTTGATTTTTCTTTAGATTTATTATTAGCAAATTCATAATCTGTTTTTGCAAATATCGTTCCAGCACATAACTTATTTGGACGGCGTACTTTAATCATTTCTGGAAGATTTGGTTTACCAGTGTAATCAAATACAATCCAATTGTATGGTGCATCATCTATAGCATGAAAATTATCTAAATTATTATCATTTGCATGCAGTAATTTTAATGTAATAAACGAGACTACAAACAATATAAGCAGTATACATTTACCTTTCTTGTTCTCCATAATAAATTCTCCTTTATCAAAGGTGTGTACACTTTTATGTAATACACACCTAACATTTTTTGTCAGATTACATTTCTGAACTAAATATCACTTGGCTAAATATCTTGATTCAATACTTTCGTACCTGCCATCAAGAATATCACTGAGCTAAAGCCCTTTGCTTATTCAATGAAAACAAATCTGTTTACATAATCTCGGTCTTTGCCTTTGAAGATTGGGATGTTCTTATCCACATACCAATGTGGTCTTACATCACCATCTCTTTGCTCTCTGATAGCGCATGCACCTCTTTGACAATCAACAGGGTAATCTTCCCATGTAATTCCAATCTGCTCTAACATTTGTTTCATTTCTTTTGTTATTTTGTTTTTTACTTCTGTGTTGGATAAATGTGTACGTGCAGCCATCTGTACGTAATTTCTTATGGCAACGAGCTGTCTCCAGTAAATTAGATTAGTGACTTCCTCTTTTGGGACATTGAAGCATCGTGCATCAAACATGGCTCCTTTTGAAACTGCGTCCTTATAGATTTTTACATAGCGATGTAACTCTTCGTTTGGATTTTCTTCTTGGCTAAAGTCATCGTTCGAATCCATTAGACAGCAGTTTTCCATTACGAATTCACGTGTCTTTCTTTCAAAGATTTTATTAAAGTACATTGTGGTCATGCTGGCTGCTGTACTTACCATTTTCTGAATCTCGTAGTTAAACCAAGCTTCTTGGCTAATGGTTTCGTAATCAACTAAGCTTAGAGTGATTTCGTCGGATTGTGTGTAACCTAATACACAGCCTTGAATTGACTGACACAGATTGAGCATTGTTTCCTGCATTGTATCTCTAAAAAGTCTATCGTAAGGCTTTTTGAAGTTTTCTGTGAAATGTTTGAAGGCTTTGCCATCCATTCGTAATGCAACTGGACATCTTCTCATAAGTCGAGTGCGCAGGACATTTTCGTAAAACTCTTTCATTCTATTTCCAATTTCTAAACCGTCCATAGTTCTTCTCCTATTCTTTGCTAAATAAAGCTTCTGTTGGCTTTTACACCAATAGAAGCTGATTTGATTTTTCTGGGTTAGTTTACCGCTTCGCCATCTTACCTGGGCTAAAGCTGTACTTCGCCCCTTCGGTACTGCCATTTAGTTTTCTTAATTTAAAGCTGTGCTTCGCTATCTTTTTTAATTTAAAGCACACACTACCTTCTTGCCTTAGCTTAAGTACTCGATCTCAAATCGATCATTGACAGGTAACATCATTGACTTTGAACCTAAATCAATTATGATTCTGTCGAAAGGTAATGCAACCTGCATGTCCTTTACTTTTGTTGATTTGTCCATGTGTCTCTTACTACCTCTGAAAGTGTAGTTTAAAATCTCTTTATCGGTAGGTACGTGACCTGCTGGAATCGTGCCTACTAAGATTGCAGCTGGGTAAGTTATACCGGTAAGCGTATCAATAACATTAACGATTGGTGTGTCGTTAGGGTAATCTCTGATACACTTGTAAGGATCAATTTTAAGATTTGCAATATCTTTATCAATTACTGCAATCTTAACAGTACAGTTATCCACCTCTGGAATTTCTGTAATCTCACAGTAGCGTGCCATAGCTGTTGGAACCAATTCTTCCTTGGAGTACTGGTTTTCGTCTAATTCGATTACCTTTTGGTCTTTTACAGAGAAGTCTGTGTCATTGATTTTATTTCCAGAAATCTCTGTAAATTTTTTGTATACTAAAAATTTCATCGTATACCTCCTACTTTCCTTTTTATTAAGAAAGGGAGCTAAAATAGCTCCCTTAACTCCATTAATTATTATTGTGTTACAGTAAGTTAATTAATTACTGCTATAACGATTCCGTTATTTTCTTTGCTAGATGAACTCCTGATTCTGTTGCACACATTAAACTATTAGCTGGAATATCTAAAATTTCCATCATGTCTTCTTGATTAAAGCTAACATCTTCAAACTCTGCATCTTCCGTGTAGTAAATATTCTCCTCACGTTCTTTACGATTAGCTTTAACACTATCTGTATAGTCTTTAGCCTTATTGAAAGATTTCTTGGCTAAAGTTCCTGTAGCTTTTAGTAAAGTTCCTGTAGCTACTCCAATAGAAACCAAAGCTTTGCTAAAACCTGACATTCTGTATCCATACCCATAACGTTGTCGTGTTCTGTCGTTGTAATTATTTCCACTGTAGTATCTGTTACTACGATTTTCAGTATTTCTAGTTTGGTTACACCATGGGTAACCACTTGTCCTGTTTCGCTGTCCATTTGAATACCATCCATTAGCCTGTCCATAGCTATGTCTATAGTTATGTTCATTACTATGTCCATAGCTATAATTTCCTGGATTTCTAACTCTTACTGCCATGCTGCACTGCCTCCTATTTTTTATGTAGTTCCACTACAGTATTAGTTATTTTAAGTTTTTCTTTGTATTTCTTTAGTAAAGCTTGAACTTTATCAACGCTTTCTTCAGTGTAAAGAATTGTTTTATGTTTGGTTGACAAAATGACAAAGCTAGCTTTGCTTACACAATGACTAATCTCAAAATCTTGTTTATTGTGAATTCCCATTACTTTGCTAAAGTTTATTATGTTTTCTTTAACAACACCGTCGGTCACTATTCTAAAATCATTTGAAGTTGAATAGTAAATAGTATTTGGATTACATCTTTGAATGGTAGTTATTTTATTTTCTTTAAGAAATAGATAAAGACTTTTCTTTCTGTAGTAAACAACTTTATTCGTCACTTGTTTTCCACAAATACAAATCACTCCGTCTTTTGAAGGAAATTTGTAGTAAATGTCACTATCAATCTCTTCAACTAATGTGAAATTATTGACTTGGCTAAATCGCCAACCGTTGCACAGTAACGAAGCTTTCCCTACTGTCTCATTTTGTTTATTATTTTTCTTAAAAGGATTTTCTAAATAAAACTTACCATTTGCTATAAAGACCTCTTTTGTCATTCTCATCACCACATCTTTCTTTACACTCTTGTCTTCCTTTCGAAGATATCACCTAAAGTGATAACACCATCTTGCGTATGAAGAAGACACTGTACACCTTCTGGTTTATTTTTAAGAAATGTGGAACCGCTCTTTTTAAAATTACTAATCTGTGAAGTTTCATCGTCGTCTTTGACATACTCTAAAACATAACTAGCATTTTTAACGTTAACAATATTTTCGCCGAAAACAGTTTCTGAACTAATCTTTCCATCGGTACAGACAATGGTATTACCTCTAAAATCAAATGAATGATTTGGGTCTTCAACAATAACATCATCGATTCCATATTTCTTTAAGAACTCTAAGATTTTTGTATCATAGAACTTAGTGAAATAGACTTCTACGTTATTTTCATTCTTGTCTTTACACAGAAAAATAGCCCCTTCCATTAACGGATAGATAGCTCTGTTCGGTCCTTTAATTCTAATCACTCTCTTGTCTAAATCGGCTTCAATCTGCCATTTACCAATAGTAAGTGAATTAACTAACTCTTTATTTTCATTGTTGTAAGAATCACGAGGATCAAGAAGTCTTCCCCCTACAACAAGTATTTTCTTACACTGCAAACTTATCATCTCCCTCAATCTGCATAAACTTTTTTATTTACTAAATCAACTGTTATCTCATCGTAATCTTTTAAATTGTAATCTTTCGTATTATTGTTATCCAAGTAAGTTTTCTTGGCTAAAGCTGACTCATCCTTTGTGGTTGAATTAATCAAAACATCACAGTTATCTTTTGGTTTACCGTTGCTAAAGTGAACACTAAAGCTATCTCCGTTTTTAACGTAGTGAACTCTAAGTACATCATTCTTTAATTGTAATTCCACTTTTCCATTTGGTAATCCAATCTCATCTTCAAAGAATTCTCCATTACTGTAGTAATCACCATAGAACTTTGAAGTTACATAAACTTTATTTGCTTCGATGTTTGCGAATTTTGTAGCATCTGAAATTAAAAACAAAGCTTCTGGATCTCTATCACCTATAGTCTGTTGAACAGCTTCTTCGTCTAAATTGTCTGCACAATTAATTAAGTATACATAGCCATTACAATTTAGCGCAGCAGTGTAACTGTCTTGTGTTGGAAAGACTTTAATTTCAGCCGTACTTTGTACTTCTGTATCATCATAATCAATCCATCTATCAGTAGCGTCTTTAAAGCTTATTCCCCTTAATTTAAAGATAACTATTATCAGTATAATAATTCCACAGATTATTGTACTGCAGCCTTGCTTCCTTACTTGGTTAAATCTTCTGGTTGGTCTTACTTGGCTAAAGCCAAAGTCATTTTGGTTCTCTCTATCAGTGCCATTGTTACCGTTGCTATTATTGTTATTATCTTCTATACTTCTCACCTCCAGAATTAACATCTAATTTAATTAGAATTCTACAGTAAAATGTTTCTTTAAAATAATGGGTAGCACCTTCTACCTTACTATCAAAAAATCTTACTTTAAAATGTTTACCAATTTGCACAAATGTAATTTTGTTTTGTAAAAACTTAACAAAAGTGTTTACAGCCTGCACAAAATCTAAACCCATTACAATAAAAGCAACCAACACGCACCACACGGCTAAAGTGTTAGTAATCTTAAATACAACAAGTCTTTGTACAATTGCCATACAAGTAATTAACAGTAAACGTATTAGAATTCGTTTTTTAAGTCGGAGCGAAAGTACTTTGTACTGTTCTTTAGTAAAAATTATTTGATTCGTTATTAGCACCTCCCATTACTGTTAACTGTTTCTTATTTCTTTAGATTATTTTTCTAAAGTTAAAACCCAGTCAAGCTTTTGTACTTAACTGGGCTAAAGCTATTTCTGATCTTTTTATTTTCTTCCGCCGTAACGTTCAAGCAGATCTCGTCGTCTACTGCTAATCTTTCTTTCTCTTTTTTCTCCAGTGTCCTGATTTGTTGTTTCAATACTTACCATCTTCTTAGGAATTCTTTTACGTGGCTTTCCTGCTCTAAGATTACTAAACACATCATTACTTTTTCCTGCAAGAGGGTTATCGTCTTCCTCATTAACGGACTTGGCTAAATCAGCTGCAATAGAATCAACGCTATCACCAATGGACTGCACTGTGCTAAAAGGCATGCGTAATCCACTAAGACACACAATGTTCTTCTCCTGATTAAATGTGTGGTATTCATCATAGTACATACCAAAAGACTGAATCAGTGCTTCGTAGTTAAGTGGGTCAATCGTTGAAGAAGCAATGTATTTTAATTTACGATTCTTTAAATCTGTGTCTACTGGAGCAAATACTGGACTGTGCTGTAAGTCCTCAATCATCTGAGCAATGTTAGTTTTTCTTGGTGTTACTGAAATTACAGCCATTCCTGGTGTGCTAAGAACTTCTTTAATCTCTGCCCTATCAATGTTACCAGCTTCACTTTTATGTTTCTCTGGGATTTCAAGAAAAGAGATAAAATTGTTTACAAATTTCTTGTTAAGTGAAAGTTTGTATTTATCATAATCTAAATTGCAGCTATCTGGCTCTTCATTGTTAATAACAAAGGTCGCACCGAGATTTTCAATCTCTACTAACTCACCGAAGCACTCACGTGAGTTAAACCTGGCTAAAGGAGTTTCCTTCAATGCAGGTAAAATCGGTACAGTGAAAACAGTATGAGTTGGATAACCGTCTTCATCAAGCAATTCCTCATTCACTAAGAAATCAACTAAGTATGGTCCAATTCCGGAACCTGTTCCGCCACCAGTAGCAAAAATTACTCCAATGAAGCTTTCTTTGCTAAACTGTGCTTTAATACGCTCAATCAAAGAATCGACTGACTTGGCTAAAACACCTTTAGCCTTATCTCTATTCTTTGAGCAACCCTCTCCGCCTGAAATGTGATAAGTGTGTTTAGCACCTTTAAGTGTATCCAGGTCTTCCTGAGAGGTGTTAATGTAAAGAACATTAAATCCTAATTCATCAAATAAGTTACCAATATTTCCGCCTGCCTGCCCAATGCAAACAAAGCCAATTTCATTTTTCATGATTTAATCCTCCAAAACTAATTCTATTGTTTTAAAATTAAAAATGGCTACTAGTCTGTTTGAAACTAATAGCCATGCATCATCTACTCATCCTAGTATTCTGTTTCATCATCTGATACTTCTTCTTCATAATCAGGTGGAATTATTTTTGTTTCTAAAAATTTAGAACCTTTACTATTTAAAAAATAAGTATAAGATCTTCCTGCCTTAATTCCGTACTCTACATAACCACATCCGACTAATGACTGTAGAGTACGATATAATGACTGGTATTCAAAATCCTCCCGTATTGCTTTAATCTCTAAAAGCTCATCCATTGTTTTTGCATCGTAACTATCAGTAACTGAATTACTATACAGTCCGAGCATTAACGCAACGCCACGTCTTGTCATTTCTAACCTCCATTAATCTTCTCTAGCTATTCACCCTTACAATTAGTGCAACTTTCACACAAACTACACGGATAAATCTTATGTCCGCAGGACATACAAAAGCTAGGCTTCATCAAGTATACTTGTACCTTTTTACCACAGTTTTTACATGTTTCCATGATAGTTTCTTCAGCATACTCTTCTGTAACATCCTGCCTAGACTTCTTCAATGCTTTAATACTATAGCGCTTAAGTAACTGTGTTAAATCGGTATCAAAAGACTGCACTGAAGCAGAGTTCTTTTGAAACCTTAAATCCAAGTTATAACTTTGTACACTTGCAATGTATTCACTCACTTCTTTAATACCTTGAATGCCACGATTCCACCATCACTAACACTTCGTTTAGAGAAGGTTAAGTAATAAGTGCCTTTCTGTAAAATTTGATAGTCTTCAAGAATTTTTTGAGAAATTCCCTGACCACTAAGACCAATATAAGCATTTCCGCCAAATCTAACATCTGTTTTAATTTTAGCAGAAATTGGTTTGTCAACTTCTAGCTTGTAAACAACTTTTTGTGTAATGGCTTCGCCATTGTACAAAACATCTGTATACTTTGTATCAGTATCAATCAATAACGCTGTTTCTGTGCTAAAGTTGTTTTTACTAGCGTAATAATTTGTTGTTGTAGTAAGATAAAATACACTATCTGAAACTCCACTTTTAGGTGTTACTTTTAGATAGTAAGCACCTTTCTTTAAAGCAAAATAAACTTTGTCTTTGTTATTACGATAAAATTTACTACTGATTACATTTTTATGTTCATCACAAATACTAAAATAGTATCCACTGCTATTGTCATACTTGGCTAAAGCAATTCCAAGTAGTTCTGGTGAATCTAGATTAAAGCTGAAGTACTGCGTTGCTCCGCTGTTAGTATATCTTTCGGTAATACCATCTGTATCCCCAACAACTAAGTTCGTGCTTGCATCTGCATGTGCAAAAGCCAATGTCATTGTAACTGGAATGCCCACTGAACCTGTCTCAATCAAAACGTAGTAAGTTCCGGCTCTTAAGTACTGGTCTAAACTTCCGCTACTTGCTTCTTTACAGTATGCAAATTTTGGTGACACTTTTGTAGTGCACTTAGAGTCCTTAAAAATACTGATTCGCACAAAAGTGTTGTCACACTTTTCGATTGAGTATAAAACATTTAGGATACCACTTTTTTTGATTGTTACTTTAACTAATCTATTACAATTATTCTGCGTGCCTGCCATGTTAATTGAATAGTTTTTAAAGTTAGAATCATCGTAAGAATTTGGTACTACTGCGGTTGTACTGTGATTTGTCTGTGCTGCATTTGCTACCATTACCGTCTGTGCAGGTGTAGGCTGTGCTAAAGTCAAGCACAGAGCAACGGCTGGTACAATTAAAGATTTCTTTAATTTAGTTTGTTTCATGTGTTACCTCTTTTCTAAAGTACTATTTATTAGTACTTTCAGTTGTTAATTCTGAGGTAGTGTCTCCTTCTGTGGTAATGTTTCCTTCTGATGTACTCTGCTGTTCTGTGCTATCCTGCTCAGGTGTGTTATCTTTACTTCCGAACAATGATGAAAAGAAATCTCTTATTGACTGTGCTAAAAAGGAAAAGAAACCTTTTGTCTCTTCTTTCGTTTCTTCATTGTCAACTTTACTTTTAAGCTTATTCGCTGTCTCATTAAGTTTATCACTTACCTGCTCCAAATTGTTCTTTACAATGTTCAGGTCATAGTTTTGCTTGGAAACATCCATTAAAAGTTTCACAAGTTCATCCTGATTTACTTTAGAGACTTTAAGATCGTTCTTGGCTAAAGTATCATCAACAATTTTCTGAACTTCATCTTCTGTAAGTCCATCTTTAGAGTTAGCAGCGTCTTCAATTACCTTTTCTTTTGAATCGTTAATTAAAGTTGTTGCATCATCATCGCCAACTTCATCGGCTAAGTCAACCGATGTTTTAATTTCTTTGTTAGCAATGTCTTTCTTCTTTTCATCAAGTTTTTGATCTGTAGCGACTTCGTATGCTTTCATTGCACCTGTTAAAGCTCCGGTTCCGGAAACCTTAAAAGGAGAAGCAGCTTTTACCTCACAATTCTCAACCCCGGCTGTTGTTAAAGCCGATGCAATCATGTTGTCTGTAACGTAGGTAAGATTTGTTGTTTCTACATTAATACCACCTTCTGTTGTAGGTTCAATGTAAGCACAACTGTAAGTCTTTGTACCAATCTGTTCTGTAGGCACAATACCTTTCAACGCATCCCTTTCTTCCTCATTGTTAATAGTGATAAAACTATACTGAGATTTATCACTATCTTTAATACCAAAGTATGATAAAACTAAGTTTTTCTGGTCTGCGGTTAAATCCGCACCAAGTGTTACAGTTTTTACAGAATCAGCATAAACTACTGTTGGCATTACTGTAGTTAAACAACAAACACTCATTAAAGCTGTTGCTGCCGCTTTTTTAATTTTTAAAGAATTCATTTAAATCCTCCTAGTTCTTTGTTAAATAATACTTTGCTAAAGCTTGAGACAATAGCAAATTTCATCAATCCTCGTCTGATGTGTCAAACACATAACTATCAACATCAAACTCTTTTGGTTTACTCTCTTCTTCTTCTTTATGACAGGAGAAGCCAAAAGAGTCTTCATCATCGGTGTCAAAAACTAACTGGTTATCAACGCTTTTCATGTCGAAGTCACCAGTCTCAGAATCGAATACCTGCATTGCCATGTAAATTTGGCTTTTTGTAGCCATGCCATTTGATGAAGTGCTTTCATCTTCATTCTCGATTAACTGTTCTTCGATATCATCTGAGAGTGACTGTGCTAAATCTTCATTGTCTGCTACATCATCAGAAGTGGACTGTGCTAAAGCTTCATTGTCTGTCGTAGTCTCTTGATTCTCATCCTCTTCTTCTTCGACCAGTTCTGCAGTACTCGGTGACTCTTCTAAAGTGTCCCCATCAATGTTGTATAGACCTTTAAAAGTTGAATCAGTTTCGGACAACTCACCATTTGTATCTTCTGGCAGTTCTACATCTGCGAAGAAATCATGATTACCTTCCTCTTCTCTTTCTTCTGTAACTGCTTCACCAATTTCACTATTTTCGATGTCTTTTTCCACTTCGTCTTCAAACGATAACATACTGTCATCTAAATTACCTGACAGTAATGGATCCAAGTCTTCTGGTTCACTAGGCGATGTAGTGTAACTTGTGGACGTGTAGTCTTCTGGAAGTTCTTCCATACCACTTCTATCAAGTTCACCGTCAATAGAATCGCTGTCATAGTTTGACTGAATGTCTTCTGCCCTCTGTTTAGCGATTTCTGCTGATGGAGTTTTGCTATCTTCTGGGATTCCATTTCCCTTTTTCTTTTTCCCTTTTCTAAAGAATGCCATATTTAATTCCTTTCTAATTTCACTTGGCTAAAGCCACAATAGTGGTACTGTGCTAAAGCCACTAAGAATTCTGACTTGTATAGCCTGCCCATCATCATGCGAATCGGCTTGCTAATTCACCAATGTCATCTGTGTTAAAGCCTTCTCCAATCGCAGCGAATCTCCACTCACCGTTGTGTAAATAAATCTCCCCTGCAACTACAGAGTGCATGCCTTTAAAGTTCTCTGTGAGATTGTAATGCACTAATTCAGTATCATCCCTGTCATCTATAACTCGAATGAAAGCATTTTCGATCTTGTCGAAAGACTGTCCTTTTCTTTTACCTCTAAAAATGTTAACAGTGAAAATAATTCTATCTACATCGGAAGGTAAATCTTTTAAATCTACAATGATTTGCTCATCGTCACCATCACCTTCTCCTGTGAGATTATCACCAAGATGTTCCACTGCTCCGGATTTGTGATGAAGTCTACCAAAGTAAACTAAATCATCAATGTCACTGTATTTACCATTACGGCACAGGATTGCACTTGCATCACAATCAATATCGACCTCTTTGAAACCAAAGAAACCTCTTGTTTTAACTGGATCCCATCCAAGACCAACTACAACTCTATTAAGTCCTGGTCTTTCTTTAGTAAGACTTAATCGTCCACCTTTCTTTAAATTTACTGACATAATATCTCCTTTCATTAAAAAAGCTTGGCTAAGGTGAAATATCTTACCAAGCTTACTTTTGTATTTTATAAAATTAATCAATAGCCAATTTGATTCCTGATTTTCTCTCAGACGGCTGTATAATTACCTGTGTGCCAGGTTGACTCCATTCCATTTGGTAGGACTCACCGGAAGCACCCATTTTTCCTAACAGATTCTTAAACGAGACATCTAATTTAAACTGTGGGTCTGCACCATCCCAAGCCACCAATGCGTCAGGATCGACACAACATGGAGAATCTAAGATTAAAGGGTTACCATCTGACAAGACTGCTACCTGTGCTCCAGCTTTTCGTCCTACCAGAATTGTTGTAAATAAACCTTTCTGTGCTACAATTCCTTTACCAAAGAACTTTGATTTGTACTCACACGAATCTGTGAAAGCGAGTAAATTCTCTGATTCGACCATGAGTCGTTGTCCCTGGGCTAAAGTTATCACAACAACATGTCTGGCTGAGTCTGCATAATACTGTCGTGAACCTTTACCACTGATACACTTCATCAATGGTAAGTTCTCTCCCGTCAAACGACGTGCTACTTGCCCAAAGAGTGCTTTGACAGCATTTCCTTCTGGTCCAAGTAGAACTTTGTCAAACTTATTGTTGCCTTGATGTGCTATCATTGCTCCAGCTTTCGTGTAAATGCATCCACCACCATCAATACAAGTGGCTCTTAACATTAATTCATCTATAACTTCGAATTCAAACACATTTGTACCTTCCTTTCATTTTATTTGTGTCTTGCCTAAATTATTGGGCTAAATATCTTAATTCGCACTTAGCAGTCGCTGCACTCCTTTGATCTAAAGATAGCAGTGCTACCATTAAGAATACTACTTCGTAGAGCTTTTGAGAACTTCTTGGCTAAAGCAACCACTGCATCTCGGACTGATGCCAACAAAGTAAAAACAAGCAGGAGATTTTACACTTCTGCTTGCTGAGAATATTTAAAATTATGTTATTAAAATGATTGTTACTATTGTTTGTTAATTATTTGTTATTTGATTATTGTTTATTGTTGCTGTTTCTTTTTAGCTATCTACGTCAACGCCATAGAAAGCGCATAATGCTGCAAGACCACCATTGAAACCTTTTTCTACAGGCTGGAATTTCCACTCTCCATTGTAGTTGTAGATTTCACCAACAACGATAGCAGTTTCCATTGAGAAAACTTCTTCAAGATCGTATCTACAAACCTGTGTTTTTGTTTCTGCATTTGTAATACGAATGAAAGAATTTGAAACCTGTCCGAAATTAAGTTTTCCTTCCGGATCGTAAATTGTAGCTGTGATTACAATTTTCTTAATGTTATCTGGGACCTTAGTTAAATCAATGTCAATTGTCTCAGCATCTTTACCTGCAACTTCTGTTCCTTTCTTGTTATCACCATTGTGGATGACAGCTCCTGAAGAATGCTTTGGCTGATTGTAATAGATGAATTCTGCATCGGAAGGTACTTTGCCATCTTCTCCGAGCATGAAGACAGAAGAGTCTAAATCTGCATTTTCTCCTGTGTCATACTGATTAATTAACCAACCAAGACCTACGGTCGCTTTTGTTAAACCCTCTTTGCTGAGACTTAATTTCTGTCCCTTTTTTAATGTAATAGCCATAGAATTACCTCCTAAGAAATTATTGGATTGCTGGCTATGAGCAATCAAAAAGAGCAAATGGCTTTTACACCAAAGGCTCTTGAATTTATCGCTTTGCAGAGTACTGGACTAAATAGATAGGCTAAAGTCCCAGACTAAGGTCCTTGATTAAAGTCCTTTCATCTTTTCTGCGTACTGCTGCTTAATGGCATCCAGTCTCTTTGAATCCTCTTCTCGCTTTCTCTTAGCTTCTTCCTGAATTCTTTTAGTCTCGTCGATACCGCTAACAATCGTGTTCCATGTTTTCTCTAATGTTTCAATCTGTACAGAACTTGTATTAGTCATTCTTGTAATCTGTTTAGACTGCTCAACAGTATTCTGTGCATTCTTGATTAACAATTCATTGGTTCTCTTGTCTAAAGCTGACATAGAGTCTGCCTGAATCTTCTGACGCTTTAACATCATTGCCTGTGCTAAAGCCTGCTTGAAGACCGGAAGTGTAACAATGAAAGCAGAGTTGATTTTACGTGTAAGATTCGCATTACTGAACTCATTGTTTTGATCATTGGGATTGACTGCAAAGCAATGCTTTCGGCTGTCTTAAGATCCATTACTCTTTGTTCGAGCATGTTCTCTGCCTGTCTGAGATTACTGATTTCAAACTGTAAATCAACGTTGTTGCTTGTTGCCAACTCCTGCTCTTTCTGTTCGATGTATTCATGAAGTTCTTTGCAACCCTGTTCACCCGCAGCGATGTATTTTACTAATTCGTGATAGTATTCCAAATTGGAATTAAACATCTGGTCTAAATTCCTGTTAGACTTTTCTATCTCACCTTCGTAGACTTTTAGCTGCGTGTAAATCTTGTCTATCTCATCTCCCATTGTGTTGTACTTACTCAGAAGTTTTTCTAACTTCTTTTTAGCATTACCAAAGAGTTTACCAAAAAGACCTTTGTCTTCTTTGACTTCATCAATGTCAAAGCTTCCCATTATCTTGTCTAAAGCTTCGAGCATTTTACCAGAATTATTAATCTGGTCCATGTTCATTCCATTGAGAACAACGTCGGCAGATTTGGAGACTTCTTCGGCCGCTTCTGAACCAAACTTTACAATACTATTAGGATCAAACACTTCGATCTTAGCTGTGTACTTTTCTAACTCTCCTGTCTTTTTAAAATCATCAATGTAACCCTGTCGACACTCAGCTAGGCTAAAGTTCTCCTTCGGAGTCTGTGCTGTGGTTGGTTCTGCAACCTGCTCCTGCCCTGTTTTATTTTGTAAATTTATCATTATTACCTCCTGCTAAATTATTTAGCTTTTCTGTGAAAAAGTCTACTTAACAGACCCTTTCGATTTGAAGTTATCTCTGAATACTGTATTGAGAAATTGTAATTACCCAAATCAATCTTTTGTAACCCTGATCGTAGTAAATCTTCTGTTACTAATCCATACCCTGTTGGTATAAACAACAATACATCCAAACCAATTGCGTGCAAGTACTGTAGCATTACCTCTTCTTTTGGTTCTAGCTTTCGTGTACCAGTTAGTACCATTACTATCTTAGGATTGACCTTGGTTAAATCCCACACATGGATTAACTGGGCTAAAGCCTCTGGAATAGCAAACAGAATTCCTGCAAAAGTAAGTGCATCCCAAACACTATTGAATTTGTATCTCTTTATCATCTCATTAGCCTTTTCTACTAACAGTTTTTGTTTTTCTTGACTTAGGATGCTAAGTGGTGTAAAACTTAACACTCTTTCTGCAAATTTCTTATTAAACTGTTTGTCAGGCATCGTTTTTAGTGAACTGTCACCTTTTAATTTAATTGGTGAAATCTCTAATGTTTCTGTTACAAAACACATAGAGTTCTGGGTTAAATCGGAAACGAAATCAATGTAACTTCTCTTTGAGGAATTTCCCAAGCCAGTTATCTGTGCATACAATGTTGGGATAATCACATTGCCATTTTCAATTCCATAACCAGTTCTCATTTTTATCTCTTCACCCCACAGACCAGCTACATCCTCTCTTGTGACATTGAGAATAATACTTTCTACGTCACTGTATTGATTAGGTCTTGAGAAGTTCTCGTCACCATACAGTACCTGGTCTAAAGTCTTTTCCACACTGGCTGCACCTGTTGCTAAAACTTCGTCAGGGAACTTAGCTAAAGGAGAAGCGAATTCCTCTTCAATCACCATGAAATCACCTTTGAAGTCATAGCTCTCTTCTTTAGCATGATTGAGAATGATTACGTCTATTGGAAGTTCTTTTGCAAAGTCTAGGAACTGTATTTCTTTTTTCTCCGTAACGGAACCATAGTAGAAGAGCGTCCACACCCTCTCTTTGCTTACTTGGCTAAAGTATCTGCAGCACAATGCCTTCAAAACCTTAGCGTCATTACCAGTAATTCTCTTCTCTCTTAGAAATCTTTGTAGCACTGGCTTCGCAATTCCATTGACTTCCTGTCTACCCTCGTCTACTGTTGGATTTGGAATTTTACCATTGATTACAATACAGTCGCTAAGTGATCTTCGTAGTTTAAACAAATCCTCTGCGTAATTTGCAATACAATTAGTACCTTTGATTTCACAGAAAACAGTGTTAAGACCTTCTGGTCGTCTTTGAATCTCCTGCAAAGGTGCTGGCTCTTTCATCCACGCATTTCTGCACACACTAAAACCTATGGCTTTCTGTTCCTTGGCTAAAGTGGTTAACTCCTTTGCAATCTCTGGTGTCACACTTACAAACTTGTAGTCAAACTTCTTTAACACTTTCACCATGTCTTCTGCGTGTTTGTTAAGCTCTCTTACTGTCACAAAATCTTTCTTAGCTAAATCCTTTAGCTGAAAATGTATCCAGCAGCAAAACTTAGCACTAACATTCTCGTTGTTCTTTGAGAGTTTCTTTAATTCTTCTATCATTTCCTCATTAAGGTGTTTTTTCTTAGCTAAAGCTGAAAGTCCACCGTCGTTCTGAACTTCTTTCTTGTACCAAGCAATTTGTTCATTATCTGGATTTCTTAAACCTTCTTGAAGAATTGTTCCATCTTCTTGACACTTTTGAAAGTAATTGATTAATTGTTGTTTGTTGTTGCTGTTTAAATTTTCTATCTGAATCATTTTTCACCACCAATTTCTTTTATTAATTTATAGTAAAAAACTATTTAAAAAGGGTTAAGTTACTCAAAGTGACACAGATTAAATAAAAGGTATTTAAAGCGAAGTTTTGATGCTAATTAATGCTTTTCTCTCTAATTTCAATAAATTTCAATAAATATCAATGCTCTTCAATAAATATCACAACTTATCATTATTTATCGGAATTTATCACAACTTATCATTTCTTTTCAATGATTCTCACAACTTATCATTTCTTTTCAATGGTTTTCTCAACTTATCATTTCTTTTTAAAACTTTTCAAAGTTTAACAGGTAAGACTTCACTCTAAGAAATGAAAAACAAATACTACATTTACAAGTGGAAATAAAATAGATGCATGAGTTTACTGTTGAGAATTGAAATGGTTGCATAAGTTTACTTTTAGAAATTTAATGGACTTGGCTAAATTGGAGAGCTGTTAAAAGAAAAATAGAAAAGGCTTGGCAAGGATGTTTAATTCCTTAACCAAGCCTTGCATGATTTTATGTGAATGATTTATTTATTGTAGTTGATTGCAATTGATTGTTGTTTACTGCTTTGCAGAGCATTCACTTGGCTAAAGCTCTTTAGTCCTACATGCTTACTCTGTCTTTGATCTCTGCCATCTTAGCTGCATTAAGTCTTGTATCACCGTGTACACGACTGTATGCCAAATACCCATTCATTCTTTCAATCTTAATTATGTCTGTGCTTCCACAGATAGGACACACATCCATATTGAGCTGTGCATGCCCACAGTGATTACAGTAGGATAATGAAAGATTAACTCCTTCATACAATCCCATCCTCATTGCACGTCGTACTAAAGTAACTATAGCTTCTCTATTGTAAGCTATTGGATATTTAACATACTGAATACGTCCTCCCCAGAAATACTTCCAGAAACGATACTCTAAATCCTGCTTCTGAATTGGTGATATTTTCTCTGAAACATGACAGTGAAAACTATTAGAAACGTATTCTCTGTCAGAAACGTTTTTAACAATTCCAAACTGTGTTCTAAATTGTTTTACCTGTAAACCGCATAAATTTTCTGCTGGAGTTCCATAAATAGCGTAAAGATAACCGTCCTCTTTAGTATACCCTTTTACTTTCTTTGTTATGTAATCCATGACTTCTAAAGCGAAGGAACCGTCCTGGGCTAAAGATTTCTGATTGTAAAGTTCTTGCAATTCATTAAGTGCTGTAATACCAAAGGAAGCAGTAGAACTTCTAAGTACTGGTTCTATCTTATCGTTTGGTTTAAGATTGCCACCATAGAAACCACCTTCGCAGTAAGCTAGTGGATTAATTGATGCTCTCTTCTCAGCTAAATAGTCATAAGTTCTTCGATGAAGATTGTGTATCATGTCTAAATAGTAGTCAAGCACTTCATAGAAATCTTTATTCTCTCTACGAGACTTGGCTAAAATCATTGGTAGATGTAAACTAACAACACCTATGTTAAATCTGCCTTTGAAAATAGGCACATCATTTTCATCTGCAGGTTCAATACCACCTCTTTCATACCATGGCGAAAGGAATGCTCTACATCCCATAGGGTGTATTATTTTTCCATACTTCTTGTACATTTTACAAACGTGATTGTCTGGATCTTCGCTAGTTAAAGAGAGATAGTCCGGATACATAGTCTTAGAAGAACAGTCAATGCTGGCCTGAAATACATGTTCTAAAGGTTTTCCCTCACCATGCAGTTCTTCATCGTAAAGAAAGATTAATTTAGGGAAAAGAACTGGACGTTTTTTACCCTTCTTGCCTTGTCCATTCTTTCTTACCTCTAAGCACATAATACTTGTTAACTGTTCGAACTCTTTTTTACCATGACCTAAAGTAAATGCGATAAAAGGATAATCTCCACGGCTAGAGGAAAGGCTATTGAACTTATACTCTAATTCTTGGAATAGCTGTTCTAAATCCTTTGTTACTTTCTTTAAAGCATAGTTCTGAGCTAAAGTAATAAGTTTACTATCTGTGTCTTTTAATAACTCTTTACCCATGTCGAACTCTTCTGTATGTTCTTCCTCAAGCATGGAATGGTACTGGGCTAAAATGGCTAAGGTCTCCGGCATGCTATCCTCATCTATCATTCCAGTCCCTTTTACTATGTCAATGTATTCATCCATGTACTCTAAGAAAGTCTTTTCTGCATACGGAGCAATGACTTCATCAACACTTGGTACAGTAAATCCACCATACTGCTGGCTAGCTGCACTTAGAACAATATCTCCTATAACACCGGCTAAAGAAGAAAGTCTTTTTGGCTCATTGTACCACAGGTTACCATGTTCAAAACCATTATGTAAAACTTTTTCAATATCGAAAATACAACAGTTCATTGTATCTCTTCTTGATGACATATCATGAATGTAAATATACCCATCTTTAATTGCCTGAATCTCTTCTTTAGTTAAAAAAAATTTCTTGTACAGTTCTTTGTTAAAGATTCCAAATGTAAGACATCGTTTGGTTGAAACCAGTGTACTATCGGAATTACTATTCTCTTTGTCACCATGATACTGTATTCTTTGGGCCTCTGTGTAAGCTTTATCCAGCATTCGTATAAAATCTACCTTGTAGTTTCTATACTCTTTGTATGAGTTGGCCACTTCGGGAACTACCTTGGTTAAAGCTTTCTCAACAGTGGAATGCATTACCATGATTGGAATTTCTTTAGTATCATTTTCGAGTATGTATTCAGTTAAGATTGACTCAATTATAGATTTAATTTCGTTTAACTCAAACTTTGTAAAACTATAATTCACTCTTGTGGCCGATTTGTTTATAGCGATTATGATTTTATTAAAATCGTAATCTTGCAGATTACCATCCTTTTTAACTACTTTGATATTTTTTAGATATTCTTTTGAATCCATTTTAGATTACCTCCTATTAATTTTCTTATGTTATAAAAGGTAATCTACATAAAAATGGTACATTATCTTAGGCGAAGTAGAAAAGTAAAATAAAAGTAATATAAAAGTAATATACAAGTAGCACAAAGTAATATACAAAGATTAAATATATGGATTCTTGACTAAAGGGCTAGATTTGTACTTAGCTAAACGTCTAGATTAGTGCTTAGCTAAACGTCTAAACTCGTACTTAGTAGTACTGCCATCTAGGATCTTGTCCTGTGAAGGCTAGAAATGAAAAAAGCACAGCAACCCTTTTAAGATTACTGTGCTTAATATTTATTTAATGATTAATGTCCATTTGTGTATGTCATCTTTTTTCCAATTACCTTTTGAAGTTTTTATTTTACAACTAATTGTAACTTTACCTTTTTTCTTAAAGGTAACTTTATGTCCACCATCACTATCACCTTTAGTAGATACAGTAGCTATCTTTAAATCGCTGCTTGACCAGTTTGAGGTTCTAGGATGTGCACCTCCAACATTTAAACCAACGTGACAATTTTTATCACTTAGTTGATATGTGCCTGATTTATCGACAGTTTTAGCTTTAACTGTTGTAGTTCCAAAAGTTGTTGTCAGTTGCATAATAAATGCAATAACTAGTGCTAAAGTTGTTGTTAAAACTTTCTTGGCTAAAGCGGAAAGATTTATTTTATCTTTCTGCTTTGGTAATCTTCTATTGCATTTAATATCATTTTCTGTAAACATATTTCACATCATTCCTTAAAAATATTCATTCTATTTGGATCTCCTTGAGTAACAGCTTTTCTGTTATTTTCCTGTGCATACTCAGTTGAAGTTTGATAAGGTTGATTATCAATTTTATCCTCTTTCTTAAAGCTCTTAAATAATTTTAACAGTAACATTATTATTAAAATTGCTGTCAGAATGTAAAATGGAATTGTTAATAATTTTCCAAATAAGAGGAATATTTTAGAAATAAATCTAAAAATAAGGCCAAAAAATGGCATCTTTCCTAGCAGGGCAAACAATGCTGCAGGTACTTTTGATAATTTAGATAAAAATAAAAGCACAATATCAGCTATAACTAATTTCTTCAAAATAACATCTCCTTTGCTAAAGCTTTGAATCTTAATAGTAATTCATTGCATTTGTTGCTTTGCTAAAGCTCTGCACCTCAATAGTAATTCATTGCATCCATTCCTGCAACAGATTGCGATTCAGCGTTTTGCATACGATCTTCAAGCTCTTCATAGTACTCCTTAAATTTCTTTTTATTTCTCATGTACGAAATTCTAGATAAAATCTTTAAGAGTATTTTTAATGCTAAAATAATAATTAAAACTATGAATATTGCTTTGAAAAAGAATGCTAGTTTACTTGCAATCTTAACAAAAAATCCAAAGAACAATTTTAGTGGCTGTAATGGCAATGAAATAGCTTTACCTGCTAATGGTATCTTATTAATTGCTTTAATTACACCGTTTACGGCATTGTATGGTATTTTTACAAAAGTTAATATAGCTCCTGATGCTTTTTGCAACAAGAAAGCTACTGCTACAAATGCAACGTTCCAAACATCTCCCATTGTAAGTAATGGTCTAGGTTCTTTAATAACTGGAGGTGTTCGGACATTTTTATCTTTCTTCAAATTTATCACCACATTTCTAAATTATTTAACCCGTAGTGTAATCACTGGGCTAAAGTGCTAGACACCAATGCTAATTGTTTAATCCGTAGTGTAGTTACTTGGCTAAAGCACCAGGCACCAATTAATCAATTCACATTATGTAATCCTTTAATTAACGACTCATCACTAATGTCCGTTGCTCTTATCATACGTTCCCAGATTGCAGTATCTTCCGAACCAAGTTTCTTCTTACGTAAATCTAAGTACTCCCTTTTTACATTCTTATCTGTAAGATAATCATCATAGTTTCTCATTAATTTAAAAAATGAATCAAAATACTCTTTTTTACAATAAATTCTTACCTTTGCTAAATTGGAATCCTGCAATTGTTTAGGAGCTTCTCCGAGGAAAATAATTCTTGTCGGTCTACACCCAACGAATGCATTTGGTTGCACAATCTTAACAGATGCAGGTATAATTAATTCATCTATTCGTTTACATCCTGCGAAAACCTTTGACGGTAGAATTTTTAATGTACTCGGAAGTTGTACGCTTTTTATGTTTAATAAGTTATCTTTAATGCTTTCTACAGAAACATCTTGAATCCTTTCAATTGAAAGACCACGTCCAAGACTTTTGATTGCATTAAAACGTAAGAAATTCTTTTCTAAATAGCTTACTGGCATGCCTTCCACATAACTTGGTATTTTTATTTCTGTATTAATACCAACGTATTTATAGAGCATTAATTCATCTCCCATTTCATAAAACATGAAATCTCCAAATTGAATAATGTTATCATTCCTTTTGAATTTCTTTTTTAGCATTTTATTTTGAAAAGAGGAAAATAAACTAGTTATATCTCTTTTTAATCTGAAAGCTAAATTTTCTCCTGCGCCTTCCATTAAATCAAGTGCTACGTTACAACCTGTTTCTAAACTATTATAGATTTTATCCTCAATTGTAACTTCGTCACCATTTTCATCTTTTGTTTTATTAAGCTTTTCTCCAGGTGTTTCTGTGGCTAATTTCGCTTTAATTTTGTCAATGTAGTCTCCTACTTTGCTTGAGCGTGTTTTCATGCTAACATCTGCGAAAGAAGTTTTCTCTTGGCTAAAATGTTTTGCATCATCGGCAATCTTATCGGCATCCTCATTAACATTCTTATTGACATCCTTTTTACCACTCTTTTTGACATCCTTATTAACATCTTTTTTGGCATCAGAAGTATTTTTGGTGTTTGGTATTTCATACCCCTGTACATGTTTATTTTTAGTATTTGGTATTTCATACCCCTGCACATGTTTATTTTCAGTGTCAGCGTAAAGATCTATTTGTTTGGGAGCTTTCTTGTCTAACGCTTTCTTATCTAAAGCTTTCTTGTCTAAGGCTTCATCAACTGAATCTTTGTCTTCTTTAGTCGTTTCATTAGAATTGATTTCTCTGTTAAATAAAGAAGATAAATCATTATCCATGTTAAAGGCATCTGCAAATTTTACTTCCCTTTTATCTTTAGCCTCCAACCCACCGGTGTGGTCTTCTTCCGCAGCTCTGGCTTTCGTCGCATTATCACTACTCTCTTCATGGTTAAATAGGGAAGATAAATCGTCATCCATGCTAAAGGCATCCTCGGAATTATTAGAATAATTCTGTAGCTGTTCCTCTATAGTAAATTTTTCTGGCTCTGTAGAATGTTTTCTCTTTTCAACGTCTCCAAATAAATCCATTTCATTTATTTTTTGTGTATTTTGTGAGGTACCAGATGAGGTATCATCCTCTTTTTTCTTTGGACGTTGAAATAAATCATCACTCATTGTCTTCATAAAATTCACCTCCTTTTAATACTGCATAATCGTGATTAGCAATTAAGACATGCTCGTGTAGAGGCATGTCTAAAATCTTTCCTAAATTTTTAAAATGTTTTGTTGTTTGGCAATCTGCTAGGCTAAAGTGTAAACTTTTATTTGGGTGGTTGTGTACTAGGCTAAAGCTGGAAGCTTTTAGCAGAATTCCGCCTTTAATAGCGATGCTATACTTAAAGTTAGAATTATCGTTAACACCTTTTGAAACAAATAAAATACCTTTACAGTCGTATGTTTGACTCCAGTAGATTGCCAAGAAAAATTCTGATGCTGAATCACTAAGTCTAAATTCTCTTTCTAACAATGATACAAGCTGATTAGTATTTATTAGCTGTTTTGAATCGCACAAAACGTAGTAATCAACTAATAGCTCGTTTGATTTCTCATCGTAAAAATAAATAGGAACCATTACACTCCTTTTTATTAAATAGTAATACAATGAATTACATTTTCTACAATAGTGTAGTAATCTATTAAGTGTAATTCAAGTAAGTCAAAAGCTTCTTTTACTTTGCTAAAGTCTTTCTTAACAATTTCGTTATCATAGTCATGCTTATTACTAAAAAATGTGACTATGATAAACTCACTAGATTGGCTTAAAATACTTGCCGTAAGTAGTTCTTTGCTAAAGACTTTATTGGTTGCGTATCCACAGGTAATTATAAAGACAGCAGATGTTTTTCCTTCTGCACCCACAGAAATAAAAAAGGAAGCATCCTTTTGGACACTTCCTCGTAATTTTTTAAGTAAGGCTTTTAAACCTTTTTTTGTTGTTATGTCAGTATTACACTTTATTCGTTTGTATACAGCTGGATACACAATGCCTTCATTTACCATTAATCTATAAATGTTCATTGTACTTCACCTATGCTATCGCAAATTCCTTTGCTAAATTATTCAACACTATTGCCGGTAAAGATTTATTTTTAGGAACGTATCCAAAAATCTTACTAACATAGCTTACGTATAATCTGTTAATATCATTTGGATCAGTTAGATTTAAACTGTCCACTACATTCTCAAAAGAGAAATTCTTCGGTTTAATCTTTTTAAACTCACTTATGTTATTCTCCCCATAGGTAGCTACAATGCTTTTATTAAACTTCTTTGTTTTAATTGCAATGTGTTCCTCTATTACTGAATCTGGAAAGAAATTGTCTGTTTTCTCTTTAATCTTAGAAAATAAATTTCCTAAACAATCAGAATTTTTTGGTGAATAGAAACCATTGTGTTTTAAAAAGGCATCCAAACCAGAAGTAGTTTTCTGATAGTTCTTCTCCATTTTTGTAAACGATGATAGAAATTCAAAAGAGGTTATCTGGGCTAAAGCTCCTATCATCATCAATGTTCCCTGTGGTCACGTGATCTACATCCTGTCCACCATACAACTGATAGTAAATTGTTCTGGCCGGAACATTAGCTTGCATTGAGAGAATGAATTCGAAAATATCTTCCTTTGGTCTCCCGTCTCTTTTAATTTTATTTGCCAATTCTAAGTAATGGCTGGGAACGTAGCTCTCTTTTAGCCTTTTTGGCTTAAACGGTTTAAATTCGAAACCGTCCTTAAAAATGTTGTACGTGATGTATACTGTGCTAAAGCCTAGAGTAGCCTGCATGATAGAATCATTTTTAAGAAAGTCATCAAGCAAACCATAGTACGATAGATTTCTGCCATTCACATCGTTCTCATACTTTAAAACCAAATCAATGTATGTTCCACCAAAACCGCAGGAGAAGCAATTACAAATCCCTCTTTTCTCTGAGAAAGAAAAAGAAGGAGTTTTATCGTAATGGAAAGGGCAATGTGTGAAAACATTACCCCCTCGATGTTCTAGTTCACTTTCGCTTTTAATGTAACCGTTCTTAATAAAGAAGTTAGTAAACGTGTATAGTTTACCTGCATTACCATTCTTTAAGTAGTCTTTGACTTTTTGTGCAGATTCATAGTTAATCTTTTTGTTTGAATCCATCATGTTTAAACATCACCTCTTGACTAAAGATAACACATCCCTGCCTGTCTTGGCTAAAGTTGGATGTGGGCTTCTCTTCTTTATTTAGCATTGAACTCTTCATTGAGTGCTTCCGAAACATACTCATTGATTTCCTCTTCACTTTTCTTGTTAGGATATTCCGCTATCATTTCTTTTAGAACAGACTTGTATGGCTCAAGAGTTAACTTGGCTAAGGTGGTCTCCCATCCATCCAGATTGATTGCTTCTTTCATTGCATTGCGAATTGTTTTGGCATCAATGTATTTTGGATACTGCTCAAGCATTTTCTCTAACTGTTCTCGTCTCGCTTTGTCTTTAATCTCACTGATTCCATTTCTCCATTTGATAATACGTTTTTCTTCCCTGGTTAAAGTCTTTGCGTGTGCATCGCTCTTTAGCTCTAAAGTTATATCTCGGCTAAAGCTGTCAACGACAGTTTTACAGCGTAATACTCCATTTACATCAACTGAGACATCGACTGAGATGTTTGGTTCCCCTGCCGGTTTAGGGTCGATTCCGGTAATAGTAATATTGCCTAAGTAAGCAGCTTCTTCTGGAATTTTTGTGTTTCCCTGATACAGTTCAACGTTAATTGTGTTCTGATTATCAACGACTGTTGTGTAACACTTTTTGCCAACCGCTGGAAGTTCTGTAGCTTTTGGGATAATTGGGACTAAAGTGTTACCTTCTCTTACATTAATTGCCAATGATAATGCATCAAAGATTTTAATATTTTTATCACCAAACTTATTAACTTTAGCAGCAATAGCAGCTCCAAGACTAACAGAAAGGTCAGGCTCCTGATTACAATTAATTCTGTAATTAGTAAAATCTCTTCTTAAATTTTCTCTGATAATCTCTGATTTAGTACTTCCACCAACGAGAACTATATCATTAATTGGATAAAGAGATTCATACTGATTAATCAAGTCTTTAAGTAATTTAACTGTTCTTTTGTAGGTCGGGGCTAAAGACTTTTCGAAATCATGTGGTCCAATCATAACACTTTCATTAATTTCTGTTTTGGCAGCATCTTTGAGTATTGTATTAACATTGATCTTATAACTAGAACGAATATCCGTCTTTTTGTACATTTCTAAACGACGAATCATACCAGCTTTGAAAGAGTCTGAAAGTAATTCTACATTTACACCTTTTTCTTTTAATCGTTCTTCAACGATTGAGTACAGGGCTAAATCACAGTCATCGCCACCAAGGTGACTATCTCCATTCGTATCAATAACTTTGTAATGCATTTCAAAATCATTATCAGCCGTATCCGCCGCTTCATCTGCTTCATCATCAAAACCATAGATATCTCCGAAGTCATCGTCGTTTTTACTTGTACTTGAAAGTCTAATTAAAGAAATATCAAACGTTCCACCACCTAAATCATAAACCATGATGTTCTTGGCTGTTCCGTCATCTAAACCGAAAGTAAGTGATGCAGCACTTGGTTCAACAAGAAGTCCTAAAAGATTAAGACCAGCTAATTCACAAGCTTTAATGGTCGCTTCTCTTCCAGTTGTGTTGAAGTATGCAGGTACTGTTACAATAACATCGTTAATTTCCCCATACATCCCTTTAGTCTGCTTGACTAAAGCTTTGAGAATTTCTGCTGAGATTTCTGCAGGCGTCATTGTAATTTCTTCGCCACCGTAACTAAAAGTTCTTGTGTAGTTGGGATCTTCCATGTGACGTTTAATTGAATAAACACAATGTTCTACTTCGTCAATTCGTCGGTATGCTTCCTCACCAACAATGAATCCCTGCTTACTACCGTTCCATAAAACACAAGATGGCATTGTCTTTTTGCCTGATGTGAGTACAATTGGTTCTGGCTTATTATTGTTAATAATTACACTAATTGCGGAATTTGTTGTTCCCAAATCAATTCCGAAGGCGGGTTCTACCCTGCCATTAAGTATCTTGGCTAAACCAGATTTGTTATCAAATAAATTCATTTGTTCCATTTTTTATTCTCCTTTAAAATAAATTATAATTAAAAAGACCCAGCCTATTTGACTAGACTGAGTCTTAATTTTAAATGTATTACGTTGTCTTGGCTAAAGACGCTGAACTAAAGCCACTGCCATTAAGAATACTGCTCTGCAGAGCTATCACTATCAAAGATATTAAAAGTTCTGGGTTAAAGCATTGATTAGAACAAATGCATTGTTTTGGTTGATTCTACTTCTCCCAGCTCACTGATTGCTTCTACAGGTTCTTCTTTTGCGAAAGTATTATCACTATTTGTAATGCCTGGGAAACTGGAAGTTAGCGTCTTTCATTTTCTTCTCTAGTTCATTTAGTGTAATCCCTAATTTTTCGCAAGCTCTTTCTGGTGAAATATCTCCGGATTCAACTAATTCAAATAGCATTTCTATTTTACCCGAATCTCTAATTGTTTCAGTATAAGTACACACTGTAATCACCTCTCCTTTTTCTTTCTTCTTGATGATCTCAGGAACTGCATTCCTGTAACCTTTGTCTCCGGTAAATACTGAAAACAAATCAGCAATTTCTTCTGGATGTTTAATTTCGATAGTATTATTAGCTTTTAAGCGTAAACGCTTATCTTTGAAAAATCTAGCTACAGCTTTGAAATCACTTGTAAATTTCTCTATAACTTCATCTTCGAGAAAAGCTATATCGAATACATTAATCTGGTAGTCCTGTACGTACTTGGCTAAATCGGAAGGCAAAGCCATCATGTCATGTAGCGATCTACTAGTTTTCCATTCTCTCTCTGAGAAATTAAGAACTATCGTTATTACTGGATAAATACGTTTTCTCTTTTGGTTAGTCTGCTTTGAACTACTCTTTAAACCAAAAACCTGTGATTTGTATGCCGATGCATCGTAGTTCATAATTCTGACTGGCATCACATTATCAATAGTACTTTGATTCTCAATTCCATATGCTGCTACGCAAAATAAAGCACCACCGCCAATATCATAATACTTAAATGTATCTCTTCGTTGCTCTTTATCCTTCTCTTCTGCTTTGTAAATACTTTCTGTTGGACCATCTATGATTTTGTTTTCATCAAGATGGATGCTAGAATCACTGAATAATAAAGTATTTACAATATCAGTAAAGACTTCAGGATAATCTTCTAATTTCTTTTCTGCCATGTCTTTTTCTGCCATTTATCTTCTCCTTTTATTTATTATAACATTTTTGACTTTATTAGTCCACAAAGTCTTCTTGGCTAAATCGCTGCTTCGCAGAAGACACTGGACTAAAGCCACTGCTATGCAGAAGACGCTGGACTGAAGCCACTGCTATTAATAATACTGCTATCCAAAGCCGCTGCTATTCAAAACTTGTGAGCTCTTTAAGTCGAATTGTACTTCTCTTGGTTAAGTCTGAACCACGTTCTACTTTAAAGTTAGTATCAAGTCTGGCAAAGAATTTACACTTATCATAGTCAAGAAAAGGTATGAAAGAAATGATACCATCTGAATCATCAGCAATACCAACGGTTAACTCAGACTCCAGTAAATCTTTTTCCATCTCTAGCTGAAAGCTATCCGTAGCGTGCTTCATGTTTGCTGAGCACCGCAGAAGCGTGTCGTAATTAATGGAAACAATCATATCTTCTGGAATCTCTAACTGAAATAATACAGAATCTTTAGAATTTACAGACAAGTACTCACTAAACTCAACCCCAGCAAGACTGCCCGTTGTTGCACATTTTAAGCTTGCTAATGGTAAATTATCATAGCCAATATTCTCACTGACAAAATTTCTTATCACTTCCATTGCCATAGGATGTATCTGTGGTAATGTACTGAAATTACTGATTCTCCCACTTTCTTTTAAATCTTTTGCGTATTTATTTGGTACAATTGTAAGCATTGTAACAATCTTCACAAAAACCACCACCTTTATTTTATTTTAGGGATTACTTGGCTAAAGCAGAAACATAGCCAAGTAAACAAATTTCTATTATGTCTAGTAATTAAACTTTTAGTATGCTTCTAATTCATACAAGTTTTCATTCTCTCCATAAGCACGATCTAACTCGGCTAAAGCAGATTCAGCCTCAGCATTTTCAATTACATCAACGTGCTGTAAGCTAGCATCGTACTCAAAAGAACAACAATTAAAACGTTTACGAAGAATAATTGGATACTTAATTACAGGTGCATCCCTACGCTTCTTGTTCTCTAACATTAACTGATCTTGTTTTCTTAAAGCTTCATTGTCTTTTAAGATAAAAGTTTCATCAGCTTCTGCTGCTAAGTTACTACTACCTTTAGTAATAAACTCACCAACTGTTTTGTCTTTGGACACTGCATTACGTGCATCGGTTGAAGGATGCGATGCAACGCACACATAAACTGGATAAGTTCTTTTAAAACTACGAAGAAAGATTGACATCTTATCAATAGATGATTTACCATTATCCTTCGTTGAGATACCAGTAAGAGCGTAGCTGTGATCGATGAAAACTGCATCAAACTTAGCTTTTTCATAATCTGCTACCAATTCGTTGTACAAGTTGTCGTAGCTGTAGCTTTCTGTCAGGTAAAGTAAATCATTTACTTCCTGCATTGCCATAGTCTTAATTTTTATGATTTCTTCTGTGCACTCACTATCATCTATCATGTGCATCATAAGTAGACTTTTATGATATCTAACCCAAATGTATGCAAGAAGAATCTGTGCATAGATTTTAGCTCTCGTTGATTCACCAAACATGTAAACGACTTTTCTTTTCTCGGCTAAAAGCCTTGCTGTTTGCCAAATACAGAACATGGATTTACCCATATTAATTTCACCTACGATTACTACAAATCGGTGTCTGAGGATTGGTGTTCCCGGTGTTTTTAATTCCTTGTCGCTGTAGTCGATTTCTGGGATACCGTACTGGGCTAAAGGAATATACTGAGATTTCAACGAGGCTAAAAGATTTCTTCCCTCTTCCACGTCTCCTACATTAGAAGTGACCATTTGTTCATCACTTAATCGTTCTGTTAATTCTATGTTTAATATCTGAAGATAAGATAACCAATCATTCAATCCAGAATAGTTATGTCTATCGAGATTTTGCTGACTTTGTAAAATAGCAACTTGTGTGTGAATTGATTCTGTACTCACATGTGCTAAAAAAGCTGACCTTAGCATTGGTACGTGATTGAGAGCTGTTTCACTCTCTTGTTCAAGTGAGAAGCAAGTTTCATACAATTCCATTGTCATTGCATACAACTTATGGCAAGCGTTTTCTTTAACCGTTTCGATTTCTAAATTACTTGGCAAACCTTCTCTTTCAAGAATTTCTTTCATTCCAACTACTGGATTTGTAATTGAATCAGCGATAGATACTTCTAATGTATTACTTAATGATTCTTCGGTAAGAACTGGGCTAAAGTCTTCGAACCTTGATTTTAAATCCTTTAACTCAGTTAGTATTTTTAATAAAACATAATACGGGCCACTGAACTCTTCTAATCTTACATATCTAAACAGTGTCTGCAAAATTTCAGTATAATAGGTAGCATTGTACCTATCATGTGGTAATAAAGCACTGATAAAAATATTGCAGGCATCCTGCAAATTCTCATCTTTATTAATATTTATTTGTAACATTTATGATAACCGCCTTTCTGATTACCATTACAATTTTAAGTATAGCCTAAAGTTAGTTCTTGGCTAAAGTTGTGTGAATGCTGCTAATTGTTCTTTATCCTCCAGTCTTAGCTAAAGTCTTTAATAACTCACCATCCTCTGTACACATACTGTTCAGGATGTGTAAGATGTTCTAGAAGTTCATCCTCTAAATCTAAGACTTCTGAATAATCTTTCCTGAGAACATACGATGCAATTTCACAACGTTTGTAAACATTATTGTAAAAGTAATCTACCTCTTTTGTTTTGTCTGTTATTATATAAAACACAAATAAATCTTTATCGGTAAAACCACGTTGAGCACGTCCAATCATCTGTTTTATATTAGCTGTAAACTCATAAAAAATTACATAGTCACAATCTAAATCAAGTGCTTCGGTTACAGATGTTATTACAACATCAACTGTTTTCTCTTCATTGAATTCTTTTAAGGTTTTCTGTCTTTCATCGTTTGGTGTTTTACCATTAATACAACGATAAGTAATTCCTGCTTCGTCTAAAAATGGTAGTACCCATTCTCTAACTTTGTGTCGATTAATGTAGACAAGTCCACGTTCATTCCCATTACTTTTATTAAATTGGATAAGCTGGGCTAAAGCTTCAGCCTGCTCCGTAGCTCCTTCACCCTTACACAAGTCTGATAGCTCCGAGTACTCAGCGTCAATCTGAAATGGCATTGGATCTGTCCAAACAATAATTCCATGTGGTGCTGTTACTCTACCAAAAGCGTCTGCATTACGTGATACAAAAAAGCAAGGGTCATCACTAATTCTGTAGGAGTTATATTTGAATGCCATTTGTAATCCGTGATAATCATGGTAGGTCTCACTGTCAAAGATGGAAGCTAATCTTGCTAGCTGTTCTATGTCTGTTGTTATTGGTGTTGCTGTTAAAGCGTAAGCATACTCAAACTTCTTGATGATTTCGTACAATTTTGCACCAACGTCGGCTGTTACGAAATTATTTAATTTATGTGCTTCATCAACGATAATGCAGTTATAGTCGTTACGATGTTCAAAGAAGAAATCTAGGAATGCTTGACTTGCTAAACAACTGTACGTGGCTAAAGTGACATCATAGTCCATAGCCTTACCAATAAAGTTCTGTATTGAATCTTTTGTGCCGTCAGTACAAATTACATCAAAATTTGTAAGTCTTTTAATTTTGTATGGAGTTTGTAATAACTGATTCTTAGTAACAAACATAATAAATTTACTTTTGTGTTCTTTATTATGTAGCATTTTCATAATTGCTGATGCTAAAAAGGTCTTGCCTAAACCTGTATCATAAATCGCAATTGCATGTTTGTGTGCGAGCATTTTTAATACATCAATGCTCTGTAAGTCATGTAGGTTATCTTGTTCAAGTACTTTTGAGACTGCTTTACAACTTTTCATGCTACATAACTTCTTTTCCAATGATGTATAGTATGTATTAAATCGTGCCATCTTTTTACCTCTTAAATTAATTTTAATTTTATTTTTTTAAGTTTATTTTGTAGTAATGTAAAAAAGCTCATTTAGACGACTAAATCTAAATGAGCTACTGTTTTGTTTTAATTTTAATTTCATGTAATGTGCAGTCTTGGCTAAAGTGTGCCAAAGCTTAGTCCATTTCTCTGGAAGACTCTATTGATATTAGTTTGCAAGAAAGGATTTCTTAAAGCAAAAAATTCTAATACTAAATACAATGTTGTCTCTGTATTTTCTTTATGTTCTTTAATTTTGGTAAAGCATGTAAAATCGTTTGCGTCTGTTTTGAAATTATTAGGAAATGTTTTACTCAATTTTAGAAAGCGTAATTGAGTTAAATCATTTACAACTTTAACCTCGTCTTGGCTAAAGGTCACATCAAGATACGTTTCACTATTCCTGATTGTCTCTAATTTCTCAGACAATACATTTAAAATTTCTATGGTAGCACCTTCTTTCTAAAACAGGGTATGTACTGTGCTTAAAGTGTGTTGTCATCACACTTTGCTATTCTTCAATAATAAACTGATTTAAAATAAAATCAGCTATAACACTTGCATGCGAGATATTTCCATTTAATAAAATTACAATAAAAATTCTAAGAAAACGGTATCCCATTGCATTCCTCATTTTGGCAGTTTTAGCATCAATCTGACTTAAAATTACAATAATACTATTAATCTTTTTTAACTCATCGCTCTTCACAATTTTTTCTGTAAAAACTAATAGTATTTCAGAAACTTGTCCCATGTTTGGATACCTAGAGTAATCAAGTCTAATTTTCTTATGAAACTTCATACGGTGGGAAACATAGCTAAGGTAAATAATACTCTTCAAAGCCTTTCGATCATTGTTCTTTCGTGTCTCTTTTGTACTGTGTGAGATAGAGTCTTTTAATTGAAGTAAGCAATCTTCAATGTTTAAATCACACAGTTTTCTTGTACCTTTTGCATTGATTTCTTTTAAACCGTAGATGTTTTCTAATTCATTTAAAATTGTGCTAAGAACCTTTGTATAAACATCTTGCTCTACCATGGCTAAAACATGTTCATTCCTGGAAGAGCATTATTGAATGGTGTAGACTGTGCTAAATCATCGCTCTGCTCACCATCTTCTTTGAGAATTTCGTATGCCTGCTGGTCGCTAATATCCCCCTTTAAAACCTGTTTAACAATATCTAAAGTAATCTTATCCTCGTCAATATTAATAATGTTTGGTCCCATCATTGCTTCAAATGGTTCCTCAAGTTCTGGGTACTCATCAAAGAAATTTAATTTAATTTTGTAGATAGACCTTAAATCATTAATGGATTTAGTGTACTCTTCTGGATTTAATCCGTAGTGCTTACAGAACTTATCATAGATTTCATCAATGTAAAATCTTTCATCCTTTTCTTGACAATTAACACTTTCCATGTCAAACTCAAAGTAAACAATGAATAATAAATTCTTAATAATATCTTTACCATAAGTAGAAAGCGTATTAAGATCCCTGAAGCTTGGACATGTCCATGAACTAGAATACTTAGTAACGATTACATTAAATTCTTTGATTATTACCAAAGTATTCTTGATGTACGCATTGAGAGAATCCCACGTCGAATAACAATGATTGTAAAATTTAACGATAGCATCAAAGTTCTGTATTTCTGCTGCTTCGATTATTTCAAGCAATTCATCGATATCATCGTCTGTTAAAACTGTTTCTAAATCAGGCTTAGCTAAAGCATTGGTTTCACTATTTTCTGAGATTTCTTTAAGATAGTCGCCAATCTCCTCATCAAAGCTCTGTAATCCTTTAACGATTGAAATACTCTGATTTAAGAAATTAAATAAATCTTCAGGCTCTAAATTTCCAATAGTATAATTAGCCTGATGTTCTTTTACTACAAAATGTTTTTCCATTTTTATCCTCCATTTTTATTTAAATTTGTTGAAGCCAATCAACGTCATCATTTTCCATGAAATTGTCAACTTGGCTAAAGTCATCATACTTCTGATTACTTAAAGCTATTTCTATTGTACTGTCATCTATGTACTTAGAATTTTTAACAGCAGCATCACACATTTTTTGTAATGTTTGCAATTCTTCATCTGTAAACAACAAATTCTTATTGGGTTTTTTATCTCTTTCCTGTAATTTAGTTACAGTTGTCTGATGTTTGTTTTGATAGTTTTTAACGTTTTGATTACTGTAGACTTCATTGTTAATGAACTGTTTTGGATCAATTCCTGCACAATCATACTCCAGGCAATCATTCTCCAAGTAGTCATTATCAATTAAATTTTCTTCTTTAGAGTCTACAATCCGATTATCATTTTGGGATTGCTTGTAAGCCTCATCAATCTCTGAAATTATACTGCTGTTTTGCAACCTATCCATATCTTCTTGGCTAAAGTGGTCAGAAAGACCACTTATAATTTCATCGTCATCCCCATCAGCATCGTCTTCAAAACATCCCTCAAGACCTCCACTAAAAACATTATCAGCACTTGTTGAATTAAACTCTTCGAAAAGATTTTTAACTTCATCATCTTGAGTCTCTTCATACTGGTCTTTAGTTGTAGCTTCTTTAGCAGACTTGGAATCTTTACATTCTTTACATTCTTGTTCATTGTTTTGTGAATTGCTCAAAATTTCTTCCAATTTAGAATGAATAGAGAAATCATAATTTTTTACAAATCCCCAGATTAACAAAATTGTTAACGGGGCTAAAGCTTGAAAAACTATTGGAAATTTACCATTTAGTAAATTCACATTGTTAAAGAAAATACCCACTACTACTTCAAGACCTATTATGAAAATAGCAATTGTTGTAGCAACTAATAACAGTTTTTCGATACGTTTTTGTTCTAAGTAAACAACTTTCTTACTAATTTCATTTACTAGTCTAAAAGGGGATAGCAGTAGCAATTCAATTATGCTTGATAAATAATCTGTAAAATTGTCATACTTAGTTTTTAAATCTTTTTCTGTGTATCTCATAGAATTACCATCACCCCAATTAAAATTGCTGAAGCGAAAGCATAATCAATTTTAATGCCAGATTTTTCTTTTCCAAAAAGTAAGACGTAAGAACTAAGTAAACAAAAAATCACAAAAGTTACAATTTTTATTATTATCTTTATTATCTCAATTACCACTCACTCTCCTCCATTCGATACTAAAATTATTTAAGAAAATCAAGGCATTCGCTTTCTCTGACATTTGAAAGTTTTCCTTTACTATTGCAATCGTACATAAAAATAAAAACTCTATCCTTATCGATGTTTTTATTTGTAAGTGTGTAAAGAATGTAAGAAGAAGTTGCTTTTACCACATTAACTGATGTTGCATCTCCTTTAAACTTTAAATAGGTATTAAGTGTTCTTTCTTCGTTGTCAACAGTTAACTGATTGTAAACAGACTGTGTTGTAAGATTTCTAATCTTTAACATGTTCTTGTCTAAATCTTCTACTTTGCTAAACTGGTAAAGGTCCTGTACCACTTCAATAGCAGTTTGTGTTCTCTTTGCTTCGATTCTCTTAATGTTTAAAGTAACAGCAAAGCACGATACCATGCTAACCATTACTATAATAATTATAGCTATCACAATAGAAAATTTTGTTAATCTTCCTCTGCTTTCATCCTTTCTATTTTCTTTTATTTTTGGCTTTTCACGTGAATTGACTGAATACTTTGTAGTTTTCTTTTCCACTCTATCACTCCTTTTATCAATCCTCTATTACTACCTTTTGCTACTCTTCTAAAATTTTCTTTACGTCATAATACATTGTTCCCATTTCTGTCTGTATCTTATAACTTCCATTAGTACCATTTAAAATAGCCTTTCCTAAAACTGAATGAATACCGAGTACTTTGTCAATTATAGTATCTCCCTTTTCGTCCAGATAAAATTGTCTTGGCTCTGCTAAAGGTTTATGGTTTTCATCGGTCTCAATAATTTCTACTTTACACCCCAAACCAATACGTGGTCCTTTATCAATCTCAATGATTTCTACGTCAGCAAGTTCATCCGCAATTTGAATTAATCTTTGTCTACTTTGCTGGACATTTTTGGACGCTGTTGAGTACTCTTCATTTTCAGAAAGATCCCCTTTATCTCGTGCTTTTCTCTGCTCATCTAAATAGAACTCTAAATCTTCGTTCAGTTTTTCTTGTTCTTTTATTAAAGCATCGTAACGATACTGCGTAATCTGTTTAGAAATCAATTTTAGTTCCCTCCATTTCTTAGTTTAATTTTTCTTTCTGCAGCATGTGATTAATCCAACAATACTGATTAATCCAACAATACTGATTAATCTGTTTAGAAATTAATTTTAGTTCCCTCCATTTCTTGGTTCAACGTATGCAACTACTGAAGGGTATTTTCTATTATCTTTACTATTTGAATTTTTTAAAGAATCAAGTGAATTGTATTTATCCCATTTATAAAGTGTTTTTAAAGTGTATCTTGAAATTATAAACGTGGCTAAACCCATTCTCGCTCTTCGATTGATTAACTCGTCTAAAACGGAATAAGCATCGTACCTGTAATAAGTATGAGTTACTGTAACGAAAACTACATCACTAGTCATGTAATCATCGTAAGTAAATCTACTATACAATTTATAATCCAATTTTTCTGAAGCTAATACTAATAAACGTTTTAATTCAATCGTGTCAATAAGTGGTGCGACCGAGTATCCATTTGCCAAAGCGTGCTGCATGCACGAGTAAGCAAAAACCGTTTTTGAATACCCAGGAGGTGCTATAACATACACAGATTTATTTGGCACTCCACCTCCCTTAAAAATATCATCCAACTTTGTTAGCTGGTCTAAAAACCTAACAAACAATCTATCGTTGTATCTACCAGCAATATCAAACTTTTCTGGTAACTTCTCTGTATTATCATTCTCCAGAATTCGCCTATTCCAGAAAACTCCTTTGTAAGCTGGTTGTATAATTTCAGCAGATCCTTCTTCAACAAGTGTAGTTTCTGTGTTTGCCTTAACTTGGCTAAAGCTGTCCATCTTAGGCAGCTTTGAAGAACTGCCAGCAGGAGCATGCCCGCACTCAGGGCAAACACAATCAACTAATCCTTGTCCACCACAGGTAAAGCAATACTTAGACATTCTCTATTCCTCCCATGCTTTAATGTGAGTTACACGTTCATCAGAAAGGCCATAAGCGTCTTCTTGACGTTTTAACTCATCACTATCGATTTTACGTATCATAGAAGCATACTTGTATACATCTAATCCTAAATTTTTATCCATACGTTCGTTAATTTTATTTGCTAGATTAGAAAAATTACACACTTCTTTAACATCAGTGTTTAGAAATGTACTATCTGGAAATACAATTAAATTCCAAAAATGTATTGGTAATTCACCAAATTTCCTATACATTGATGCATTTAAAGAACGAGTGTGTAATACATTCTGGTTTAAAGTGTTAAAAACAAATTTTGCTTTTTTATCTCTTGAACGAAGTTCCCATAGCTTATCGCTGTAAAAACCTTTCATTGATGTTATAAAATTCTTAGATTCAATTACAAAAATTCCTCCACTAGAAATCATTACAACATCAGTTTGTGTTTCTTTTTTTAGAGCGTAGCTAAATGAATTTACATTATGTAAAATGACTGCATCTGGAAAATCTTCTTTCAATTTTAAAACAACTTTAGTTTCAAACATTATTCCTAAGAACTCTAATGATCGTCTATTCATTTTTTCCTCTTAAATTACTTACATAATCAT
>ENA-ORSM01000455-ORSM01000455.1-human-gut-metagenome-genome-assembly--contig:-NODE-455-length-35792-cov-17.938467_pt1 | contig 35792 bp, 30 predicted proteins | sample MGYA00241903_ERZ509170 | MGnify/ENA primary metagenome ERZ509170 (study PRJEB26280, sample SAMEA2338784) | human gut metagenome | biome: human gut; feature: human-associated habitat; material: faeces...
GCATGATTTTGAGCATGACCGGTTTTGGCCGGGGAACTGCTGTGCGCAATGGCCGTGAGATCACGGTGGAGCTGCGCAGCGTCAATTCCCGGTACTTTGAGTATTCTTCCCGGATGCCCCGCACCTGCAGCTATCTGGACAGCCGCCTGAAAAAGCAGCTGAACGAGCGGGTGACCCGCGGCAAGGTAGAACTGAGCCTGACGGTGCAGACCGTGGATGCCGCCGATACCGTGGTGGCTGTGAATCAGGAGCTGGCCAAGAGCTACCAGCAGGCCCTGCGGGACCTGTCTGAGACGCTGGAGGTCAAGAACGATGTGACCGCCGGGATGATCGCCCGCTTTCCCGATGTGCTGACCACCCGCCACGCCGATGTGGATGAGGAGCAGCTGTGGGAGGATGTTTCCGCTGTCACTGCCCAGGCGCTGGACCGCTTTGTGGAGATGCGCGCTGCTGAGGGTGCCAAGATGAAGGCTGACGTGGAGAACCGCCTGCGTTTTCTGGAAGAATGCGTGGGCCGGGTGGAGACCCTGAGCGCCGGCCGGGTGGAGAACTACACCAACCGCCTGTACGAAAAGCTCAAGGTCATTCTGGAGGACCGGAACATCGATGATGCCCGTGTCCTGACCGAGGCCGCCATCTTTGGCGACAAGACCGCCGTGGATGAGGAGACCGTCCGCCTGCGCAGCCATATCGCCCAGTACCGTTCCATTCTGGAGCTGGACGAGCCCGTGGGCCGCAAGCTGGATTTCCTGACCCAGGAGCTGAACCGTGAGACCAATACCATTGGTTCCAAGTGTCAGGATCTGGATATCACCCGCATCGTGGTGGATATGAAGGCGGAGATCGAGAAGATCCGTGAGCAGATCCAGAATCTGGAGTAAACCCTGAGATTCAGATGGTTCGGAGGAAAAGATGAAACTGATCAACATCGGCTTTGGCAATCTGGTCAGCGCGGGCCGGGTGGTGGCTGTGGTCAGCCCCGATTCTGCCCCGGTCAAGCGTCTGGTCAAGGAAGCGCGGGAGCGGGGGATGCTCATTGATGCGTCCTATGGCCGCAGCACCCGCGCTGTCCTCATCATGGACTCCGACCACGTTGTCCTTTCAGCCCTTCAGCCCGAAACGGTGGCCAGCCGTGCCGCCGGTCAGGCCGAGGGCAAAACAGTGACAGAAGAGGAGCAGTAAGACCATGGAAAATGAAAAATATCTGTTTGTCGTTTCCGGTGCCGCCGGTACCGGAAAGGACAGTGTGGTGAGCGCTTTGCGCAAGGCCCACCCCGAGATCGAAAAAACGGTTTCTGCCACCACCCGTTCCCCCCGCCCCGGGGAGCAGGAAGGGGTAGACTACTACTACCGCACCAAGGAGCAGTTCCAGCAGCTCATCGATCAGGATGAGGTCGTGGAGCACAACTTCTTCAATGGCAACTACTACGGCACCCTGAAGGAAGAGGTCAACAAGCGGCTGAACGCGGGCAAGCTGGTGGTCATGGTCATCGATGTGCATGGCGCGGCCAATATCCGCCGCATGTATCCCGGTGCCACCACCATCTTCCTGCTGCCCCCCTCCACCCAGGAGCTGGAGCGCCGCCTGCGCGGCCGCGGCACCGAGACCGAGGAGAGCATCCAGGAGCGCCTGGAGATCGCCCGCAATGAGCTGGCCCAGCAGGACAAATTTACCCTCAAACTGGTCAACGACGAGGTGGATGCCTGCGCCGCCAGACTCTATGATGTTATCTGCCAGCGTGCGGGCCTGACCCGCTAAATCGCTTTGAAGGAGCTGCCTGAATGCCCAAAACGGTAGGCGTTGCAGTGAGCAACGCGACCTTTCATTTCGACAAACTCTATACCTATGCCGTCATGCCCGACCAGCAGGATACCGTCCGGCTGGGCAGCATGGTGCTGGTGCCCTTCGGGCGGGGGAGCCGTGCCCGGATGGGCGTGGTGCTGGCCTGCGATGCCGAACCGGAGAGTGCAAAGCTCAAGTTCCTGTTCGATGTGGCCCCGGCCTCTGCCTGCCTCACCCCGGAGCTGCTGCGGCTGGTGCACTTTTTGAAGGAGCGCACCTTCTGCACCTACTACGAGGCCGTCAAGGCGGTCATCCCCTACGGCGCGCAGTACAAGCCCACCGTGGCGGAGGACGGCGTGACTCCGGTGCTTCAAAAGCAGCTCGTCCGCCACACGGAAAATGCCTACAAGCTGGTGGGCACGCTGCCCCCAAAGCCCAGACCGACCGCCAAACAGCTGGCCGCAGTGGCCCTGCTGGCCGGGGGTGAGCGCACCCTGTCTGCATTGGAGGAAAAGGGCATCAGCCGGGCAGTGCTGGACAACCTCTGCGCCAAGGGCGTGCTGGAATGCAGCAAGGTGAACAAATCCATCGACCTGTATTCTTCCATCCCGCTGAAGAACGAGCCCATCCTTCTCACGGAGGAGCAGCAGGCCGCCTATGACGCGCTGCTGCCCGGGCTGGAGGATGCAGCCCCGCACTCGGCCTTGCTCTACGGCGTGACCGGCAGCGGCAAAACGCTGGTGTTCCTGAAGCTCATCGAGCACTGCCTGCAGATGGGCCGCCGGGCGCTGGTGCTGGTGCCTGAGATCAGCCTGACCCCTCAGATGATCCTGCGGCTGAAAAGCCAATTTGGCAAGCGGGTGGCCGTGCAGCATTCCGCTCTCAACCACACCGAGCGCCTGCTCCAATGGCAGATGATCCAGGACGGCGGCGCGGATATCGTGGTGGGCACCCGCAGCGCGATCTTCTCCCCGCTGGAAAACATCGGCCTTGTCATCATTGATGAGGAGCAGGAGCATACCTACCGCTCCGAATCTGCGCCCCGCTACTCGGCCCACGAGGTGGCCCGGCAGCGCGCGGCGGAGAATGGGGCCCTGCTCCTGCTGGCCAGCGCCACCCCCAGCACCGAGAGCTATTATGCCGCCCAGCATGGCCGCACCCAGCTGGTGCGCCTGACCAAACGCTATGGCGGCAACCCGCTGCCCAAAGTCCAGATCGTGGATATGCGGGCCGAGCTTGCCTCCGGCAACCCCCGGGAGATCAGCCTTGCCATGGAGGATGCCATCCGGCACAACCTTGAGGCAGGCAAGCAGACCATCCTGCTGCTCAACCGCCGGGGTTACCAGACCGTGGCCCAGTGCGAGGATTGCCGCGAGGTGCTCAAATGCCCCAAGTGCAGCGTGCCCATGGTCTACCACAAATCGGCCCACAAGCTGCTCTGCCATTACTGCGGCAGCCAGCTGGACCCGCCCCCTGCCAGATGCCCCGCCTGCGGCGGCAAACTGCAGTACCGGGGCTTTGGCACCCAGAAGGCCGAGGAGGAATTGGCAAAGCTCTTTCCGGAGGCCCGCATCCTGCGGATGGATCAGGATACCACCGCCGCCAAGGATGCCCATGAAAAGCTGCTGGCAAAGTTTGCCCGGCATGAATATGACATCATGGTGGGCACCCAGATGGTGGCCAAGGGGCTGGATTTCGAGGATGTGACGCTGGTGGGTGTGCTGGGCATCGATTCGCTCCTGTTCGCCCAGGGCTTCCGGGCTTATGAGACCGTGTTCAGCCTCGTCACGCAGGTGGTGGGCCGGAGCGGTCGGGCAAAAGACCCCGGCTTTGCCATCATCCAGACCACCGACCCGGACAACCCGGTGCTCAACCTTGCCGCCGCGCAGGACTACGACGCGTTCTTCGAGCAGGAGATCGCCTACCGGAAGCTGGGGCTTTATCCGCCCTTCTGCGGGCTCTGCGTTGTGGGCTTTGCCGGGCCAAAGGAGAGCGAGGTGGCCCGGGCTTCTGCCCGCTTTGCGGCCCTGCTGGGCCGACAGGCGGCCAAACAGCCCGACCTGCCCCTGCGGGTGCTGGGCCCCACCCCCGGCAGCATTGAAAAGATCAACGATTCCTACCGCTATAAACTCACCGTCAAGTGCCGCAACGACCGCCGTTTCCGGGACCTCATCCGGGAAACGCTGACCCTCTACGAGCAGGAAAAACTGCCCGGCAAGGCCACCGTTGTGGTCGATCTGCACTCGGACGGGGATATCTGATACAACACAACAAATTTTGGAGGTACCACTATGGCTATCCGTAACATCGTAAAAGAGGGCGACCCCATCCTGAACAAGGTCTGCCGCCCCGTGACCAACTTTGACGACCGCCTTGCCACCCTGCTGGATGACATGCGGGAGACGATGATCGCCGCCGACGGCGTGGGTCTGGCAGGCCCTCAGGTGGGCATGCTGCGCCGCATCTTCGTGGTGTGGGACACCACCGATGCTCCCGAGGAGATCCCCGAGGATTATGAGTACAAGTTCATCGATTTCGTCAACCCCGAGATCCTGGCTGTTTCTGAGGATGAGGAGACCGCCTACGAGGGTTGCCTGTCCTTCCCCGGCCACAACGGTGCCGTGACCCGTCCCGTTGCCGTCAAGGTGCGTGCACAGGACCGCAACGGCAACTGGTTCGAGCTGGAGGCTGAGGACCTGCTGGCCCGCTGCATTCAGCACGAGAATGACCATCTGGACGGCATTACCATCATGGAGTCCAGCGAGTATTTCTACGAGGACACCGAGGAGGGCAAAAAGGCTGCCCGTGAAGCGAAAGGAAACAACTGATGCGCATTCTGTTTATGGGGACCCCGGATATCGCCGCGGAGTGCCTGAAGGCTTTGTATGCCGCCGGTCACGAGATCTGCGGCGTGTACACCCGGCGGGATAAGCCGGTGGGCCGCAAGCAGGTGCTCACCGCGCCCCCGGTCAAGGAAGTTGCTCTGGAGCATGGGACCCCCGTGTTCCAGCCCCGCACTCTGCGGGACGGCAGCGAGGATGCCAACATCCGGGCGCTGGCCCCTGATCTCATCGTGGTGGTGGCCTACGGCTGCATCCTGCCCAAATCCGTGCTGGAAGCTCCGAAGTATGGTTGCATCAACCTGCATGTGTCCCTGCTGCCCAAGTACCGCGGCAGCGCCCCCGTGCAGTGGGCTGTTCTGAACGGCGACACCGAGACCGGCGTTTCCATCATGCAGATGGACGAGGGGCTGGACACCGGCGATGTGCTGGTCTGCGAGAAGATCGCCATCGGCCCGGAGGAGACCAGCGGCGAGCTGTTCGACCGGGTCACCGCCGTAGGTGCCCGCGTCCTCTGTGAGGCGGTGCCCGCCATGGAAGCTGGCACCCTCAAGCCCCAGCCCCAGCAGCATGAGAACGCCACCCTGGCCCCCATGCTGGACAAGGAGCTGGCAGAGTTCAGGCTGACCGATACTGCCGCACACATCCACAACTGGGTGCGCGGCATGAACCCCTGGCCCATGGCCTGGTTCGTGACCGCAGGCGGCAAAAAGGTCAAGGTGACCGAGTGCCGCGTGGCTGCTTCCAACGGTGAGGCTCCCGGCACGGTGCTTTCCACAAAGCCCCTGACGGTGGCCTGTGCCGATGGCGCGGTCCAGCTGCTTCATGTGGTGCCTGAGGGCAAAAAGCCGATGGATGGCACCTCCTTTGCGGCCGGTCTGCGCCTCAAAGCGGGGGATACCCTCTGATGGCGGCCAATCCGCGGGCAGCGGCAGTGGCTGCACTGGTCCGGCAGGAGCAGGACGGCTTCTCAAACCTTGTGCTGGATGCCGAACTCCGCCGCCAGAAGCTGGAGGGCCGGGATAAGGCCTTTGCCGGTGCCATCTTCTACACCGTGCTGGAACATCAGGGCACGCTGGATTTCATTCTGGAACAGTTCCTGCCCAAGGGCCTTGCCAGGCTGGACCCGCAGGTGCGCGAGATCCTGCGGGCCGCGCTGGCGCAGGCCCGCTATATGCAGGTGCCGGTGTCGGCGGCGGTGAACGAAGCGGTCAAGCTGACCCGCACCTTCAAAAAGGCGAGTGCGTCCGGGCTGGTCAATGCCGTCCTGCGCAAAGCCTGCAATTATGATCTGGAAACTGCCCGCTTCCGGAACGAGACCCAGCGCCTCATGGTGCTGGGCTCTGCGGGGCAGGATGTGGCAGAGTTTCTGCGCACCCATTACCCCGAGGAAGCGCTGGGCATCCTGACCCACACCGCCGACGGCGGCTGCACCAGCCTGCGGGCCAACTGCCTGAAAATGGATGCCGCGGCCCTCTGCGAAAAGCTGCTGGAAAGCGGCGTGAAGAGCGCGCAGCCCGGCCTTGTACCCGGCAGTGTGCTGGCAAAGTTCGAGGGCAGCCCGGCGGAGCACCCGCTCTTCAAGGAGGGCTGTTTCCATGTGGAGGGGCAGGCCAGCCAGCTGGCAGCCCTCTGTGTGGAGGCAAAGCCCGGCGATACCGTGATCGACCTCTGTGCGGCACCCGGCGGTAAAACGCTGCTGCTGGCCGAGGAGATGCAGGGGCAGGGAGCGCTGTACAGCTGCGATGTGGCAGAGCACCGGGTCGGGCTCATCCGGAGCGCTGTGGAACGGATGGGCTTTGCCCATGTCACCGCCCTCTGCAATGATGCCACCCGCCCCAACCCTAAGCTGCCCGCCGCAGACCGCATTCTGGTGGATGCCCCCTGTAGCGGCCTGGGTATTCTGGCAAAAAAGCCGGATATCCGCTATAAGACACTGGAAAAAGCACGCCACGATGAATTATTGGCCACCCAGTCGTCCATTCTGGACACAGCGGCCGCTCTGCTGAAAGCGGGCGGGCGGCTGGTTTACTCCACCTGTACCATCGACCCCGCCGAGAACGAGGAGCAGGTGGCGGCGTTCCTTGCCCGCCACCCGGAGTTCCGGGTGGTCCGGCCCGCTGTGGCGTTCCCTGACGGAATGACAGTGGGGGAGCACGGGGCGCTCTCGGTGCCCACCCGTACCGGGATGGACGGCTTTTTCCTCTGCGCCATGCAGAAAACGCAATGAACCCGCCGTCCGGTTCGTATTGATTCATAGGAGAATACCATGGAACAAAAACGCTGTATCTCTTCCCTGACGCTGGCCGAGCTGACCGCTGCGCTGAAAGCTATGGGTCAGCCGGGCTTCCGGGCAAAGCAGATCTTCCACTGGGTGCACCAGAAGCTGGTCACCGAGTTTTCTGCCATGACCGACCAGCCCAAGACCCTGCTGGCAAAGCTGGAAGAGCAGTTTTACATTGCTGCCCCCAAGATCGAGCGCCGGCAGGAAGCCAAGGACGGCACCGTGAAATATCTGCTGCGGATGGCCGATGGCAACTGCATCGAGACCGTTGTCATGCGCTACCACTACGGCAACACGGTCTGCGTCTCCACGCAGGTGGGCTGCCGGATGGGCTGCCGCTTCTGCGCCTCCACCCAGGCAGGCCGGGTGCGCAACCTGGAAGCCGGTGAGATCTGCTCTGAGATCTATACCGCCCAGAAGGACATCGGGGAGCGCATCTCCCACATCGTCCTCATGGGCATCGGGGAGCCGCTGGATAATTTTGACGAGGTCATGCGCTTCCTTGAGAACATCTCCTCCCCGGAGGGCGTGAACATCGGAATGCGCAACATCAGCCTTTCCACCTGCGGTCTGGTGCCCAAAATTGACCAGCTGGCCGAGAAAAAGCTGCAGCTGACCCTTTCGGTCTCCCTGCATGCCCCCAACAACGAGATCCGCAGCGGCATGATGCCGGTCAATGATGCCTACCCCGTGGAGGTGCTGATGCCCGCCGTCCGCCGCTATCAGGAGACCACGGGCCGCCGGGTCAGCTTTGAGTATTCGATGGTGCGCGGTGTCAATGATTCCGATGCCTGTGCCAGACAGCTGGCCGACCTCATCCGGGGCATGGGTGCTCATGTGAACCTCATTCCCATCAACCCGGTGGACGGAAGCCCCTACTCGGCTACCGATGCCGCCAATGTCCAGCGCTTCCAGAAAAAGCTGGAGAGCCTGGGGGTCAACGCCACGGTACGCCGCCGTCTTGGCAGCGAGATCAGCGCCGCCTGCGGCCAGCTGCGCCGGGACGAAATGAATGGTAAGGCGTAAATCGCAAGAGGAGAAGCCTATGAAACTAGCAGGAAAAACGGATGTGGGCCGCGTCCGGCAGGAAAATCAGGATGATTACCGTGCCGGGGAGCTGCCTGGCGGTGCTGTCTGGGCACTGGTGTGTGATGGTATGGGCGGTGCCAAAGGCGGCCGCGAGGCCTCACAGGGGGCCTGCAATGTCATCGAGCAGGTGTTTCAGGAGCAGTACGCCCAGTGCGGAGCAGGGCAGGAGGGAGCTTTTTTGAAAAAGGCCCTCATCAGTGCCAACCGCTATGTGTTCAACAAAGCTGCCCACGAGGAATCGCTGGCCGGTATGGGCACCACGGCGGTCTGTGCCCTGGTGCGGGGTGGGGAAGCCACCCTCTGCCACGCGGGCGATTCCCGCGCCTACCTCTGCCGGGGCGGTAAACTGACCCAGCTCACCCACGACCACTCCTATGTGCAGGAGCTGGTGGACTGCGGTACCATCACGGAGGAGGAGGCCGAGCACCATCCCCAGAAGAACATCATCACCAGGGCGCTGGGCGTGGATTACCGGCTGGAGCCGGAGGTCACTTCGGTGCAGCTGCAGGCAAAGGATCTGCTGCTGCTCTGTTCGGACGGCCTGACCAACATGGTGCCGGTGGAGCAGATAGAGCAGCTGCTGGCGCAGGGCCCGTTCTACGATCTGCCCGACAGGCTGGTGGATGCCGCCAACGAGAACGGCGGCTCCGACAACATCACCGCCCTGCTGCTGGCTGTGGAACCTACGGAGGTGCACCATGGATAACCTGATCGGCAAAACGCTGGACGGCCTGTACACGGTGCGGGAACTCATCGGCACCGGCGGCATGGCCAATGTCTACAAGGCCGTTGTGGGGCCGGGCGGCCCGGTGCCGGAGGGCACGGTCGTGGCCGTCAAGGTGCTGCGGCAGGAGCTCATGCACGACCCCGACCTTGTGCGCCGTTTCAAGAACGAGTCCAAGGCCATCTCGCTGCTCAACCACCCCAACATCGTCAAGGTGTATGATGTCTCGGTGAGCGACCATCTGCAGTATATCGTCATGGAATATGTGGACGGTATGACCCTGCGCGAGTATCTGAACGAGCGGGGCGGCAAGCTGACCAGCCGGGAGACCGTCCACTTTATCTCCCAGATCCTGAAAGCGCTGGATCATGCCCACCGCAACGGTGTGGTGCACCGGGACATCAAGCCCCAGAATATCATGCTGCTGGACAACGGCCAGCTGCGGATGATGGATTTTGGCATTGCCCGCATCTCCCGGGCCGAGAACCAGCTCTCGGGCGGCAAGGCCATGGGCAGCGTCCACTATATCAGCCCGGAGCAGGCCAAGGGCGATGAGACCGACTTCACCAGCGACCTCTATTCGGTGGGCGTGATGATGTACGAGATGCTCTCGGGGCATCTGCCCTTCGATGCCGATGACGTGGTGGAGGTGGCCATCAAGCAGATCTCGGATCAGCCCAGGAGCCTGCGGGAACTGGCACCCTGGGTGCCGGTTGGCTTGGTGGAGATCACCGAGCGCGCCATGGCAAAGCGGCCCGAAAACCGCTACAAGAGCGCTGCTGAGATGCTGGAAGCCCTCAACGCCTATGTAGAGAACCCGGCCATCGTGTTCAACTACACCTATCTCCCCGATGAAATTCCTGAAAAGGTGGTGGAACCCCCTATGCCCAGAAAAGAATCCCGTCCGGAGCGCGGCAGTGCTCCGGCAAAAGGCAGAAAAAAGAAAAAGCGCACCGTGTTCCTGCCGGTGCTGTTCGGTATCACCGTGGCCTTTGCACTGGCCTGCGCGGCCCTGTGCTGGATGATCCTGAATGATTCCAGCTCCCTGATGGGGGAAAAGGCCGATGTGGTGCTGGCAGATTACAGCGGCATGACCCAGGATGAGGTCAACGCTTCCCAGCAGGTGGCATCCGGCCAGATCGTCATCAACTGGGAGCAGGCCTACAGCAACGATTACGCCGCCGGTTATGTCTACCGGCAGTCCCCGGTGGCGGGCCGAACCGTCCGCGAGGGCCAGAGCGTGACCCTGACCGTCAGCCTGGGCATCCAGTATGTCACTGTGCCGGATGTCTCCAACTATGTGCAGGCAGATGGTGAGCAGCAGCTCAAGGATCTGGGGGTCTCTGTCCTGATCACCCAGGCGGTGGAACCCAGCGTGGCCGCAGGCTCCATCATCCGCACCGAACCTGCTGCGGGCAGTCAGGTGGCCGCAGGCTCCACGGTGGTGGTCTATGTCAGCCGCCCGCAGGTTAACACCACGGCCAAGGTACCTGCCCTGACCGGCCTCAAGAGTGTGGACGATGCCCGCTCCGTGCTGGTGCAGAACAAGCTGGGCCTTGGCAGCACCACCGAGCAGTACAGCGACCAGCCCGCCGGTACCATCATCGCCCAGAGCCCGGCGGCAGGATCTACCGTCAAGGTGAACAGCCGTGTCAGCATTACCGTGAGCGCAGGCCCCGAGCCGGTGCCTGAGACCCCGGCTGAACAGCCGGGCAGCTCCTCCAGCGATTGGTGGAGCGGCCTGATCGGGGGCAGCTCTTCCAGCAGCGGCGATTCTTCCAGCAGTGAGGGCACCGGCCTGGGCGACTGGTGGAGCGCGCTGCTGTCCTGAGGGAGGAACGGATGAAGGGATATATCGTAAAAGGAATTGGCGGCTTTTACTATGTCAAGACCGAAGAGGGTGTGATCGAGTGCAAGCCCCGGGGCATCTTCCGCAAACAGAAGATCACCCCCGTGGCGGGCGATGAGGTGACGCTGGAGACCGAGAACGGCGCGGCAGTCATTGCCGAGATCGCACCCCGCAAAAACGTGTTTGTCCGGCCGCCTGTGGCCAATTTGGATGTGTTGTTCCTTGTGGCCAGCACCACCCAGCCCACCCCCAGCACACTGGTGCTGGACAAGCTCTCGGCCATCGCCGTGGACAAGGGGGTGCAGCCCGTCATCGTCTGCACCAAGGCTGACCTCGGTGAGGTGGAGTTCCTGCGCAGTGCCTATGAAAGATCCACTCTGCCCTTCATTGCCATCCGCTACGACAGCGGGGAAGGGCTGGACGAGGTCAGGCAGTGGATCAGCGGGCGGCTCTGCGCCTTCTGCGGCAACTCCGGTGTAGGCAAATCGACCCTGCTGAACACCCTGCTGCCTCAGGCCGAGCGGGAGACCAGTGCCATCAGCCAGAAGCTGGGGCGCGGCCGCCACACCACCCGCGAGGTGACCATCTTTGAGGCCTTCGGGGGCCGCATTGCGGATACCCCCGGCTTCGCCAGCCTGGAAGCCAACCGCGCCGGGTTCATCCCCAAGGAGAATCTGGAGCACGCCTTCCCGGAGTTCGGGCCCTACCTTGGGCAGTGTCAGTTCACGGGCTGCTCCCACCGTACGGAAAAGGGCTGTGCCATCCGTGCCGCTCTGGCCGAGGGAAAACTCTCCCAGACCCGGTACGACAGCTACTGTGCCATGTATGAGGAAGTCAAGGATGTCAAGGACTGGCAGAGGAGGGGAATGTGATGCGCTGCGTGATCCTCTCGGCCTGCCCGGTCTCGCCGGAGCTGAAGCGCCTGCTCCGCCCCGATGACTTCATCATCGCTTGTGATGCTGGCTACCGCAACTGTGCGCCGCTGGGCTGCAAGCCCAATATCATCCTGGGAGACTTCGATACCGCGCCCTGTCCGGTGCAGCAGAACGACGATATCATCGTCCTGCCTCACGTCAAGGACGACACCGACACCGAATATGCCGCCAGGCTTGCCAGTGAGAAGGGCTTTACTGAGGTGCTTCTTCTGGGGGCGCTGGGCGGCAGGCGGATCGAGCATACCCTCTCGAATCTTGCCACCGGCCTTGGGCTGGAAGAACGGGGCGTGCGGGCAACGCTTCAGGATGAGCGCAGCCGCATTACCTTTGTCCGCTCCGGCGAGACCCGCGCCTACCCGAAGGAGGAATTTTTCTATTTCTCCGCTTTCCCCATGGAGGGCAGGGCGGAGGGCGTGTGTGAGCGCGGTTCCTACTATGAGCTCACCGATGATGTGCTGGTGGCCGGTTACCCGCTGGGGGTCAGCAATGAGTACGCCGAAGGCTCGGACTGCATCACCATCTCCACCCGCAAGGGGGCGCTGGTGGTCGTGGAAACGGTGCAGGATACACCGATCCTGACCGGGAACAAGGCCTGAGCCGCACACTTTGCCGTTCTGCCGCTTATATTGTGGTATCACACCACGAAAGGCGGGAGAGCGATGCAGGTGGTCGTTATCAAAAGCCCAAAGTGTCTGCGCGGCGTTCTGCGCAGGCTGTTCGGCATCAAAAAGGGATAAGAAAAATACCGGGGCAGGCGGCTGCTCCGGTATTTTTTGTGGCACATCATTCTTTTGTGGTATAGGTCAGATCCAGCACCGGGCCAAAGGGGTCAAAGATGAGGTTCTGGATGCCGGGTGCGATCAGCAGGCGCTTCTGCTGGGCAAACAGAGGGACCGCCACGGCATCGTTGAGCAGCTGGCGCTCACAATCGCCCAGCAGGCGGCAGCGGGAGCTTCCGGTGGCCTGGGTGCTGGCCTGCAGCTGGGGGGCATACAGGGAATCTGCATAGCCGGTCAGGCCGCCGCCCGCTGCGGTGAACTGGTTCAGCATGTTGTACACACTGCCGCCCTCGGCGCTAATGGGGGCCAAGGCGATGGTATAGTCCCCCTCGGCCAGCCGTTTCGCAAAGGTCTCCTCGTCCACCTCCTCTACGGAGAAGAAGAGGGAAAACTCCTTTTGCCACACGCCATTGATCTCCTCGGCGGCGCTGGTCACGCCGGAACCGGCGGGCACCATCAGGCTGACCTTGTTGAAGTCGGAGGTGGTCAGCGTCTGCCGCGCCGTGAGGTAGAGCGCCCGGGCATCCACCGCGGCGGGAGTCACATCCCCGGCGGTATCCCGGTAGTTCATGCCGTCCACAGTCAGGCCGTCCGGTACCAGACCGTTGGCGGCGGCATAGAGTCCGCCGTCCGGCACCTCGGCTGCACCCCGCGCGGCGGAGGCCAGTGCCTGCCGCAGCTCGGTGGAAGCAAACACGCTGCTGCAGTTGAACAGCAGGCTCCATGTGGTATCGGAGTAGGAGAGGGAAGTCAGGGTGGTGGGCGCGGCGGTGTCGTCCGGGGCGGCAGAGCACTTCTCGTTGGCAATCAGCTCTGCGGCGGACTGCCCGGCGCTGTTGGTGTTCTGCACCAGCCGCAGGCTGTCGATGAGGCTGCCCGAGGGGGCACGCCGCAGGAACAGGCCGCTGGCTGTCCAGTTGTAGATGTAGAAGCTGCCGCTGGAAAGGGTGGACGAAGCATTCAGGCCGTAGGTACCCCGGGTGGAATTGAAAAATTCCTCATCGCAGGGCATGGCACCGGGCAGGGTGAGCTTCTCGAGGAAGTTGTCGTCGGCACTGCTCAGGTGGAACACCAGCGTCAGCGGCCCGGAGGCCGTGACTCCCAGCGCGCTCTCGGGCATCTGCCCGGCCAGCACGGCGGCGCTGTTTTCAAGGGCCGCAAACTCCACCGCGTAGGGGGAGTTGGTCTCCGCCCGGAACAAGCGTCGGAAAGCGAACACAAAATCCTCGGCGGTGATGGCGTAGTCAGTGGCGTTGCCCTTGGCGGCGGTGTAAGTCAGGCCGTCCTTGAGGTAGAAGGTGTAGGTGAGGCCGTCGGAGGACTTCTCCCACCGTTCGCAGAGGGCAGGCTCATATTTGCCGCTGGGATCTTTGCGGACAAGGCCGCTGTACAGGTTCTCGCAGGCGATGACATCCGCAGAAGCCGAGGCCACCTGCGGGTCAAGGTTGGCCGGGATGCTGTCCACGAACCAGGTGAAGCTGTTGGAGCCCGAACCACAGCCGGTCAGGGCAAAAACAAACGCAATGGTCAGCACCACTGCGGAAAAGCGGATCAGGGAATGTTTCAAGAAAATGCGCTCCTTGTAAGATGATACAATTAAAGTATAGCGGAAACGGTCGAAAAAGACAATCGACATTTTGTGAATTCAGATAGGATTTCGGTGCATCCGGGGCCAGAACAAGGTTTGGCGTTGCCAATTGGCTGGAAAAGGTGTAAAATGGAGCAGTGAATCAATTTCAGCCTGAATTTTCATAGAGGAGGTTCTTTCTTTATGCAGAAAGATCAGCAGAAGCTTGCAGAACTCATCCGGGGTAAAAAGGTGGCGTTCATCGGTGCCGGTGTCAGCCACAAGACCCTTATCAAGGAGTTTGTGGAGCTGGGGGCCCATGTGACCCTGTGCGACCAGAAAAAGAGCGTGGAGGAGTTTGGCGATTATGCCGCTACCATCCGGGAACTGGGCATTGACCTGAGCCTGGGCGAACACTATCTGGACGGCTTCAAGGGCCAGGATATCATCATGCGCACCCCCGGCTTTGTGGGCTACTTTGAAAAGCCCCTGCAGGATGCCATGGCGGCGGGCACCATGGTCACCAGCGAGGTCGAGCTCTTCTTCGATTTCTGCCCCTGCGAGATCGTGGCCGTGACCGGCTCTGACGGCAAGACCACCACCACCACCCTCATCTCCAAGTTCTACGAGGCCGCAGGCCGCAAGGTGCATTTGGGCGGCAACATCGGTGCGGCCCTGCTGCCCATGCTGCCCGAGGTCCGGCCGGAGGATGTGGCTGTGGTGGAGCTGTCCAGCTTCCAGCTCATCAGCATGCACCAGAGCCCGAAGATCGCGGTGGTGACCAACGTCACCCCCAACCACCTCGATCACCATAAGGATATGCAGGAGTACATCGACGCAAAACGCAACATCCTGCTCTACCAGAACCCGCCCTGCCGTGCCGTGCTGGGCTACGAGAACGAGATCAGCCGCTCCATGCAGAAGGACTGCAAGGGCAGGCAGGTCTGGTTCACCCGCCTGCACGATACCGACAACGGTGCATTCCTGCGCAAAGAGGACAACATGCTCTGCATGGCCGAGGACGGCGTGGTAACGCCCTTCCTGGCCCAGAAGGATGTCAAGCTGCGGGGCCTGCACAATATCGAGAATCTGCTGGCCGCTGCCGCCGCAGTCTGGGGCGAGGTACCCGTGGAGGCCATCCAAAAGGTAGGCAGCACCTTTACCGGCGTGGAGCACCGCATTGAGCCGGTGCGCACGCTGGACGGCGTGCTTTACTACAACGATTCCATCGGCACCAGCCCCACCCGCACCATTGCGGGCCTGCGCAGCTTTGACCAGAAGGTCATCCTCATTGCGGGCGGCTACGATAAGCACATCCCCTATGAGCCGCTGGCCCCCGAGATCGTGGCCCACGTCAAGGATCTGGTGCTGATGGGTGCCACCGGCCCCCGCATTGAAAAGGCCCTGCGGGAGGACCCCGGCTTCAACGCGGCCGCACTGCCCATCCAGCACGCGGACAATATGCAGCACGCTGTGGAGCTGGCCCGTGCCGCCGCAAAGCCCGGCGATATCATCATCCTGTCTCCCGCCAGCGCCTCCTTCGACCTCTACCCCAACTTTGAGGTGCGCGGCCGCGAGTTCAAGAACATCGTCAACGCACTGAAATGATCACGCAGGTCAGAACGCCTCGCCAGAGGCAGCGGTTCCGCAGCGCCTGCCGCGGAAAGCTCTGCCTTGGGGTCACGATGCCGCAGGCGCTGGAGCTCTTCGGCAAAAGCCAGCCGGGCCGGTTCTTCGCCGGGCCAACGCTGGCGCTGGATGTGGGCGGCAGCACCGCTTGGCTGGCGGGCCACGCCAACCCGGACGAACTGGCCAGCTTCCTGCATTTCTGCGGCTGTAAGGCGGTCATCCTGGACGAAGCCGAGTGCCCGCCGCCCACCGGCTGGGCCCGTGCAAAGTCCCATTTTGTCTTTGGCCTGGCACCCGGAAAACAGCTGCCGGAACCCGCTGTGGAGGAAACGCTCTGGGCCTCCCTGCATTTTGACCCGGAGCCCCCGGCGGGCCCCGTTGCGCAGATGCTGTTTCCGGACCGCCCCACGCGGCGGGATGATTTTTACTCTGAGCTCTGCTCAAAGCGTGCCCGCGGCAGGACTGTGGTCTGGGCTCTGGAGCAGGGCGGGGAGCTTGCCTGCACCGTGGGCGCTTACGCCATTGGAACAGAGCAGGCTTACATGGCCTGCGGCGAGACTGCGGAGCCATTGCGGGGGCGCGGCATCGGCGGGCGGCTTATCGTCCGGCTGGCCAACACCCTTTCGGCGCAGGGCCTGCAGCCCCTTTTCCTCTGCTCCCCGGAACGGGTGCACTTTTATACCCGCCTCGGCTTTGAAAAGCTGGGAGAGTATGCCCGATATGAAAATAAAGATCAAGGATAGATTATGTCAATGTTGAACCACTTTTTTGATTACAAACCCGAAGTCCTGGCGCTGGACGAAAAAGCCATGGAACTCTGCCAGCCCTATTTCCGTCACATGGAGGAGATCCGGGACTACAACCAGCTGAAAATGCTCAAGGCCTTTGCCGATACCCAGATGTCCTCCACCGATATGCTGGGCACCACCGGCTACGGCCTGTGGGATACCGGCCGCGCCAAGCTCGAGCAGATCTTTGCCGAGGTGATGGGCGCGGAGGATGCCCTTGTGCGCAGTCAGTTCCAGAGCGGCACCCATACGCTGGCGGTGGCCCTGTTCGGCCTGCTGCGGGCAGGGGATACCCTGCTGGCAGCTACCGGCCGCCCCTACGATACGCTGGAGGGCGTGATCGGTCTGGACGGCAAGGGCAAGGGCACCGGCACCCTGATGGACTACGGCATCCGGTACGACGAAGCCCCACTCAAGGCCGATTTCACCCCGGATTACGCGCTGATCGCTCAAAAGGCCCCGGGGGCAAAGGTCTGCCATATCCAGCGCAGCCGCGGCTACCTGCAGCGCAATGCCTTTGATCTGGATACCATTCAGAAGATCGCCGACACGGCCCGTGCCGCCAACCCTGAGATCATCATCTTTGTGGACAACTGCTATGGTGAGTTCACCCAGATGAAGGAGCCCTGCCAGGCAGGTGCGGACCTTGTGGTGGGCAGTCTCATCAAGAACCCGGGCGGCGGCATTGCCCCCACCGGCGGCTATATCGCTGGCCGGAAGGATCTGGTGGAGCTGTGTGCCTACCGCCTGAACGCCCCCGGACTGGGCAAGGAGCTGGGCTGTACGCTGGAAACGCCCCGTGATATGTATCTTGGCTTCTACTATGCCCCCGGCGTGGTGTGTGAGGCCATCAAGACCGCCATCTATGCCCAGTGCCTGCTGGAGCTGGTGGGCAAAAAGCCCATCCCGCGCTACTGCGAAGACCACAACGATATCGTGACCTGCTTCGATGCCGATACTGCCGATGCCCTCATCGGCTTCTGCCGCGGCATTCAGGCCGCCAGCCCCGTGGACAGCTATGCCGCACCGGAACCCTCTCCGGAACCGGGCTATACCGATGAGGTCATCATGGCAAGCGGCAGCTTTACCCAGGGCAGCACCATTGAGCTCTCCTGCGACGGCCCCCTGCGTGAGCCTTACACCTGCTACCTGCAGGGCGGTCTGAACTTTGCAGCAAGCCGTGCCGGTGTCCTGCTGGCCGTGCAGAATGCTTATTTCAAGGATTGAACTTTTCAGAAAGAAAGCGTGAATCAAATGAATCGTGTTACTCCCATTGATGCCCGGATGCTGGAACGCTTTGAGCAGGGCTATGCTGCCCGCCCGGAGCTGAATGTGATGTCCAATGCAGTTTCCCGCACGGCTCTGCCGGACGCGGCCTTTGTGCCCGCCGCCGCTGCCAAGCTGCGGATGGACTTCTCTGTGCTGGTCAAGACCAATAACATCACCAACCAGAAGCAGAGCGGCCGCTGCTGGATGTTCTCCACCCTGAACGTCCTGCGCCAGCGGGTGATCGCCAAGTGTGATCTGGAGGATTTCTCCTTCTCTCCCACCTATCTGGCGTTCTACGATAAGCTGGAAAAGGCAAATCTCTTCCTTGAGAACATCCTCCACTTTGCGGATCAGGACCTGACCGACCGTGAGACCTACACCCTGCTGGGCAACCCGCTGCCCGACGGCGGCCAGTGGGATATGGCCATCAGCCTGATCAAAAAGTACGGTGTGGTGCCCTCCTGGGTCATGCCGGAAACTGTCCACTCCACCGGCACGGCCAAGTATCTGTCCATCCTGAACCGCAAGCTGCGGGAGGATGCGCTGGAACTGCGGGCCATGGTAAAAGAGGGAAAGGACACGGCCGCCCGCCGCGAGGAGATGCTGGCGGAGATCTACAACGCCCTGTGCATCCTCTACGGCCAGCCTCCCAGGAGCTTTGACTTTGAGTATACCGACAAGGATGAGCACTACCACTGCGAACGGAACCTGACCCCGCACACCTTCCTTGAGAAATATGTGGGCAATGATCTGGATGATTACGTCGTCATCATCTCCTCGCCCATCCATGCGCTGAACCGCACCTACTGCCAGCCCTTTATGGGTGACGTGGTGGAGGAGAATATGTTCTGGCTGAACCTCTCGCAGGAGGAGCTGGAGGATCTGACCATCCGTCAGCTGCAGGCAGGGGAGGGGGTCATGTTCAGCTGCGACTGCCACCCCGACGGCGACCGCGCCAACGGTTATTGGGACCCCGACTGCTTCCAGTACGGCGAGGTGCTGGGCGGCCTGACCTTTGGCATGACCAAGGCCGAACGGCTGCTCACCCGTGAAAGCACCATGAACCATTGCATGATGTTCTGCGGTGTCAATCTGGACGAGAACGGCAAGGCTGACCGCTGGAAGATCGAGAACAGCTGGGGCGATGCCTCCGGCCAGAAGGGCTACTACATCGGCAGCGAGAAGTGGTTCAAGGCCAATGTCTACCAGATCACCGTCCGCAAGAGCCTGCTGAGCGATGCCCAGCGCGCCCTGCTGGATCAGGAGCCCCTGCCCATGAAGCTGTGGGACCCGCTGGCTTGAATTTAAATAAGATGCTATAAAGAAATCCCCCCCGCCTATGGCGGAGGGGATTTCTCTGTTAAGCGGGTAATAGGGGAAGCTTCAACGTGAAGCAGCTGCCTTTGCCCACTTCACTTTCCAATAGAATTTCTCCGTGGTGCAGGTGGGCAAGCTCCTGCGCAATGGTCAGTCCCAGACCTGTGGAGTCGTGCTTGGAAGAGGTGGTGGTGTGGAAATACCGGTCAAATACGGCGGCCTGATCTTCCGGCGCAATGCCGCAGCCCGTGTCCTGGACGCTTACCAGAGCAGCACCGGCCTCCACCCGGCTGCTGACGGTGATGCTCCCTCCTGCAGGGGTGTAGTGAATGGCATTTGTCAACAGGTTCTGCAGGATCTGCTGCAGCCGGATCTGGTCACCCCATACCGGCAGCTCCGGAGCCGGGGGAGCCTGAAGCACCACGCCCTTCTTCTCAGCCTCCTCCCGGCAGCTGTCACAGACCGCAGCCATGACCTCCCCCAGAGATACCCGGTCCTCGTTGAGCATCACCTGTTTCTGCTCCAGCTTTGCAGCCAGAAACAGATCCTCCGTCAGGCGGCGGAGAAAGGCCGTCCGCTGCTGTAAGGCGGGCAGCAGGGCCGGCAGGGCCTCCGGTGCAGCCTCCAGTGTGTCCAGTCCACTGCTGACTGCAAACAGGGGACTGCGCAGGTCGTGGAAAATGTTCAGCATCATGCTTTTCCGGGCCTCAGTCTCCTCCGTCAGGGCCTTTGTCCGCTGAATGACCCGGGCATCCAGCTCCCGGGCCAGCTGCTCCGCCCGATCAAATTGCAGGGCATACCGGCGGCAGACGTAGGCCATGCAGCCCAGAGTAAAAGGAGCATCGTAGATCCGGGCACACCGGAACAGGTAGAAAAACACGCTCTCCTGAAAAAACGGCACATGCATGCCCGGCAGGACCACCCATACCCGGAAGCCAATGGTGATGGCACAGGGAAACAGCATCAGCAGGGCAGCGTCGGAGCCCCGGGCATACATTGCCATCAGTATGCCCAGACAGTAGCCCATGCCCAAAAGCAGCCCCACCGCCCGTACACGGCTGGGGGGAATCAGCGTCAGAACAAGATACCCCAGCGTCAGAAGCAGGGAACGGAGCTGCTGCCCGTGAGACACCGGCACAGCCCCTGTCAGGGCAGCACACAGCAGAATACCTGCCAGAACCGTGACGGTAAAGAATCCCCGGCGGAAAAAGACGCTCCAGCCGGAACTTCCCACCGGAGCCAGAATGATCACCAGAGCCCAGAGGGTCAGCACCGTCAGATACAGCAGAAAATATCCCAGTTCCTTCTGCGGCTTGTATCGGTACAGGGCCAGCACCACCGCCCCCAGGGTGCAGAATACCGCAATGGCCATCCACTGCAGCACCGTGCGGAAGGTCAGGGCAGCTACTCCTTTTTCCGGGAACAGGGCAGCCCATGCCATCAATTGGGCTTCGGGGTCCATGCCGGGGACCCCAAAATCCGCCAGCGCCGGCAGTCGCTGGTTGAACCAGATCCCTGCCAACCCAATGGCCAGTGCCAGTGCCCCGGCGGCAGCCGGAAGCAGAAATCGCTTTTTTATCATAAAAAGACCCCCTGCAAAACTTTGGAGAACCGGTTGAGAACAGCCCGGAAATACGGTATACTAGATAAAGATATTATAGCAAATTCACGCCGAAAAGGGGAGGGCAAACCGCATGATCCGCATTCTTCTGGTGGAAGATGATCCGGTGATCCGGGACACTACCAGCTATTTCTTGAAATGTCAGCAGAATTTTGAGGTGGTCTGCGCTGACACCGGCGGCGAAGCGCTGAGTCACGCCCGGGAAAAGTTCGATGTGATCCTGATGGATATCCTTCTGCCGGACACCAACGGCATGGAACTGTGCCAGCGCCTGCGCAGCTTGTACCACTGCCCCATCATTTTTACTTCCTGTCTGGACGATACAGACACAGTGGTACGGGCACTGGAATTGGGCGGCGATGATTTCCTGACCAAGCCCTACAACCACAAAGTTCTGCTGGCCCGCATCATGGCAAACATCCGCCGTGTCCAGATGGATGCCGCAGAGCCCAGCGTCAGCGGCTACCACTGTGCGGCCTTTACGCTGGATTCCAACAGCCATTGCGTGGAAAAGGATGGCCGGAGCATCCATCTGGCCGACATGGAGTACCGCATCCTGACCCTCTTCATCCGGCATCCCAACACCTTCTTTACCGCAAACGAGCTTTACCGGAAGATCTGGGGGAAGGAAAGCCTGGGGGATGTCCGCACGGTGCAGGTGCATATCCATAACCTCCGCAGTAAGATCGAGCCCGACCCTGCCAAGCCCATCTACCTCAAAAATGTCTGGGGCAAAGGCTATATTTTCCGCCCGGAAGGGGAGACGGAAGCCTGAAATGGTGTTGCTGTCTTAAATATCGTTAATCCTCAAAGCACCCGCTTCTTAAGGAAACTTAAGCCGTGGGTGCTTTTTTCTGCTCTGATTTGACCGTTATTTGTCAAACGAAGTGGGAAACGGGAATTTTCCAGCGAAAAAACGGCAAAGATGTTTAAGAATTCTTAAAAGACAACCGGCGGACTTTGTGTTAATTTATTATCGAACGAAGTCTGCACCGTATTGTGGCGGTGCGTCTCGGATAAGAAGGAAACTCGAAGAATAAGAACAGAAAAGAGAAGAAAGGATCATCCAAGCATGAACAAGATCTCGCGTAAAGGCTTTCTGAAGATCGCCGCTGCCGCTGCCATGTCCGGTGTCACCGCCGGTGCACTGGCTGCCTGCAACGCTGCAAGCTCCTCCACCGCCGCCTCCTCCGGTGCAGCAGGCAGCTACACCCCCGGTACCTACACCGGCACTGCAGAGGGCATTTCCTCTACCGTCAAGGTCACCATGACCTTCTCCGACAGCGCTGTGACCGACGTTGTGGTCGATACCTCCGGCGAGACCGCTTCCTACGGTGCTGCTGCTGCCGAAGAGCTGAAGAACCAGCTGCTGAACGCAGGCTCTGACGAGATCGACGGCGTGTCCGGCTCCACCATCACCTCCGATGCCGTGAAGAAGGCCGCCAAGAGCTGCTTTGCACAGGCAAAGGGAGAGGCAACTGTAACTTCCGTTCAGCTGCCCACCGGTGACGAGACCGATTGGCTGGGCAAGGAGCCTGACATTGACGAGGCTGCCATCACCGAGACCGTGGACACCGACATCCTCATCGTGGGTGCCGGCAACGGCGGTATGTTCGCTGCTGCTTATGCCGCTGCCAAGGGCCTGAACTTCCGTGTCATCGAGCAGAACGGCAATGTGCAGGATACCCGTCACTGGGTGGGTGCCGTGGACGGCTTTGGCGCTCAGGAACAGGGCATCAAGATGGATCGTGCCAAGCTGCTGAGCGAGGTCTCCCGTTACGCCTCCGGCAAGTGTGATCAGCGCGTGGTCAAGACCTGGATCAACGAGTCTGCCGAGATGATCGAATTTGTCCGCTCCATCATGGAGGACAAGTACGGCGTGAAGATGATCTACACCTACGGTGACGAGGCCAAATGGCCTGCAGAAAACGCCGAGCACAACACCGATTATATGTACCCCGAGATCGAGTATACCTATGATCGCTCCAGTGGTGCCGCCCGGAACGAGCTGCTGCTTCAGTACATTCAGGAGCTGGGCTACGATGTGGACTTCAAGACCAGTCTGGCCAAGCTGGAAAAGAACAGCGAGGGCCGCATTACCGGCATCATCGCCCAGAGCACCGAAGATGACCACTTTATCCGCTACAACGCCAACAAGGGCGTGCTGCTGGCCTGCGGCGGTTTCCCCGGCAACCCCTACATGATGGAGCAGCTGGACCCGCTTGGCACCAGCGTGACCACCGCCTGCTCCTACTCCCCCGCCGACAAGGGCTACGGCATCCGCGCTGCTGTATGGGCCGGTGCCAATCTGGACAAGGAAGCCGCTCCCATGCTGTTTGACCGCGGCGTTGTTGCCCCCGGCGTGGATGGCGGCTATGTGGATAGCGACACTGCCTTTGGCGGCAAGGCCTTCCCCGGCAAGATCCGCCAGTACAACCCCGGTACCCAGCCCTTCCTGAAGGTGAACCGCAACGGCGAGCGCTTTGCCAACGAGAGCTGCCCCTACAACGATATCGTCTACGCTGCTGCCCACCAGCCGGGCCGCGTCTACGCACAGATCTGCGATGCCAACATTCTGGAGGACGCAAAGCGTTTCCACACCATCGGCTGCTCTGCCCAGACCCGCAACGGCGGCGAGAAGTACATTCAGGGTAAGATGGACGAGGCTATTGAGGCCGGTGCATTGTTCAAGTGCGATACGCTGGACGAGCTGGCTGACAAGATGGGCTTTACCGGTGCTGCCAAGGACACCTTCCTTGCTACCGTGGAGCGCTACAATGAGCTGTACGACAAGCAGAACGATGAGGATTTCGGCAAGCCCGCTTACCGCCTGAGTGCCATCCGCACCGCGCCCTTCTATGGCTGCTGGCTGGGTGCCTCTCTGCTGACCACCGAGCAGGGCATTGCCATCAACGAAAAGGGTCAGGCGCTGGACAACAACAACCAGCCCATGGAGGGCCTGTATATCACCGGTGATATGTCCGGCAGCTTCTTTGCCAACAACTACCCCTGCCTGATGGCTGGTGTGGCCATGGGCCGCACCCTGACCTTCGCCATGAAGGCCGTCAAGCAGATGGCGGGTCTGGATAACGCCTGATCCAGCGCGGTTTTCCGGCACAACTTAAGCGTTTTTCCATTTCTTCTTTCTTCATGAAGAGAGGCGGTCCCTGTTTGGGGCCGCCTCTCTTTGCTATTTTTTCGCCACGTGCCCCCTACACAAATCCCCACGATTGTGCTATGATAAAGCTGAACAGCCGGTTTGTGCCAGACAACCGGCAAAATCGAGGTGTTTGTACAAATGTCTGATCTCCTTGAAACTCTGCAGCAGGAAGGGGTAGACCCCGCTCTGCTGGAAGCAGTCCAACAGTACCGCACTGCCCATGCCCTGCCGGACGCACTGCGCCCGCGCATCCCTTCCCCTGCCTTTACCTACTATGGCAAACAGGTGTGGGAGCAGGCGCTGGCGGCGCTGCTCTGCGGCGAAAACCTGCTGCTGGCAGGCGGAAAAGCCACCGGCAAAAACGTGCTGGCCGAGAACCTTGCCGCCGCCTTTGGCCGTCCCGCATGGGACATCTCCTTCCATGTGAACATGGACGCAGCATCCCTCATTGGCATGGACACTTTTGCGGACGGTCAGGTGGTGTTCCGGCCCGGCCCGGTATACCGCTGCGCCCAGTGCGGCGGCTTTGGTGTGCTGGATGAGATCAACATGGCCAAAAACGAAGCGCTGGCCGTGCTGCACGCGGTGCTGGACTTCCGCCGCGCCATCGATGTGCCCGGCTACGACCGCATCCCGCTGGCGGAGGAGACCCGCTTTATTGCCACCATGAACTACGGTTATGCCGGCACCCGTGAGCTGAACGAGGCACTCACCTCCCGTTTCGTGGTCATCCAGATGCCCACCATTACGCAGGACGATCTGGAGAAGCTGCTGCGGACGCAGTTCCCCGATCTTGCTTCCAAGTATGTGCGCCAGTTTGCACTGCTGTTCCTTGACCTGCAGAAAAAGTGCGACAGTGCAGAAATTTCCACCAAGGCGCTGGATCTGCGCGGTATGCTGGATGCCCTGCGGCTGATCCGGCGCGGCATCCCGGCAGGCGCGGCACTGGATATGGGCATCACCAACAAAGCCTTTGACTCCTACGAGCAGGGCCTGATCCGTGATGTGATCGCAGCGCGCATTCCGGCCAAGCTGGATGCCGCCAAGCTCTTTGGCTGATGGATGCCCAGAGCTACACCGCGCAGGAGCGGCGTGCGGCCAATCAGGTCTGGGCTGCTGCAGGAGCCTATGGCTTTGAGCCGCTGTTTCTGGCCCGCTATACCGACGGCACCACCGATTTTTACATGAACACGGTCGTGGGCCTCATCCACAAATATTACGGTGACGCGCTGATTCGCAGCGTCTTTGACGCATGGGACGGTGATCTGCGGCAGACCATGCTGGACGACATGACATGGCTGTATCTGGAAAACGCCGCCTACCGGCTGGAGCTGCCCCGCCGCCCGGTTCTGGAAGCGCTGCGCCATGCCCATGCAGATTACTTTTTTGCGATTCAATACAAGCTCTCCCGTCAGGAGTGGATGGCAAAAAATCAGCTGGTCTACACCATGCAGGCCGCACGCTGGCGGCGTGTGCTGGGCCGTGCCGACCCGGTGATGACCCCTTATGAGTCCGGCCTTGCTGCGGCTCTTTCCCCGGAAAAAGCGCCGGCAGCGGAACAGCTGAAATCCGAAATTTTATCGATCTACGCAAAATTCAACCTGTTCGACGGCACTGTGCACCAGAGAGCTGCTTTGCATCTGCATCTGGACGGCCTGCTGGCAAAGCTTGCCACCAAAGCCATGCCCACCCAGATGATCAAAACGGACCGCGTGACCGTGGAACACTCAAGCTCCGTGGATGCTGTGGGCGGCGGGCTGGCGGTGGACAAGCGCCGGGCCCACATCACCCTGAAGCAGAATGCCGCGCAGGACAGAGCCTACATCGAAAGCTGCTTCGGCCGCTCTCTCTACCCACCGGAACGGCTGCGCAAGGCTGAGCAGGAGCTTTGCGTGGGCGACCATCTGGGGTGCCATTTGTGGTTCAGTGCCGGTGTGCCCAGCCCGGAGCAGGCTCCCACACCGGAAGCAAAGCATCTGGCTGAACAGGCTGAGCTGCAGGCCGACCGCAACCGCGCTTATTACGCCAAAAATCGGGAACTGCACCGCAGTGTGGTGCTGCGGCTCACCGAGCAGATCCGCAACTGCATCCTTGTGCACCAGCAGCCCAACGCCCGTGTTGCCCGCAGTGGCAACCTGAACGCTGGGCGCATCTGGCGCGCACCACTTTTGAACGATGACCGGGTGTTTTTGTGTGCCGAGGAAGAGAACCAGCCCTCTTTTACGGTAGACCTTTTATTGGACGCATCCGCTTCCCGCCTGCACTGTCAGGAAGTGATCGCGGCTCAAGGATCTATTTTGGCCCAGAGCCTTGCGGCCTGCGGTATCCCGGTGCGGGTGTCCAGCTTCAGCAGCCTGCGGGGCTACACCGTACTGCGTGTGCTCAAAGGCTTTGCAGACAAAAACCTGCAAAACATCAACCGATATTTTGCTTCCGGCTGGAACCGTGACGGCCTTGCCTTGCGGGCAGCAGGCGACCTTTTGCAGTTTGCGCCCGGTCCTGCGCCGCGGCATCTGCTCATCGTGCTGACGGACGCTTCGCCCAACGACAGCCGCCGCATCCCGCCCAGTGCAGAAAACCCGCTGGGCTGCGGTTACGAGGACGCTGCCGGTGTGGCTGACACTGCCGCGCAGGTGCGTGCGCTGCAGCGCATGGGCATCCGGGTGTCGGCTGTGTTCATGGGTGAGGACAGCTCTGCCGGTGCCGCTGCACAGATCTACGGCAAAAACATGGCCCGTATCCGCGGCATGGACCAACTGGCCCGCGCGGCCGGGCGGCTGATCCAGAACGAGATCCGTGAACTGGGCGATTGAACCATATTTTACCAGAACAGCCCACAGATGGGAGGCTTTGGCCTTGCCGTCTGTGGGCTGTTTTTGATACAGAACACAACTGATTCACTCTTGCAACAACCATGTTTCGGGTCACTATTGCAGGATGCGCGGAAATATTTTGTTTTTCTGCAAACTTATAGTTGTTTTTTGTTGTGAAGTATGCTATACTATGTTCAGTCAATAAAACATTCCTGCGTAAGCCGCCTGCTGTGCACCGGGTCGTTTGGCGCAGTGCCCATCCGTTATACAACGAACTGCTGTGTTATAGTTTCAGGAGGGAACCGATCATGGATGCCAACCGTTATTTTGATGCCATGCACAACGCTATGTCAGCTCAGCACCCCGGTGCGCAGCTGCTGTTAACGGTAAAGCTGCAGGACACCTGCGGCAACGATGCCTGCCTGGAGCTGAAGCAGCTGCCCGGTGAGAGCACCTCCATTCTGTGCTACTCCACCATGGGTCGCCGCTGCCTGAACTTCCAGCTGTTCCGCAAGGGCTGGCAGCTGTGCCACAACGCCGATGGCCAGCTGGTGGGCCGCTTCCCTTCCAGCGCCGACGGCCTGATTGACGAGACCGATTTCCGCGCCTACTGCCGTGAGGACCGGCTGGATCTAGCACGCACCCAGCGCATCACCGCCGAGCTTCGCCAGTGCGCCGGTATCAATTATCAGGGCAGCATCCCGCAGAACGCCCGCACCGGCGCTGTAATCACGGTAGAAAGCCATGTAGGGGCCGGTGCCCGCTGGACCTACTGGAGTCAGGATGTTCTGCCCAGCCTGCCGCTGGGTGCCATCCTCTACTGGCTGGCGGATCATCTGGCCGGTGCCGAGCGCCGCACCCTGCAGGCCGACCCGCAGGCAGCCCGCCTTGCCGCCCAGTGGCTGGCCGGTGATACAGCCGTATTCTTCCATCCGTCGGTGCCGATGACTGCCATGAATACGGTCTCTTCCGGCTCTGCACCCGCACGCCGCCGCACCACTGTGCCCGCTGCCCGCAACAAGAGCTGGCAAAGCATCATGGCCGTGATGGCAGGCATGTGAACGAAAAAGCAAGGAAAGACCGATCGTCTCTCCTTGCTTTTTCAGTATTATTCGAGGTACGGGTCGAGCAGGGCATCCACCGTTTTGTTCCGCTTGGGGTTCGGCTTTTTGATCACATGGCCGCGGCAGACCACCAGTTCCAGATGCTGCAGCGCACGCAGGTCTTCCAGCGGGTTGTGCTTTGTCACAATAAAATCTGCGCTCTTGCCCGGCTCAATGGAACCGGTTACGTCTCCTACTCCGGCCAGCTGAGCATTGCGCAGGGTGGCCGTGTACAGGGCGAACTGGTTGCTTACACCGCAGTATTTGTGGAAGTAGCACAGCTCCCGCCAGAAATCGTACTGGGTGATGTACGGGCAGCCTACATCGTTGCCCAAGGCCACCGGGATGCCGTTGGCAAGGGCGGTCTTTGCGCTTTCCACCACACCGTCAAACACGATCTTGCCGTTATACTGGTCCTTTTCCGATGCACCGGAAACCGCCGTATCAAACAGTGCGTAGGGCAGCGCCGGGGAGATGGTGGTGCACACAAAGGCTCCCCGCTCCTTGTAAAGCCGGATGGTCTCATCGTCCATCTTTGCGCCGTGCTCAATGGAATCCACGCCGTTTTCCAGCGCCACCTTTACGCCTTCTGGCGACTCGGTGTGTGCCGCCACGGTATAGCCCAGCTTGTGGGCCTCGTCGCAGACGGCTTTGACCATTTCCGGCTTCATCTTCAGCTCGCCGGGGGTTCCCTTTTCGGTGGCATCCAGCACGCCGCCGGTGATCATCAGCTTGACAAGATCCACCTTCTGTCCGCTGGCCTTTCTCAGCTGAGCCAGTGCTTCGGTATTGTTATGGGCCGCAACTGCCACCGAGCCTGCCATATGTCCGCCCGGCACCGAAATGCCTTCGTTGGCAGCAAGGATGCGCGGTGCCAGCAGCTTGCCAGCTGCAGCATCATCACGGCAGCGGGTGTCAAAATCTGCAATGCCGCCCACGGTGCGGATGGTAGTCACGCCACCCAGCAGTTCCAGCTTCGCGTAGCTGCATACCAGCCTGTAGGCCACCGCACGGGTCAGGCCATTGCTCAGAATTTTGCGCACCAGCGCAGCATTGTCCCGCGGCTTTGCGCTGGGCTTGCCGTTGCCTGCCAGATGCACATGCAGGTTGATCAGGCCCGGGCACAGATAGCCTCCGTGCAGATCGATCACCTCATAACCGTCCAGATCCACGCCCTCATCGACAATGGCAGCGATCTTATCATCCTCGGTCAGCAGGATCTTGTGCGCTACCGGCTGCATCTGCTCGGTGCCATCCAGCAGGATCCCGTTCGTATAGGCACGTTTCATTGGGAACATCCTCTCTTTTTCAGGTTTTCGGACAGAAGTTGTTTTATTTCAGTATAGCACGTTCCGGCAGATGGTGCAATGCAAAAACGGGCAGGAAAGGTTCAGCCCTCTCCTGCCCGTTCGGTGTTTTTATTTACTGTGCAGCTGCGCTGGAAGCCACTTCGGAAGCAGCAGCCTCAGAAGATGCGGCTTCCGAAGAAGCAGCTTCGCTGGATGCGGCATCTGCGCCGCCGGTCACGCCGCCCTCAACGACCAGCTCATCCTCATAGTCAAGGCCGTAGGTATCCACCAGAGTCTCCTCATAGTCCTTGTGGAAGAAGTTCTCCTCGCCCAAAGCCTTGATCTCCTCGTTCAGCCAATCCAGAACGGTGGTGTTGCCCTGGCTCACAGCGGGAGCAATGGTGTCCTGACTGCCCAGAGAGGGAATGCCGACCGTGTAGCCGGTGTTCTGCTTTGCAAATGCAATGACCTCGGTGTTATCGTTGGCCCATGCCACGCCGTTGCCGTTCTCCAGTGCATTCTTGGCCGTTGCATAGGAATCGTACTTCTGCAGCGGAATGTCGGGGTACTCCTTAGTCAGGTAGGTCTCGGCGGTGGTGCCGGAAATGACGATCATCTGGTCGTCAGCGTTCCAGTTGTCCAGAGTGGTGATAACGTTGCTGTCCGGAGAAATGACACCCAGAGCCACGTTCATGTAAGGCAGAGCAAAGTCCACTTCCTCTGCGCGCTCCGGGGTCACGGTGAAGTTTGCCAGGATCACATCCGCCTTGCCGGTCTGCAGGTACTCGATGCGGTTGGCAGCCTCGGTGGAAACGAAGTTGATCTCCACACCCAGATCCTCGCCCAGACGGCGTGCAAAGTAGACATCATAGCCCTGATATTCGCCGTTCTCGTCCACATAGCCGAACGGGTTCTTATCGGAGAACACGCCGATGTTGATGGTGCCGGACTCCTTGATCTGATCCAGAGTGCGGTAGACCACGCTGCTGCCGGATGCTGCAGTTGCAGTAGAAGCAGAAGAAGAGCCGCCGCATGCGGTCAGAACAGCGGCAGCGGAAACTGCACCCAGACCCAGCAGGAAGGAACGACGAGAGATCTTAGACTGTTTCATAATGATTACTCCTTTACAAAATCTTTCCCATTTGGCTGCGGAACACCCGCAGTCTTTATCTTGATCTGTGACTCATTTCACAGCATCAAACGTGAAGGTGCGTAGGAAGCGTTGCGCGCGCTCGGTCTTGGGCCGGTCAAAGAACTCGGCTGGTGCAGCTTCTTCCACGATCTTGCCGCCATCCAGAAAGATGACGCGGTTGGCAATGGCACGGGCAAACTGCATTTCGTGGGTGACGATGATCATGGTCTTGCCCTGCTTGGCAAGGTCCAGCATAACGTCCAGCACCTCGCGCACCATTTCCGGATCAAGGGCAGCGGTCACTTCGTCAAACAGAAGGATCTCCGGGTGCATACACAGTGCACGCACGATGGCAACGCGCTGCTTCTGGCCGCCGGAAAGCTCCCGCGGGTAGCTGTTTTTCTTGGCAAGCAGGCCCACACGGTCCAGCAGAGCTTCGGCCTCCTGCTGCACTTCCGCTTTGGGGCGCTTCTGCACCTTGGTGGGTGCCAGAAGCACATTGTCCAGCACCGTCATGTGCGGGAACAGCTCGTAGCTCTGGAACACCATGCCGATGCGCTGGCGCAGCTGAGTCAGATTTTTACCGCCGTAGGCAACGGTCTCATTGCCCAGCCGCACCCGGCCGCTCTGGGTGGGCTCCAGACCATTCAGACAGCGCAGCAGGGTGCTTTTGCCGCAGCCCGAAGGGCCGACCACCACGATGACCTCGCCGGGCTTGACAGCAAAGCTGATATCATCCAGCACGGGGGTCTCGCCATAGGCCTTGATCAGATGTTCAACAGTCAAAATAGGTTCTGCCATGTACGGTCACTTCCATTTCTTTTCGAGATAGGATGCCAGCAGACTGATGGGCCAGCATACGAAGAAATATAACACGAAAACCGTGAGATAAATGCCAAACGCTGCGTTGGGGCTGGCGGTGCGGTTGGCCTCGATGATCTGCTGTGCTACCTTGATCACTTCCACCACACCGATCATCAGCACAAGGCTGGTGGTCTTGATCATGCGGGTGATCAGGTTGATGGACAGCGGGATCAGGCGGCGCACCGTCTGCGGAATGATGATGTACCAGTAGGTCTGCGCACGGCTCATGCCAAGGGCCTCGGCGCTCTCATACTGGTGCTTCGGAATGGCGATCAGCGCACCGCGCACAAGGTCGCTCATTTCTGCGGTGCCCCACAGCACAAACACGATGATGGATGCCGTCTCGCCGGAAAGGTTCCACCCAAAGGCACGGGTGGTGCCGAAGTAAACGAGGAACAGCAGCACCATCTGCGGCATGATGCGGACGAACTCCAGATAAAGCCGCAGGATTGCCTTGATAATGGGGTTGCGGGAGGTCATGAGCACGCCCAGCAGGATGCCCAGCGGCAGGCTGATGATCACCGAGACGGCGCTGATCTTGAGTGCAACGCCAAGGCCGCCCAGCAGGCGGGCCATGTTTTTGCCCTTGAACAGGACATCAAGACCCAAATCCAGCATAGCGCAGCCTCCTTTCGATCAGGCTGCCCACAATGGACACCGGCAGCAGAATGATAAGGTAGAACACCACCAGCAGGAACAGACATTCGATGGTTTTGGAGTACATGCCGATGAGGTCCTTTGCCGTGAACATCAGGTCCATCAGGCTGATGGCGCTGAACACGCTGGTCTCCTTGAGCAGGAAGATCACATTTGCCATGAAAGCCGGCATACTGGTGGACATGGCCTGCGGCAGAATGATGTAGCGCATGGTCTGCCAGCGGTTCATGCCAAGGCTGTAGGCACTCTCGGTCTGGATGGGCTCAATGGCTTCCAGACCGCTGCGGAACGCTTCGGCCATGTAGCTTCCGCCCAGAAACGCCAGGCCGGCAATGCCGCAGATCTCGGCATTGGTGCGGATGCCCACCTTGGGCAGGCCATAATAAATGAAGAACAGCTGCACCAGCAGCGGTGTGTTGCGGGACAGCTGGATGTAAACACCCACGATCTGCCGCAGAACGGGCACCTTTTCATACTGGATCACTGCGCAGGCAAGGCCAATGATGATGGCAAAAATGATGCCTGCAACGCCCAGCCGCACGGTAAGTACAGCGGCCTTCTGGTAGAGCGGCAAATATTGCTGGATCGCATTCCAGTCCATTGCCGGATTCCTCCCTTGTATCCTGATTTGCGGGTCAAAACAAAACGCCCGGAAGCTCCCTCTTCAAGTAAGCTCCCAGGCGGTCAGCGACAGATCCTTCTGCGTGTTCCCACACAGAATATGCAGATATGTTCACACGGCATACCATACTGCAGGGCGGCCGGTCCGGGAAGCGTTTGCGGTACAACAACACATTGCGCAACAACACATCATAGCCGTTTCCTCCCTGAATGATCTCAATTTTCGGATTTGCTCGACCCGATGCACGTAGTTTACACCCTATTACCCATTATGTCAATATGATTATGGGACTTCTTTCGATTCTTTGCTCATTCAGCCTAAAATCATCTCATTCTATGTGTAAATTTTATTCATTTTTCAACTTGACCGTATGCGTCGTGCGGACAGCAAAAAGCCCTCCCGTCGGGGGAGGGCCGGGCCGGATAAAGATTTTTTAGGAAAGTTTAAGAAACAGCCGGTTTTGCTTTCTGCTGCCATATGCTCCCCTCCTGCCTTTTCTTTTGTAAATAAGTATCATGATCTCCCGGGAAAAGTGCAATCAAAAGGCACCGGCTTGTGCAAAAAAGCCGGTGCCTTGGGGCAGGAATATTTTACAGGTTCAGCAGCACATTAGCCCGGAAAACGTTGCCGCTCGTTTCCACCGTCAGATTGCCGTGATACCTGTGCACGGCAGTTTCGACGGAAACAAGGCCGATGCCCTGTCCGTCATGCTTGGTGGAGTGCAGAACGCCGCCCTGCTTTTTCAGCACGCCATCGTAGCGGTTCTCCACCATCAGGCCCATCATGGCCGGGCTGAGCATCCGGGCCAGCACCTTGACCTGCCGTTCTTCCGGCGGCAGCTTCTGGCTGGCATGGAGCGCATTTTCCAGCAGGTTGCCAAGAATGGTGCACAGGTCGGCCTCCGGCAGGGGCAGGAGCTTGGGCAGTTCCAGCTTCCATTCGATCTGGATGCCCTGTTTCCGGGCCTCGTAGTCGTAGTGGCCGGCAAGCGCATCCACCGCAGCGTTGACGCACAGGGTGGGTCTGGCATCGCTGAGTTCGCTCTCGTACTGGCTCAGGTAGCTTTTCAGTTCATCCAGCCGCCCGGCCTCGGTCAGGCCGGAGATCACATGCAGGTGCTGGCGGAAATCGTGCCGCAGGTGGCGGGTCTGTTCCAGATAGCTGCGCAGCTCCATATAGCGGCGGGACTCCACGGCCAACAGCTGGTTTTCGCGGTCCAGCTGGGAGCTGCGGGCATACTCCTTTGCCACGCGGTACATCTCGTACAGCAGCAGAAAGATGCCCAGCAGCGAGATGCTCACTGCCAGCACCGCGATGATGCGGATGCGGTTCATCAGGATGACGCCGATCTCCTTCGGCATACAGAACACCAGAAACGCCGCGTACAGTGCCGGCAGCGGCCATGCCGACTCCCAGAAGGCTTCGCCGTGGTACTCCTGCAGCAGCCACCGGCTCCAGCGCACTGCCGTAAAACGGAAGATGGCGCTGAGTATCACCGAGAGGGTCAGGCAGATGACCGAGGTGCTGGGCAGAAACACCGGCTGTGCATTGTCCAGCTCAGCTTCCGCGTTCAGCACAATGGCAAGCAGGGTGCACACAGACATCATCACTGCCGACACGGAGAACAGAAACATGGTCTGGCTGATCGATACTTCCCGGTCGGTGCGCCAGCGCAGCAGCCAGAAGCTGATGATGAGCAGCGGGATGAGCAGGAAGTTCGTTTCCATGTCCAGCATGCAGCACACCGCTGCGCCAGCCAGACCCATCAGTGTGATCGCCGACGCACCGATGGCATAGGTTTTACGCGGTGCACGCAAGTGCTCCTGCAGCGAGGCAAGGCAGAGGTATTCTGCCGGATACATCATTGCAAATTCCAGAAAAAAACGTCCAAACAATGCAAAATTCACAAGCGCTCTCCTTTCCGGGTCAGAATTCCCGCTGCATACCACGGAACTGGTACTGCGTAAATTGGGCAAGCAGGCTGTTTTTGTCCTTCTGCCGCACCGGCAGATGGGTCCCATCCAGCATTTCAATGCAGTCGCCCTCAAACCGCAGCACCTTGGACATGTTGATGATCACGCCGCGGTTGCACACCAGAAATTCTGGCTGGGTCTGAAGCTGTTCCTGCACCTGTGCAAAATTTGCCGTGGCCCGGCACTCGCCGTCATCCGTGACCACACGCACATAATGGTTCTGTGCCGTAGCATAGTAGATCTTGGTCAGCGGCAGCCGCACGATCTGCCGGGCAATGCGCACCTCCAGCTCCGGCTGCTGGCGGCACAGCACCCGCCGCAGCTCCCCTGCCAGCTGCTCAAACTTTTCTTCCTTATAAGGCTTGAGCAGATAATCGAATGGATGTACCGGAAAGGCATCCCACACGTACTCCGGCGAGGATGTCACAAACACGATCAGCAGGTCCGGGTCGGCCGCACGCAGCCGCTGCGCCGTCTCAATGCCATTGGTGCCCTCCATGCAGATGTCCAGAAACACTACCTGATACCCTTCGCGCCCGCCGGCCCGCAAAAATTCATCTCCGCTGGCAAAACAGCTGCAGGATATGTTCTCATTTTCAAATGCCTTTTTCAGCAGCTGTTTCAACCGTTCGGCATCCGGCTTGCTGTCTTCCACGATCGCCGTCTGCAGGTTCATTGCTGCACCCCCTTGTTCCTTCTGCTTCCCTGTTTTTTATATTATAGCACAAGTTCTGCCTTCCGTGGTCTGCCATTCGCGCACAAAACAGCCCGTTTCACGCAGGTTGCGGCAGTGGGCAGAAATTTTTGTGTGTTTTCCTGCTGCAATGCAAAACAAAAAAGGCACCACACAATGTGTGATGCCTTTCTGATCTGGTGGAGAATACCGGGATCGAACCGGAGAACGAAGTGACAGCTGTTCGCATTGACTTCGTTGCACAATATGGATATAATATAATTAGAATTTTACTATTATAGATCGTTCAGGAGCAGGAGGTGCTTTTATGAATATCCGTCCATCTGCAGCGATTCGTCAGAACTACAACGAGATCGCCGATCTGTGCAGAGAAACCGCTGAGCCGATTTTTCTCACCAAAAACGGCGAGGGTGACTTGGTCGTCATGGACATCGAAACCTACAACCGCCGTGAAAAAATGCTGAAGCTCCGCGAAGAGCTGCTTTCCGTGGAAGAGGACCGGATGCGTGGAAGCGAGGGCTATTCGATCGACGAGGTCACTTCCATGATGCGCAGTGCGATCAAGGAGGCCGCCGGACATGGAGCAGCAAAATAAATACCGCGTGATCGTGTCAGCACGGGCTGCTCAGATGCTGGTGTCCCACGCCGCATTTCTGGCACAGGTCAACCCTGCAGCAGCAGAGCGGCTTACAGTGGAATTTGAAAAGGCTGCAAAATCTCTGGAGCAGATGCCGCAGCGCTGCCCATGGCTCAAAGGCGAATACATTCCTAAAAATGCTTACCGATTTATCTTGTTTGAAAAACGCTATATGCTTATCTTCCAGATCGTAGATCATACGGTTTATGCAGATCATGTGGTAGATTGCAGACAGGATTACGGCTGGCTCATCCGATGATCAACAAAGGCGGTGGCTTTCCCTTTTGTGGGAAGCTCCCGCCTTTTTCTGCGTCTGTATAAAAAGAAAAGCACCATACTTCCTACGAAGTACAGTGCTTTTTTGGTGGAGAATA
>ENA-ORSM01000477-ORSM01000477.1-human-gut-metagenome-genome-assembly--contig:-NODE-477-length-34978-cov-18.518083_pt1 | contig 34978 bp, 45 predicted proteins | sample MGYA00241903_ERZ509170 | MGnify/ENA primary metagenome ERZ509170 (study PRJEB26280, sample SAMEA2338784) | human gut metagenome | biome: human gut; feature: human-associated habitat; material: faeces...
CTGTAAATCTGCTGCTTTTCAGCTTCGGTGGTTCGAATCCACCCGCGCCCACCAAGATAAAACACCTAGAAACGTAAGTTTCTGGGTGTTTTTCTTTTGTTGTAACCCACAGTCAAACCCACTTTCTGCGGAAAACTATGCAAAAATCAACAAAAAAAGGCTGCCACGCATCACGCTCGCATGGCAGCCTTTTCGTTACCCTCTCACCACGGCATTGTAAAGCATCTCCAAGAACTGCACCGCGCTGGGTGCACCGGTCAGTGGGTAGCCAGCCAGTTGCTGAACGCCCTCGGGGTTCAGCGCCCAGGCTTTCTCTGCTGCACGCCGGACGGCACTTTGAATGGCGGACCACTTGCAGTGCCGCTGGTCTGAGATGGGGATATAGATCTCCTTCTGTACGGCTTCCAGCCGATCCTCCTGCTCACAGATCAGAGCCATACATTCGCAGAGAACTCGGTAATTCTTTGAGCTTCGGGTAATCCCCAGAGGCCTAAGAATTTGATCCAGCTGGGCAGGGGAGTCCGAAATTTTCACGTCAGGCATAATTTGCACATCCTTTCCATCCAACTTTAACCGGAAAATGTCAGAATGTGCCGGATAATGCGGAATGTGTCGGAATATGCCGAAACATGCCAAAAGAAAACAGCCCCGAGGAACCATCAGGCTCCCCGGGGCTGCTGCTATGTACGATAATGGGTTTTACTTGATCTTCCCCTGCATCTGATCCAGCAACTCATCGGCGCGGATGGCCTCGGGAGTAAAGCTGTTGTTCTCCCACCATGCCCAGATGGCGGCAGCGGTGGTCAGGCCAGCCGTCACCCACTGCTCCACGCTGGCGCTGTCGATGGGCAGCACCGGCTTGCCTGCTGCACTCAGCAGCTGGTTGACGAGGGCCAGTGCCAGCACGACGGTGCGGGCAATGGTTGCGGCGGGGATTTTTCTGTTAGCCATAGGTCAATTCCTTTCTCTTTCGTATTCATGTTCTTCCAGATCGGCAATGCGGTGGTTTGCCACTTTCAGCTGCTCCTCGATCACCGGCACCCGCTGGGCGAAGTTGTTGTGCAGCCGCACCTCCCGGGTCAGCTCCTCCAGCTTGGTCTCGGTCACGGCCTGCGTCTTGCCGTTGGCAATCAGCACACCGATCAGCGTCACGCCGCCGGTGATCACAGCGGCCAGAATCGTCTCCATCGGTCTCACCCCCTGACCTGCCCCAGCCCGGCCCGCTGGATGATGCCTGCGTAGTCCTTGTAGGCCACGCTCAGGTCTACGCCTGTGGCAATGCCGGGAATCTTTCCGCTGCTGGTGTACTGCCACATCCCGAAGGGCCAGTCAGGGGCGGGCTTCTTGGTGCGGTAGGCCGCCAGCCATACGTCGTATGGCTTGAGGGCCGCGCCGCCTATGTAAAGGTTGGTCTGCCCGAAGTTCAGGCCGGTGTAGAGCATGGCGTACACGCCCCAGCTCTCCACCACGCTCAGGCAGTGGGCCACGATGTCGGTCAGAGCGGACTTGCTCAGAGCCGCCTGCAGCTTGTCCTCGATGTCCACGGCCACCGGCAGCTGGAACGTCTTGCCGGTCAGCGCCTGCTTGAACAGGGCCAGCTCCCTGTCGGCCTGTGCCTTGGTGGTGGCCTTGAAGTAGCCGTACACGCCCACCGGGATGCCCAGGCGCTGGCACTCGGCGTAGTTGCGGGCAAAGAAGGGGTCGATGTAGGGTTTGCTGGGTTTGCCCTCTTTGCTGTTGCCCATGGCCCGGATCATCACGCCGGAGACAAGGCCGCTTGCCTTGACCTTGTCCCAGTCAATGCTGCCTTGCCATTTGCTCACGTCAAGAATTGTTCTTGGCATTGCTCTGTGCCTCCTTCTCGGCCAGCAGCTCGGTCAGCTCCTTGTACTCGTCATCGGTCAACTTGTCTGCGGCATAGAACACGTCCAGTTTGGTGCTCATGCCTTCCAGATTGCCGCGTTCGATCATGCGTTTACAGGTACGGTACAACATAGGTTTGTCCTTTCCGGGGCAGTGCCCCATCTTAAAAATGTTATCGTCCTCTTGGCAGAGGGTTTTACTCCGTGATCCCCAGCTCCAGCAGGGTCAGCCGGTAGGCCTGGTCAACGTTCAGCGCATCGGCATCTGCCTGGGCAGCTTCCACCGCCACAAGCCGCTCCTCCAGTGTAGGGGCTGGCTTCGGTGCATCGGCAGGGTCAGGCTGCGTGCCAGCCTCCACCACAACGTAAGCCTCCGGCTGGTCGTCCATGCTCCACAGGGCATCGCCCACAGCAGCCGCTGCATTGTGGGCGGTGATGGCATCCACAACAGCAGAATAGGCATCACACTCTTCCTGCGTGATAACGGGCTTCTGAATTTTTGCTCCGGGTTTGATCTCCATTTGCGTTCACCTCACTTCCAGCGGCCATAGGCGATCCAGTTGACATATTCCCGGCTTCCGGAAACATTGATGTACATAGATGTTGTTGTTTTGGAAGTAAAGCCGAAGTTCTTGCCGTCCGGGTACTGCGCTTGAAGCGACCCAATGCAAGAGTAATTTGCATTTGCAAAAGCAACAGGAAAAGTCGCTCTATCCATGTGGGTTCCCCAGCAGATCTGCGTTCCATCGGTATAGCGCACATAGTAGGTTCCGCTGGTATAGACCGCTGAAGCACCCGCCGGGCCTTGCGGGCCGGTAGCGCCTGTGGCACCTCTGGCTCCCGTTGCGCCGGTGGGGCCTTGCGGGCCGGTGGCTCCGGTAGCACCCTTGGGGCCCTGCGCACCGGTATCTCCTTTATCTCCCTTGTCACCTTTTGCGCCTTTCAGGCTGGCGATCCAGTCCGCTTCGCTGCCGGTGAACCCCAGCTGAACAGCCAGTGCATAGGCCGACTGACCATCAAATGTTCCGGCTTCTTTGGCCTGCTTCACGGCATTGGTGGCCGCATTGGCCGCGTTGGTGCTGGCTTTCTCTGCCCGGTCGGCATCGTTCTTTGCCGCCCCCGCGCTGGTAGATGCCTCCCCGGCCTTGGTGGCGGCGGTAGAAGCGCTCCCCGCAGCGGCGGTGGCCTGCTGGGTGGCGGTGTTTGCCGCAGTGGTGGCCGTCTTGGTGGAGTTGGCCACGTCGTTCAGGGCCGTGGTGCGGGCCTGTGCGATGTTCTGCAAGGCGGTGGTGTGCTCCGTCTCCGTGTCCTGCAGGGCCTGCTTGGCGGCGGTCTCACTGGTCTTGGCAGCCTTCTCGCTAGCGGCGGCGTGGGTCTCACTCAGGGCTGCTGCCTCCGCGCTGTCCTTGGCGGCAGCGGCACTGCTGGTAGCTTTCTCCTCCAGTGCGTTGATGCGCTCCTTGGCAGCGGCCAGCAGCTCGTCGGTGGGGATGCCGGTCACACCGTCCCGCACGATGCCGCAGAGCGCCTCGTCCAGCCGGGTGTCAGTGATCTGGCCCGTGGTGATGCTGGTGGAGCCTGCCGGGCGGGTGATCTCGGCAAGGCAGAGGTCGTAGATCAGCTCGGTGCGGGAGATGGCCGGGGCCGTGGGTGTGCTGGATGCCGTGCCCTGCAGCACCTGCAGGCTGGCGGCTCTGGCACCGGCATCATAGCGCAGGACGATGCGGTCGATGCGGGGGAGAGACGGGTCGGCCAGCGGCATGGTCAGGGTGTCGGCCTCCCGCTTGGTGATGGAGTAGCCGGTGAATCGGCTGGGGTGCACCCAGCCACGTCCCGCCCCCACGGTGACCTTCAGTCCGCCTGCGGCTGTCACCGGGAAGTCCTCAGCGGAGCTGAACACACCCGAGGTGAGGCCTGCAAGGTAGGCCGCCACGTCTGCGGCATCGAAGTCGAACCCGTTAGCGGGATAAAGTACAATTTTACTCAAAAGATCATCTCCTTACAGCGTGCGCCAGACCGGCGTACCCAGCCGCACGGTGCGGGTGGTGCTGTCGCTCTGGCTTTGGGTGATGACATCGGCCACCCGGACAGTGGCCTTGTAGCCCAGCTCCGGGATGGTACAAAAGGCCACGTCACCGGGGGAAAGGCCCTCAGCATCGATGGTCAACTCAATGGAGCCGGTACGGAGCTGCTCCAGCAGCTTGTTGGTACCCCGGGCCATGAGCCGCTCGAGGTAGGCTTGGCTCTTGCTGGTCTCGCCCTTTTCCTCGTCCGGCTGCACGTCCCGGGCATCCACATACAGCTCCCGCCGGTCGGCACCGGTGGCATCCGTCAGGCCCACGGTGACGGTGGCCCGGGCCTCGCCCTCGCCAGCGCCCTGCACGATGGCGACGTTGGCGTAGTCGCTGTCGCCAAAGGCCCACGCGGCCTGCTGCAGGTTGCCCCACTTTGTGCTGAACCTGTTGTTTGGATCAGCGGTGGGCCGGTAGACCTCGAACAGCAGCTTCTTGTCTGCGTTCTTGCCTGCCAGCCGCACCCGGAAGCCCAGGTCGCAGGCCGCGCCGATGGTCATCAGGTAGTCCATGATACTGCCGCCGGAGGTCTGTGCAGTGTAGGTGGTGTCGAAGCCCACAGCAGCACCCAGCTCCAGCTTTGGCCATGGCTGCATTGCGCTGACCAGTCTGCGCATGGCGGCTTCGGCGTTCTCGTTCTTCACGATGGCGGTACCGGCTCGCTTTGTGAAGATCCACGTCCCCGGGAAGCCGGTGACCACTAAGTTGCTGTCGGTGTTCTCGTTGCTTCGGTGGCAGATGCGCATGGGCACATCGCTGTCACTGCGGCGCAGCCAGCGGCCCTCCCGGAGCAGGGACAGGTTCTCCTCGGTGGGGCGCACCTCCAGCGTGAACGCTCCCTCCGTGTTGTAGGGCTCGTCCCAGTAAAGGCTCACCCACACCTCCACCCGGCCCAGCCGGGCGAGGGTCAGCTCGTCCAATACGTCCAGCGTCACGAGATCACCTCCGGCAGAATGCCCGAAACCATGGGATAGAAGCGCACCGTCACCTGCAGGCTGGTCTCGCCGCTGTCGGCGGTGGCCTTGAGCAGGTTGTCCCCGGGGGCCAGCTCCAGCAGGTCGCTGTCCTCATCCAGCATGGAGAAGATATTCTCCTCCGCGCCGTCCTCTGTCCGCTTGACGGCCAGCTTGTCGGTGGTGGTGCGGTAGATCTCGATGACCTGCCCGGGGGTCAGGGTGGTCAGGATGCGGAAGCTCTGGCCCGTGATGATGTTCAGCACGGTGGGGTTGACCACAGCGCCGTCGCTCTTGAGGGCGGCTGTGAAGGGCACCGCCAGCGCCCCCGGGTTATAGGCATTCAGCCAGCCAATGGAGGTGCGCACGCCGAACCGGTGGGGCTTGGAGTAATTCACCGGCAGCCTGAACGATGGCACAAAGCCGTTGATGCAGAAGCTCTGGGCAGTCAAGTCGTACCAGAAGGGTTTCGGGCAGAAGAGCATGAAATCCAGCACCGGGTAGGGGTGGATGCTCTTTGTGTAGGGGGTCTTGGAAAGCACAAAACGGCAGAAGAATTTATCCACAAGATACATTGTGCCGCTGGTGAAATAGGGCAGCTTTTCCAGCAGCAGGGCGGCATCTGCGTCGCCGTGGGGGCTGTGGCAGTGGATGATGAGCTCACGGCTCACCCCGGCCACGCTCTGGCGCTCCACGCTCACGCCCACCTGGTTCACGCCCTGGGCGGTCTGCACGTCTACGTCCACGCCGTTGATGGGGTCGAGGGAGTAGGGCGTGCCGTAGCCCCACCCGATGTCGAGAGTGGCCCCGGCATCCGTGACCAGCTGCAAATGGTCTTTTCTGAACGGCATCTCGGTGCCCTCCTTTCATCGTTTCTGGGCCTTGGCCCGGTCGGCTTCCCAGCGTGCTTCCCGCTGGAGGTCTGCCGCCGTCTGGGCCTTGGAGTAGATATACTGGTTGACCGTGGTGTCGCCCTCCCGGTGGTAGTTGTTGGCGGCTGCGGCCACCTGTGCCGTGCCGGAAGCGGCCACAGACCGGCTGATGGCCATGTTGTCCGATAGCACCAGAGAATCGGCTTGCCGCACCATCTCGGCCAACCTGCTGTTTGCGGCCAGCAGGGCCTCGGTGTTGGCCTCCACAGCGTCGGTCAGGTCTTTGTCCGGGGTGGGGGCCGTCGGCGTGGTGGAGCCGGGCTTTGTGCCTGTGGTGGTCTTGGCGATGTCATCCAAACTGCGTTCCACCTTGGTCTGGATGCCGTCCACATAGGTGGTCACGGTCTTGTAGGAGCGCTCCACGCCGTCCACCAGCCTGGTACCTGCCTCGGTGACGGTCTTGGTCACCCTCTGAGTGATCTTGCCGGTCTCGTCCTGCAGCTTCTCGGTGAGCACCTTGGTGGCCACGGTGCTGCCGTCTGCTCTGGTGGTCTTGCTGGTGTCGGTCATGCTCTCGATGACCTTCTGGGATTTGGTGGAAGTGCCAGAGCTGGGGTTGTTGGCAGCTTCCTGCTGTTTTTTCCGCTCGGCCTGCCGGGCCTTGCGGTCAGCGGCGATCTTGTTGGCGTAGTCCCAGGCCGGGTTGCTGATGTAGTCTATGGTGCCGCCATAGAGCCACGCGACACTGTTATACGCGCCGATCAGGCCGTTGATGAGGATGATAAAGCCCTCGATGCCCGCCGCCACGATGCGCATCAGGCCCTCGAAGATGTAGCTCATAAAGTCCTCAACGCCCGCCCAGATGCTCTGGAAGCCGTTGGCGACCTCTTTGTTTTTGCCGGAAAAGTTCAGCAGGGCACCCACCAGCATCCCGATGAGGGAGATGACGAGCAAAATCGGATTCGCATCCATGGCCACGTTCAGGGCGGTCTGCCCGGCTGTGGCGCTGGCCGCGGCGGGCACGAACTGCGCCACCAGCCCCATGGCCAGCTGAGAGAGGTTTCCGAACACGCCGCTCAAAGCGCTGCCCAGCTGGTTCAGGGCCCCCATGGCTACGGCCTGAATCTGCGCCTGCTGCTCCTTGGTGCAGGCCTGCCAGAAGTAGGAAGCGGCCCACAGGCCCAGGCTCTCGAGGTCGCCATCCTTGAGGGCCGTTGCCAGCGTCTCGATGGCCCCCAGCGCATCCGTCTGGATGTCAGACTGAATCTGCGCCCAGCCCTCGGTGAGCTTGGTGCGGAACTGCTCTGTGATGGTGGCCCCTACGGTGGCAAAATCAGGGCCGTAGTCGCTGAGGGTCTGGGCGATGTTCTGGATGGCCTGCTCTGCCGCTGGGGCCCCGGTGTTGATGCCGTTGACAAGGCCCTGCGTGACATTCTCGCCGATCTCAGTGAACGCCTTCGAGGGCGAGTGGATGCCCAGCACGTTCTTGACGGTACTCACCATGCCGTTGACTTTGCCCTTGACTGTGGACACCAGCGTGTCCCACATCCCGGTGATGCCGTTCAGCAGGCCGGTGACGATGTTCTCGCCGATGTGGCCCCACTCATCCATACTGCCGTCCCAAACGCCGGTCAGTTTTGCGATGCAGGCAAGGGCGGCTTCTCCCAGGTTCTCAATGCTGCGGAGAATGCCGTCCACCAGTGTGGTCAGAAGGGCCGCACCACAGTTCAGAAGGTCGGGCAGATGGGAGATCAGCGCGGCAGAGAACTTTGCAATCAATTCCGCTGCTGCTGTGATCAGCTGGGGCAGGTTGTCGGTGATGCCGATGATGAGCTGTTCCAGCATCTGGATGCCGGCATCGAAGATCTCGTCCTGATGGTCAGCCAGATACTGCACCAGCTTGGTGATGACCTGAGTTGCTGCCGATGCCAGCCCGGGAATCTTCTGAACAACACCTGCGGTCAGATTTTCCAGAATGCCGCTGGCTGCGTCCAGCATGGCCGCCGGGCCGCCCTCATTCAGAGCACTCGTCAGGGTATTCAGGCAGTCAGTGCCCCAGTTGGCGGCTTCCTTCAGGCCCGGCTCCATGGCCTCGAACAGGTCAATACTCAGGTTCTCTGCCGTGGTCTGCAGGCTGTCCATGCTGTGCTGGAAGGTGTCTGTCATGGTCGCATAGGCAGTCTCGGTAGCTCCGGCGCTGTCCACCATCTGGCCCAGCACGCCGTTGAATTTATCCGCGCCGCCGGACACCAGGGAAAGGGCACCCGTGCCAGCTTCCACGCTGGACCACAGACCGGCAAAGGCGGTGCCATCATCGCCAACGCTGTCATACAGCACTTGCAGCACATCGCCCAGGCTCTTGCCGTCAGCACTCAGCTGGGCAAAGCTCTTGCCGGTCTGCTGCTGTAAAATCTTGCCGACGCTGGACCCGGTGTCGCCCAGCTCGTTCAGCATGGATTTTGTGTAAGTGGTCGCCTCGGCAGTGGCGATACCGTTGGCGGTCATCACGGCCAGACCACTGGACAGGTTTTCTACGCTGACATTGTAAGCAGCAGCCAGCGGGATGACACGGCCCATGCTGGAAGAAAGCTCGTCCACGCTGGTTTTGCCCAGGTTCTGGGTGGTCAGCAGTACATCCGAAACGTGGGTCGCCTGGTCGGCGCTCAAGCCGTAGGCGTTCAGGGCAGTGGTCAGGATATCCACGGCGGAGGTCGTGGAGGTAAAACCGGCGGTTGCCAGTTTCGCTGCCTGGCCTGCAAATTCCACAGCGTTGGCCGTGTCCTGCCCGGCGCTGATGGCCTGGTAGGTAGCCTCGGCAATATCCGTGGCCGCAATGCCCATGGTGTTGGACATGTCCGTGATCTGACTGCCCAGCTTCTGGATCGAAAGCTTGCCAAGATCGGCGATGGTCCCGACTTTGGCAAGCGATGTCTCGTAGATGGAGCCGTTCTGGATCGCGCTCTGGGCAAGATTCGTCAGCTGGCTGCTGGCCGTCTTTACCAGGTCTGCGATCAGCGTTCCGGCGGCGACGGTCATGCTGCTGACACCCTGCGTGAAGCCGCTGGTGTCCAACTTGGTGTTGCCGGTAACGCTAAAATCAAATGCCACTGTGTCCACCTCTCAATCGGAGCGCGGGCACAGGGGCACAGGCTGCTATATCTTGATTTCTACCTCCCGCTTGCATGCGGGGTTTTTGCATTTTACCCACAAACCGTGGGCGCGGGCTTCGGGAGCCGCCCACACGGGCAGCGCTCTGCCGCAGAAGGGGCAGGGCACCGGGGCGCGGGAATCAGCCGAAGCGGTCGAGGAAAGCGTCCTCGTGCTCTTGCAAGGTCTCATTCCGCCTCACCCCCTTCAGCCCATCCGGCAGGGCGAAGCGCTCTTTCAGGGTCTCGTAGTAGTCCCTGTCGGCCCTGTCCATACCGGAGGTGTCCTTGCCCCGGATCTCCACGATCTTGCCCAGTGGCGTTTCCGGCGGCAGGGCATGAAGCAGTGCTTTGAAGCGCCACCAGTGCACCTTGTCGGCGGTCAGGTCGATGCCGTAGGCCTGCTGAAAGGCCCCCACGATGTAGTCGGCATCGCACCGGTAGTCCAGCACAGGCTCGTCCTGTGGGTCGCTGCTGCTGCCAGTCCCGGTGCGCTCCTCGTCCTCGGGGCCGCCGCCCTGGCAGAAGCGCACCAGAGATTCAAAGGCTTCCGGATATTGCGCCACCGGAATCGGCTTCACAAAGAAGAGTGGGATGGCCGACGCAATCAGCCGGGCGCTGTCCTCGTCAGTCTTAACACGGCGGGTGCGGATCAGCAGCCAGACCATGGGCCGGAAGTCCCAGTTAATGGCGCGGCCCTCCCACTCGGTGGGCAGGGTGTCCGTCAGCAGGTCATGCATTGTCCAGTGCCTCAAGCTCTGCCTTCAGCTGGGCACGGCGGGCGGCCTTTGCCGCTTCCTGCGCCCGGAAATCCACCACGGCGGGATGTGCCTTGACTGCGGCCCGGCGCTGCTCACGGTTCATGGGGGCAGGGATGGCCCGTGCTGCCGAAACCTGCGCCCGATCCTCAGCGGGGTGGATCAGCGCGCTGACACTGGCCTTTTCTGCGGCCATGGCCTCGGCAAAGGCCTTGCTGACCGTCAGGCAGGCGTTGAAGTTGCTGCCGTCCAGCCCCAGTTTCTCAGAAGCACCCTCGCCCAGAACTTCGTCCAGGTAGTCCATAAAGATGCGGCACTGGAAGCGCAGCCAGGCAGGGTAATCGCTCTCGGGAGTGTAACGGCTGCCCTCCGTCCGAGCACGTTCCTGCTGCCGGGTCTGCGCAGCCAGCATCCGATCCACGTCGTTGGCGTTCAGGGTGGAAAAATCAAATTCAATGCCGTTGATGATCATAGAAGTCCTCCTGTTACAAAAAGGGCCCCCGTTCACCGGGGAACGAGGGCTGTGTGGTGTTGTTATCAGACCTTGGCAGCCTTGGTGGACTGCGTGTCGGCCTGAGTCAGGGTCAGGTAGTTGAACTCAGCCGGAACGCCAACACCCTTCACATCGCAGGCAAAACCTGCGGAGTTGCTGGCGGAGCCGCTTGCATCGGCAGTGACAATAAAGGCAGCTTCGCCCTTCTCGCCCTTGCCGGTCTTTGCGCTGAAGTAGATATAGGGGAACACCACATCAGTGCCGGAGCCGAACTTGACCTTGTGGGAGAGCAGGAAATCCTGCGCAGGGTCGCCCACGCAGCGGTTGCCATTCAGGGAGAAGGTGCGCTGGGTCTCGCCCTTCTCGGTGACAGTGCCTGCGCGGATATAGGGCGTGTCCTCGGTGGAAGCGTTCAGGGCACCGGAGTGCTCCTTGACACGCTCTGCAAACACGATCCAGTCGCTCTCCTTGGTCTGGGCGGAGGCATCGGTCTGGATCGCAAAGATGAAATCATCGGCCTTTTCGGTGCCGGTGTAGTCCGCGCTGGGCACGATGCCCTTCTTGGTCTTGAGCGCGGTCAGGGTTTCGGAAACAGTCATAGGATGGTCTCCTTTCAAAGTTTGGGTTGATAGTAGACGAGCCGGAGCTGCATCTGCATTTTGCAGCTTCCGGAGCCGTCGGTGACGATGTAGCCGGTGGAGGTGACTTCAATGCTCTGGGCTTCCTTGCCGTGCCCGCATTTGCTCAGATCAGGCAGGATGCCGCAGTCATTTTGTTCCATTACCCAGTCGGCCAGCTGTTCAAAGAAGCCGCTGTTCTCAATGGTGAGCACATCGGTCTCCCCGAACTCCCTTCTGGACAAAAAGAGGTAGTTCTTCGCCAGATCCCGCCCGGAGATGTAACTTTCCACAATGGGGTCGGTGGGGCTGTCCTCAATGGAAAAAGCGGTGGCTTCCTCTTCCAGCCCGGCAATGCGGAAGGCCGCACCGGTGGCATCCTGCTCTTCTGCAATGAGCGGGCAGGTCTTGAGCCAGTCCCGCAGGGCTGTGATGGATGCTTTGGGCATTACGTTCCACCTCCCAGCTCCTTTTGGGCAGCGTTTTTGGCGAACTGGACCAGTTCGTCTTTGTGGTCAGCAATGGCCCGTTGGCCCCAGTAGGAGCCGCGCAGGTGGTTCTCTCCATGCAGCCCCTGTCCCTGCGTGTGCAGGTAATACTGCCGCCGGGCATACGGGGTGTTATAGACCAGCTTGCCGCCTTTGAAGTCGGATGCCTGGTTGACGCTGTTCTTCAGCGTGCCGGTATCGAAGGGCACATAAGGGTCCACAGCTTTGGCCACTTGCTGGGAGAACGCATACTGGACCTTCTGAAAGCCCTTGTCCATTTCGGCCTGAAAGCCGGGCCGGAACCTGAGCTTCAGGTCAATAACGGGTGCACTCATCCTCTCAGCTCCCCTCCACATGAAAATGCGGCAGCAGCGGTTCCCGGTTGTCGGAGACCGCTGCCACCGTGCAGCAGATGTGTGTTTTCTCGAGGGCGGCATACTCGGCCTCGGTCAGGCTGCGGACAGTGCCGCAGATGAGCTTGCCGCCCCGCTTGAGCGTCCAGTGTGCCGCCTTTTCCCCGGGCGGGAGCTTTGCCCACTGGAAATAGGGCAGATACCCGGCGGCAGGGGGCAGCCGGATGTGCACCGTCCGCTGGGGGTCGCCGCCGGAGGTGTCCAGCTTCTCCCGCCAGCTGCACCCGGGGATGACGTGGCAGACAGGCCGGTCGGTCTCGGTGGCGGTGTCGTGGATGAGGTTCACCACAGTTACGCTGCACTGCATCAGAAACACCCCCGATACAGCAGGCCGTGGGGGTCATTGCCCAGCGTATTGGAGAGGATGCCCTGCGCTTCCGCTGCAAGCCGCTCAGAAAGCGCCCCGCTGGCGAAGGTGACAGAGTAGCCATCGTTGGACACGCTGGAAGCCCCGGGCACGGCACAGGCGCTCTGGGCGGCGCTCATGGCACCGACGATCTGGACGCAGGCATCGGCCAGCAGGGCGGCGCACCCGGCACAGGCCCCGGCGTGGGACTCTGCCCGGCCAAAGGTGTGCCGGTCGATGAGCCGGGAAGCCCGGGCGCACAGCGTATCAAAGGCGGCCTCGTCCAGCGTGCCGCCCGCTTCCCGGTACTGTTCGTAGGTGCAGTAAAGCATGGCGGCCTCCTTATGCTGCGACCTTCTTCTTAACAAGAATGGTCTGGCCCTTGGTGACCTTGTAGGCGTAGACTTTGCGGCCCTGCACGGCAGATGCGCCGATGAAATCGCCAGAGCCGGAGAGATCCTGCAGGTGAACGGGAACGGCCCACTCATCGATGACGGCGAACCAGTTGGGATGACCGGCCACATACTCCACATTCTCGCCCAGGGTGGAATCCTCGAACACGGTGTAGCCTGCGATCTTGCCCACAGCGCCGGTCTGAACGACCGCGTCGCCCAGGTCGGAAGCCTTGATGAACTCGGGGCTCTTCAGGAGCAGGCCGTAGGTGTCCGGGGAGACCAGCAGCCAGCGGCCTGCGGTGGGCACGCCGATGGAGGACTGCTGAGTGCGTGCATCCACGATGTTGGCGTAGATGGTCTTTTCGGTCAGGGCGGTGGTATTGCCGAAGGCAGTGCCTGCGGTGGTCAGCTCCACGGAGCCGTCAGAGTCCATCTGCAGGCCCAGAGAGTAACCGGCGCTGTCCAGGCGGTCAGCCACCAGATTGCCGGGAACGCTCTCTGCATCGAAACCATCGATGATCTCATTCACGGCCTTGTCGTGGTCGATGTTGACGGTGAGGTAGGTGGTGTCACCGCTGGTCTGCTTTGCACCCTTGGCCTTGTCGTAGTCGTTCACCACCACATCGGTGTCGCGGACGGGAACCTTGACGGAACCTGCCTTGGGGCTGCCCTCGTAGCGGTTGTTGCAGATCACGCCGACTTTCTTCACCAGCGTCTTGCGCAGCTTGAGGTCGACCAGATTGGAATAGCGGACCTGTGCTTCATGTGCCATAAGAATATCCTTTCTCTCATTCAATGTTGATATCGGGGTTCATCGCCTTGAAGGCAGCGGTCACGGGATCAACGTCCCCGGCGGGCGGGGTGCCGTGCTCTTTGCCGCTGGAAACGTGAACGGAACCAGTGCCGCCCTCTTCCGCCTCGCCAAAGGCCCAGGGGTTCGCCTTGGCGGCTTCTTCCAGAGCCTTGGAGATATCGGTGGAACGGTCCTTGGAGCCCTTGAGGGCATCCAGATCCAGCAGTGCCCGGACCGCCTTGACGCTACGGCCCTTGGCTCCCAGAATGGCGGTGTTCAGGGCATTGTCAAAGGCAAAGCCCTCAGCCTGTGCCTGCATATCGCCCTTGAGTTTGGCAATGTCTGCCTCGTATTCCTCAGGCTTCTTCTTGCCGTCAAAGGCGGCAAGGCCGTCCTGGGCGGTCTTGAGCTGAGCCTGGGTGTTTTCCAGCTGGGTCTTGTACTGCTCGGCGGCAGTCTTTTCCCGGTTGACATCGTTGCCGTTCTCGGCCATGATCCAGTTGAGCTGTTCCTCGGTAATGCCGGGGATCTTGTTCTTCACGTCTTCACGCTTCATGGTGGAAAAACTCCTTTCTGTTGGTGAAACCACGGTTTGGTGACACGGTTCTCCGTCCGTGTTCGGTTGTGGGCAGGGTACGCACTGCCCTCTGCGATGGCACCGTCTGGAGGCATCGAACCTCCCGCTTCCGGTTTTGGAGACCGGCGCTCTTCCAGAATGAGCTAAGACGGCATGAAAAAAGCGCCCCTGCCCGGCTGGGCAAAGACGCTTGCGGTATTAGGTTTGGTCAGTCCCAGTCGGCATAACGGGGACAATTAAGGCAGGTTTTATGGGCTTCTGCCCAATTGCAAGGTGGCTTATCGTCACCCTTCAGGCAAAGAGTATCATCGCCAATATTGGAGACCTCAAAGCACAAACCGCAGTCGATTTTGCGGTTATAGATAGGGCAAAACCATTCTTCCGGCTTTGCTGTATCGTTAGTGCGGAATACCATGCTTCTTAACCACCTCCATCAATTTTTGACCGCCCTCATCCAGCGGCCCGATACTGGAAACATTGCCATTCTGCCCAATGGCAACAAAACCATACTCGGAATAGTAACAGGTCTGTGTTCCGTTACGCTGGGACATTGCGACTTTGGAAGAGCGGATAATGCGTTCGGCATCCATCGGCCCCATGCCACGTTCTGCCCAGCGCTGCAGAACGTGTTCGCTCGCAAAGTTGATTTCATTGGGTGCAGGCGGCGATTCAATCAACTTGCCTTTCGCCTTTATTGTACCAGCTTCACGCATCTGTTGCAATTCCACATTTGCAGAATCAAAACGTTCCTGCTTTCGGGCTGTATAATTGGCCTTGCCCGCCTCGCTCCTGCCAAAGCCTGCCACGCTGGTGCGGGCGCTGTCCGCCCTGCCGCCGGTGGCGCTGATAAAGTCAGACAGCTCCTGACGGGCCTGCCGGAGCTTTACCGCGCTGGCGGTGGTATCGGCCCCGGCGGCATCCTCAGCCAGATACCGGCGCTTGTACTTGCGCACGGTGCGCTCCCTGGCCCGCTGCATCTGGCTGATCTCGTACCGGGTGTACTTGCCGCCGTTGTACTCGATGTCCCGGGCGTTCAGGGCTTCCAGGTCTGCCTGTGTCCAGGCGGGTGCGGGGCCCAGCTCCGGGAAGATGGAAAAGAAGGTGTGACGGCAGTTCCAGCCGCACAGCCCTGCTCCGGTGCCGTAGCCGGTGGCGGCCTCGAAGTCCGGGTAATGCTTGCCCATGTAGTCCACAGCGCCGCCCCGGTGGAACTGCCTGCCCTGCCACTCAGCGTGGGAAGGGCGGGCCCCGCCGTGGGCCGTGGTCTCGAAGAACTCAACCCCCATCTCGTCGGCCCGGGCCACTTGCAGCTTTGCGCCGGTCTGATTCACACCAGTCAGCACCGCCCGGCGGGCGGCAACTTCCAGCGTGTCGGTGTGGCCGGTGGGGTAGGTGACGTACTTCATGGTGTCGGCCAGACTGTCCACCGCGCCCTTGATGGCGCTCTTGTAGTCGAACGCACCGCTGCTCACCTTGAGATGGGCGCGGTCGAGGGCGGCTTCAAACTGGCCGCTGACGGTGTTGGCCGTGGTGGCAGTCAAGTTGTGGAAGGTCCCCGCCGTCTGCTGGTAACCCGCATTGAGTAGGGCCTGCAGGGTGGCATTATAGGCAAAGGGCGTGGGTTCCTTGCCGTAGTGGTAGTAGATCTCGTCCTCGGCTTCCATGGCCCGGGTGGCCGCTTCCTGCATGAGCCGCCGGATCTCGGCTTCACTCTTGCCGGTGTAGCGGGCCAGCTTCTTTACCACGTCTTGCCGGACAGCTTCCACCTGCTGGTATCGCCACAGCTGCCAGTGGGCCGTGGGGGTCATGGTGTCCATTTTGGAGATGCGCCGGGCCACGTCCCGCAGGATATCGTCCTCGACCTGCTGCCAGAGCAGCACAAGCCGGTCGGGTGCGTGGTCGAGATAGTCCGGGGCCAGCATCAGCCGCCACCGCCGAAGCTCAGCTCAGGCTGCTTGTTTTCGTCAGCGGCTTCCTGTGCCAGCTTGCGGGCATCCTCTTCACTGACCCCGTACCGGGCAGACAGATACTTGTACCGGGGCAAAAGGCCGCTCAAGGCATCGTCCCGCATCTGACTCATCCGGGTCTCGGCATCGGTGATGTAGCTGTCGTCCCAGTCCACAGAGAGGGGCGTTTCGGGGTCCACCGCCGCTCCCTGCAGGTTCTTTGCTGCCCACAGGATGGCCCGCACGATGCCCACCAGCGCCCCCTCGATAGGGATCTGGTTCTTATTGGCGCTGGCCACCAGATCCTGACGGCTGCCGTTGTACTCGGTGGCCGTGGTGACATTGCCCAGCTCGAAGTTGTACCGATGACAGCCCAGGCCGCACTTGAAGCTGAACAGGTTCAGCATATCCTGCACAGCCTTGTGGTTCTGTTCCACCCGCAGGTCAGGGTTGTATTCGTGGTATTCGCTGGACTGGTCGAGGCTTCCCTCCTTTTGGGGCAGGGTGACGAACTGGCTCTGCACATCGTCATCGGGCGGAATAGAGTGCTCCACGCCCTCCTGGTCCACCACCTTGCGGCAGATGTCCGCAGAGTAGAAGATCTTCTTGTGGCCCAGCCGGATATCCTCCCGGTAGTTGTCAAAGGCAAGGTCGATGCCCTGGGCTTCGGCCAACGCTTCGGCAAAGACGCTCATGCCCAGCCCTGTGCCGCCGTCAAGGTTCTTGACTGCTGCCGGGCTGAACAGGGCAAACCAGGGCGGGGAACTCTCCACCGTGATGCTTTCTGCCGTACCCGGCGGGGCCTGCAGCGCTTCAAACACCGGAGCGCCCAAAACTCCATCCGTTACCCGGAACCATTCGTTGCGGATGGTGCGCCGGGTCTCATTGCCGGTGTGGGTCTGCAGATAGACCGCAGGCTTGCCCTCCATCATGCACTCGGAGACAAAGGCCGCTTCGGTCACGATGCCCCGTTCCACCCGCAGGGGCAGGATGCAGGAAGCCGGGTCATAGTCCAGCTTCAGGCGGGTATCCGGGCCGGGGACAGCTTTCCCTTTCACGACAGTCAGGTTTTCGGCACTCAGCACAAAAGCACCGGTGCCGGACCAGTAGGCCTGTTCCACCAGAGCGTTGGCATTGCGCCAGAAGTGCAGCTCCCGGAGCAGTCCGCCCACCTGCTGCTCATCGTCGCCCAGCAGGTAGGCCGCGGTGTCAGCGTCCTTGATCTGGAAGGTGGTGCGGTCGTTCAGCAGCAGGTTCGCCCAGTCCTCGCAGACCCGTTTCGGCATCCGCAGGGAGGCAATGGGGCGCTTCTTGGTGCCGTTTGCGTATTCAGCGGCACGGGTGTGCACCTTGGGCACGCTGCCCTGCCACCACTGCCGCCAGGTCGCGATGTGGCCGTAGTAGTTGGCATCGATGGCCCACCCGCGCGTCTTGTTCAGGTAGTTCAGAAATGCGGTGATGTTCATGTGTTGGTCAACCTCTTGAAATCGCGCTCGATGGTGTACTCGTAAGCGTCCAATGTGTCGATATCGGTGCTGCCGTCATCCAGCCGCTCGTCCACACCGGGGTGCTTGCCACTGTACAGGGCCGTGGCAAGGGCATCCCGGAGGGTGGCAGCTTCCGGCAGCAGCCAGAAACGCCCGCCGCCCATCAGGATGCAGGTCAGGCGGATGCGGTCATTGATGCGGATCTTGGCACTGTTCTCCACCCGGTCGGCCAGCCAGCTGAGCTTGCAGCGCCGGAGCCGGGCCCGGATATGATTGATGAGGGTCTGCTCCGCACTGTCGCAGAAGATAAATTGGATCTCGCCCCAGCGGGCAAAGACAGCCATGCAGAACTCAAGCAGCCTGTCGGCCAGAAAGTCGGCATCCTGCGCCACAGGGTCGATGCGCTGGGAAGCCAGCCCCACCACGCCGGAATAGCCCGGCAGGATAGCCGTTGCCACAAAGGCATGTTTGGACCCGTTGCCGCCAAAGTCCACGCCGATACGCACCCGCCACGGGTGCAGCGGCTTGTCCACAGGCCAGAAAAAACGCCCATCCCCGGCGGCAAGGCTGTCGGCCAGCAGGCGGTAGATCACGCCGTTGGCGGCCATCCACTGCCCCAAGATAAAGCGGTTATAGTAGACCGTGCCGGTGTATTCTTTTTTCAGATCGGCCACGAACTGGGCCGGAAGTGTAGGGTTATCGTCGATGGTATACGCCTGACAGTAGATGTCAGCGTCACTGTCCAGAAACTTCTTGAACCAGTGAGTGGGGCTTTCCGGGTTGCAGGTGCCGTCAAAATGGGAGTGGGGGCAGGAAAGGCGGCTTTTCAGCATCTGGAACACGCCTTCGTCCCATGTGGTGATCTCGTCACCGTAGACATACTCAAAGGCAGCGCCCTGGATGCGGGCGATGTGTTTCTTGTTGTCAGCGCCGAGGACATAGACCTTCTTGCCGAACAGCTGTACCACGTTGCCTGCTGCCGAGGTGCGGATCACGCCTACAAGGTCGGGGCCCCAGAGCTCCCGCATCAGGGACAGCACGTTGCGCTCCAGCGTGCCCAGGGTGTTTCCCATGAGCACCAGCAGACCCTCGCCCCGGGCCGCGCAGATCCGCTTCGGGATGGTCACAGCGCAGTCCAGGTAGGTCTTGCCGCTTCGTGTGGCCCCGGTCTTGACGTTCCACCGGTGGGAACAGTTGCGCAGGTACTCCTGCTGAAACTCAGTCAATGGCACTGTCTACTCCTCCCAGGATCTTGCGGGCCTCGGCCAGCTGATCGGAGGCATCGCCGGACACGCCGTTGAACATTCCCAGGTGCCGCCCCAACAGATCCAGGGCTTTCAGCTTGTCGGCCAGCTTGACCTCCTGCTCCAGACCGTCCTCTCCGAAGGTCTTGACCTTGACCGACTGCACAGCAGCCAGATCGTCCGGTGCGGCATCGCTTTTCAGGGAAGCCGTCCTAGCATCGATGAGGTCGCCCGCGTTGACGAACGCCACCTTGGCCAGCTCTCGCACCACCCGGTCAGCGGACACGCCGGTGCGGCGGCTCTGCTCGGCCTGAAGCTGGGCAATGCGGTTCTGGATACTAACATTCGCTAACAGCCGTGCCGCCTGCTCGTTGGCCGTCTTTGGGGAGTATCCGGCACGGATGGCCGCCTGGGTCGCGTTCAGGTCGATCATATATTCTTCACAGAATCGCGCCTGCTTGTCGGTCATCCTCACCACCTCTCTCGTTGTCAGGGTACAAAAAAGCCGCCCCTCAGGACGGCAGAAAATAGCATGAAAAATCCCTGCATGTTTCCATGCAGGGCAATTGACGCACATCCAGCGGGAAAATACCTGAAACCCGCCTATGGATTCCGGTGCCTCCGGCGTATGTGGGGAGGTCAGAGGGCGGGCAAGGAGATCCCGCCACCCACCACATGAGCTTCCGGTGGGGAGTATGTAGCCCCATGCGTCAGGCTGTGCCGCCTACGGGGTCGGCGGCGAATTGGAACCACCCTTGGAATCGAACCTTCCACGACTACACTCGTGAACGCGCACCACATTGCGCTCAGGCGGCATAATAGAAGCAGCTCGCAGAACGTGATGTCGGACGGGCACATTCTGGAAGCTGCCATGGCATCGGTCTGCCTTTCGGCTTTGCCGATGGTATCGTTATAACACAGTTAAGCGGACATGCGCGGCCATAATTGCGGAGGAATGGCATTCATTGGAATGTTCAGGGCCTCCACAGCCTGCCGATGTAGACGACGAAAATGTCGGTCACTGACGCGGAGTCTGTCAGCAGCCTGTCCACGATGCAGGCCATCAATGTAGCACAGTTCCAAAAGGTCTACCAGAAGAGGGTCTTCGAGTTCTGCGATGACCTTACGGATGGTGTAACACAACTCCTGACTGCGCTGAATTTCATGGCACAGCTGGTGCTGGTAGGCATCCATCATTTCAATGGCGCGGCCAGTCTTATCGCCAGAACATCCAGAACTGACAATAGGGCTGAGTGCCTGGGTGACGCTTTCGGCCTGGTCTTTCGCTTCGCGGATACGCCGGACAAGAATTTTCTGGCGGCGAAGTGATACCTGATACAGCTTCAGCCACTCACATTTCTGGATATAGGTCATTCTGTACTCCCTCCTTCCAGTACCCTCAGTAGCCCTTCCACGTCATACCGCCAGTGAACGCGCAGCAGGTGCTGCTCCACCTCGATGCCGTTCAGGGCGGCCCACTGCCATGGAATGCTCTTTCGGGTCTGGGTCTGCATGTACTCCAGCACAGCGCTGGCCGGTACGGCAAAGGTGCGGTTGACCTTGCCCCGGTAATTGATGACCACATGGGCGGTCTGGCCTTTGAAGGATGCTGCGTGGGCCATATCGGTGATGTGTTTGAGCTTGTGGTACTTCTGCCGCTCCCGGTCGAATCGGCCCAGGATCTTTTCCAGTGGGATGCTGGGCGTTTCGATGGTCTTGAGCTCGAAGTAATGGTGCATGGGGTAGCGGTACACGTCGAAGTCGCAGATGTTATCAATGGAGAAGCTTAGGTTCTCGTTGCCGCCGTAATAGGTGGCCGCGCTGTCTTTTAGTCGATAGCACCAGGCATCCTTCGGCATGGAGCTTTTCCAGTCTGCCTCGAACTGTTTTCCGGTGTTCAATTGGTTCTCCTTTCGTCGGAGGCTGCCCAATGCCCGGCCAGCTGTCGGGTCGGGGTAGTGCTCATGGTTCCGGTACATTGGAATCCTCCTTTTTCTTGGTGAGCGGACGGCGACGGGCTGCGTTTTTTAAAAAATCATTCCCGCTGGGTTCCGGCCTGTCCACCCGCCTATTGCGTCCTGCTCCAATGGGGTTCGTCATGCGGTACTCCTCGGCAGACCTACAGCCCTGGGTTTCAGCCTCGATCAGAGCCTTCCGCACATAGGCCCAGCTATGTGCCCCGGCATCAATGCACTTGCGCAGGATCACCCGCGCCAGTTCCTCGCCCAGCCGGTCAGCGTATCCTGTCAGCTCTCTTTTCCCGGAGGCACTCAGCTTGCCGATATCCTGTTCAAACTCTGATACCAAGGGTGAGGTCGTCGGTCGTCCGGTCGGCTCCGGCGCAGCCGCAGATGACGACTTGTTAGCTTGTTGGTTTGTTAGACTTGTTAAGTTGTTGTCGGCAGCCTGTCGGTTGCCTGTCGCTTGCCTGTCACTTTGCCTGTCACTGCCAACAAGCGAAGCATAGTTTTCTATCGTGACAATGCTGTATTTTGAGCCTGTTTTGACTGTCAGATAGCCTGTCGCCTGTAAATGCTCTAAGCTCGTCCGGATGTTCCGAACACTCAAATCAAGCTGTTTTGCCAGTTGAGATTGGCTTGTAACCAGCTGTCCGGGCCTGATGCTAATGCCCTGCCACTGCTTTTCCTGCCAGTTGGCGGTGAGTAGCAGGTGGAAAAACAGGCGGGCAGTGTTGGGCTCTGAATACCATTCCCAGTCAGTCAGACCGCGGGGAAAGGCAACAAAGCCACGGGATGGGTCAATGCCCACGGTCTGAACTCCTTTCTGGTGTGGTTAAAACGGCAGGTCATCCGCATCATCGTCGATGAGGGCATCTGCTTCCGGGGTGCCTGCGGCGGGCCCGGCAGGCGCTGCCGCCTGAGAGGCGCGGGGAGCATAGTCGGCCAGGTCTTCGCCGGGATACATCTGCCCGCCGGAAAGGCTGGTCTGCACCGGGGCAGGCTCATCAAAGGGCGTTGGCTCCTGAGTGAGCGCTGGTTCGGGCGGTGCCGGGGCCTCTGTGCAAAGGTCAATGAGATTCTGCATCCACCGGAAGATCACCATGCCGCCGGGCTGAATGTCGTCGGCATCCACGTCGTAATAGGTCTTGCCGTTATACTCCCGGCTCTTGAGCTCCCGGGCAAAGACAGTGACGGCATCGCCTTTCAGCAGCAGCCCGTCCCACTTGTCCAGCCCGTGCCAGACGTTGACCTGAACATACAGGCCCTCCCAGTTGCCGGTGCCGGTCTTGACGCTGTGTGCCTTCACGTCAAACTTAAGTACCTGCTTCTGGCCCACGTCCTTGAGCACAGGGTCTTTGGCGAGAGTTCCGTGGAGAAGTACGCCGGTCTTGTGGGTCAGGATCAAGATTCATCACCCCCGGCAAAGGGGTCGTCTGCGCTGTCAGCGTCCTCCACGGTCAGAGCATCGGCCTGTTCAACAGCTTCCTTGATGCGGGTCCAGCGTGGAGCCGGAACCTGTCCGGCCTCGTCCAGCTCCACGGCGGTGGACTCAGCATCCACATGGACCTCGCTCTCGTCGTAGAGAGAGCCGAAGGTGGAGGGGAATGCTTCCCGCAGGGCATGGACAAGGGCAACCTTGCGGATCATGGTAGCTTTTTTGCCCTTCCACAGAGATTTGCCGGTGTCGTATTCGGTCAGCTTCACTTCCTCGTAACTGGGGCGGGTGCGGTCCTTGCGATAGACTTTGGCCCAGCCGCCCAGAAGTTCCTCGTCCTCGTAGACGATGGAACCCTCCCGCTTCTGGTACTCCCCGGCCACCTTATCGAAGATGATGACCCCGGCCTCGAAGCCGTCATAGCTGGGGTGGCGCTCTGCCATTTGCAGGTAGCAGTTCTTGCCCAGAACGATGGTGCTGGGGGTGTCCTCGCTGTTGTTATCGTAGTGGATGAGGTAGGCTTCCTTGGTAAAGGGATTCAGGCGGTACTGCTTGCAGGTCTCGAGGAAAATCTTGCATTCGGCATCGGTGGCTTTCTGACAGATGAAGTTGCGGACATCCGAGAAGCTGACGGTCATGTGCTGGCCGTCGGCAGAAGTGATCTCCACGGGCTTGGCCGGGCTGGCAGCCTGCAGAGCGCCGCTCTGGGCGGCACGCTGCTGCATTGCAGTCATCCGGGCGGCGGTGGTGGTGCCAGTGGTGTTTGCGGACATGGTGGGCGCAGGTGCGCCGGGACGAGAAAAAGCCATAAGTAAAATCCTCCAATTATTTTACAGAACCATATGCGAAGCCACGCTTTTTAGCTTCGGCTTTGAACCATTCGATGTCTTCCGGGGTGAAATCTACCCAGAAGCGGTAGCGTTTGCGGGCAGGTGCAAGGCCTGTGCCAGGCAGGGCGAACTGCTGCAATACCTCGCAGTCCAGCCGCCCGGAAGCTGTCACAAAGGCGTTGCTCCGGGCCTCCTGTGCGGCCTCTTCTTTCAGCTGACGCTCTTCCTCGGTGGGCGGGATGATGACCGGTGCAGCAGCTCTGGCACGTTCTGCGGCCTGTCGCTGGGCCTCTGCCTCAGCCTGAGCCGCCCGGGCGTGCTCCCGGCGGCTGTGCTCATGCAGTGCATCATTGACGCTCAGGGCCCGCAGGTATTCGGTAATGCAGGGTTCAGCGTCTTCACCGCAGGTCTCCCGGATGAGGCGGAGTTCCTCCCGCCGGGTCTCCACAGCCTTGCGCAGTTCCTTTTCGGCCTGGGCGAGGTCAAAGGTTTTGTTGAGCCACTGGGGCACAAGCAGACGGTCAAAAGAAATCAGAGGTTCCAGCTCCCCGATGCAGTCCCGGTAGACCAGCCGCAGGGTGGATGCTTTTTCTTCCCGCTGGGCCTGTTCTACTGCTTTTACCTGCTGATCAATGGCCCCGGAGATCTTCTTACACTGGGCCTGCATCTCCCGGATACTCTTCTGGAAATCCTCCAGCGGGTCAGTGTAAAGCCGCTTGGCGGCGGTCAGAGCAGCAGCCAGCTGCTTGTCCCACTTGTTGACGGCAGCACGGTCGGCTTTGGCATCTTTGATGGATTCAGGTGTGTACACACGGCCTGTATAGGAGGCCAGAAGTTCGTCAAGGTTCTTCTGCACCTCATCCTTGTTCCAGTTCATGGCCGGGATCACCGGGCGCTCTACCCGGACGGTCAATTCATTCGTCATCGGTCAGTTCCTCCTCTTTTGGCTCCCGGTCGGGGGCAAAGTAGTAATCATCGGGCGGCTCCATGGGCGGGCCGTAACGGTCAAGATCCAGACAGTACATCTCATTCATCCCTGCCACCTCCGTCATAATCAGGCGGCTGGCGGCAGAGCAGGGAGGCCTCCTCCATGATGCTGTTCAGGGTACCGCAGATGGTCTGAAAGGTGCTTTCCAGATCTTCGCCCACCAGCCGGGAATAGCTGGCCTTGCTGTTATCCCACGCCGCCCGCATCAGGCTGGCGCAGTAGTTGGCCTGCTCAAAATCTGCCTGGGCATCATCGTTGATGCGGGAGCGGAGTGCCGCAACCTGTTTCTTCAGGTTGGCATTGTCCTTGGCCAGCTCGGCGTTCCGGGCATCGGCAAGGCCCCAGGCTTTTTCTGCGGCCCGGCGGTCGATCTCTTCCTCGTCGATGACCGCCGTGATGGGTTGCTTTTTCAGAGATTCGGCTTCCGCCTGCCACTTGTCGGCCCGGCGCTTGGCCGCTTCGGCCACCTGCCGGGAGCCTTCCAGCTGCTTCTCGGCCTCCTGCGCCCGGGTTTCGGCCTTGCTCTGCATCTTCCAGGCTTCCTCTTCCCGGGCCTCGGCCTTGTCTGCACGGTCTTTTTCCTGTGAGGCCTTCAGCCCCAGCCGGTTGCAGTCCTTGGCGGTGCTCAGCTGGTCTGCACGGGCCTTGTCCCGTTCGGATTCGGCCCGGTCGGCACGGGCTCGTTCCCGGTCTGCCTGGTTCATGGCCTCCACCCGGTCGGTGCGGAGCTGCTGGTTTTCCTTGAGCAGATCCTGATAGGCTTTGTTCGTGGTGACCTCACCGTTCTTGACCTTCTCCACCAGCTCCGGCGGGGCGCTGGGCTTTGCCACGGCATACAGCAGAGTGGGAGACAGCTCCTTCAGGATCTTCTGCTGGCGGGGGCTGCTTCCGTCCAGCAGTGCTGAGACCTGCAACAGCCGGTAAGCGGTATCCTTGGTGATGCCGATGGACACGCACCACGCCCGGAAGGTATCTTCTCCGCGATTGCCGTGTTTCGAGTTGTCGCACAATGCGACAACTCCGCACAGCGCATCATGGGCAGCGGCAATGGCATTGCCCATGTGGACAAGGCCACGCTCGGCCATCTGCTTGCCGTGGCGGTATTCGTTCTCCGCAAAATGCAAGTTTTCCACGGTCTGGTCGGTCAGGCCGGAATAATCAAACGCCGGGCGCATCGCATCCGGCACGGTGGTTAGGGGCTTTTCCTGTGCCGTCTGGGTTCCGGGGACTTCCGGCTCCTCTTCCACCGGGTCTACCGGTGCATTCTTGCAGGGCTTGGCCTCCCTGAGGGCCGTCAGCATCGACTGCGGAAGCTCGTAGTCGTCCATGGGGATGAACTCGTCGCTGGTCAGAAACGCTTCCGGGGTCAGCCGCTTTTCAGCGGTCTTGGCTTTGCCGAACTTCTGTGCCAGCAGATGGCTTTCCTTCCAGACCCGTGCGGATTCGTCCCAGCGCCAGAAGCGCCCACGAGTATAGGCGTAGTAAACATCGTTGCTGTTCTGGCTGATGATCATACCCTCACCTCCGTGCCCTTCAGACGGTCCAGCATCTCGGTCTGCACATCCTTGTTCATGGGCTGGATGTTGTTACCCTTCCATCCGTAGCAGAGGATGGGCCCGTAAAGCTGGCGGCCCCGGTACTTCCGGTTGAGCAGACTGGCGGGCTGGATGGGACCATCGTACCGGCCCACGAACAGCACCGCCGGGGTGCGGGGCAGCACGATCATCTCGCAGGGAGTGCCCAGCCGGTTCTCAATGGCCCACAGGCTGTCGGGCAGGGATGCGATCACCGGGGCCTTGCCCGGCTCGGCTAAAATACCTTTCATTTGTAAAATCCTTTCTGATGTGATATCATCAAGGGTGATGGGGCTTGTGAATTCCATCACCCTTTGGGCTCGTCCGTGTTACCAGCACGGGCGGGCTCATTTGCTTTTCATGCGCCCCTCCGGTTCTGCCGGTAGTCCGGCTCTTCGGTGCGGGCGTGGGTGCGGTCAACGCGGCCATAGCGGCGGGCGTTCTGTTCACGATCCTGGGCGGCAAAGCCCAGCCGCAGGAACGCTACCGCTGCCAGAACCAGGCACAGGGCCGTGACGAACTGGCTGTCAGAGATGGAGCTGCCCAGTTGTGCACCGCCCTCGATGCCCATGCCGTACAGCAGACTTACGGCACCGCTGGCAGCAGCCAGCCAGTACCAGACGCGGGATTTAATCTTCATTGGGGGATTCCTCCATTCTGTCCATGAGGTCTGCGGCAGTAGTCACTATGCTGAGCAATGCTTCCGGATTTCTTTGATCTATGCAAATCCCGGCAATCAGAGCGGCGCAAAGGGCTTTCTGTTCCATCTCTGTACCGCAGGCATAAATCTTGGGGTTCCCATCCTTCCCCAGCTGGATTTTTAACTGAGCGTTCGGGCTGATATTCATGCTCCTACCTCCTGAAGACAATTGACTGCGGGTCTGCAGTCGTCCAATGCCCATCCGATGACCGGGTGCCATTCGCCATCAGCAAAAATCTGCAGCCCGGTGTGGCTTTCATCCTTGATTTGTCCGCCCAGCTGGTAGCAGCCAGATGCCTGACTACCGCCCCAACGGAACCACTTGTTCCAAAACAGCGGTGCGATGTACGCGCATCCAGTGGGCGCTGCGGCCCGCTCGGATGCAAGGGTGTAAGGTTTCATGCGGTCTTTTCCTCCTTTGCGATTGCCGGGAAAAAATACTCCCCGATTTTTTCTTGCGGGATGTGTAGTGCTCTGCAGATGATGACGATCTCGTCACTCCTCCAAGGTTGTGTCCCCTTGAGCCGTGCGGTCATCGTGTTGGAGCTTACCCCAATCAGGGCCGCAAGTGCGCCCTGGTTGAGATCCTGGTCTTCTGCCAGACGACTGATTTTGAGATAAGGCTTTTTCACGTTGCTCACCTCCTTGTTGGCGGCTCCCTTCTGCGGTATACTTGGGCGGGAAGGGAGGTGATAAAATATGACAGACTTTGACAAAATCGTACTATCCGACAATGACTTGCAGTATCTTGAATCGGCACGATACGGAGCTGTTCTGCGTTTACACCCAGTCGTTGCAGGACATTTGGTAAAACTCGGTTTTCTGGTGCCGTATGCGCTTTCAAAGTCAGATGACGAATTCGTGGTTACAGAAGATGGAATGCTTTATGCAGACTACATTGACAAGAAGAAAAATGCAGAACGCCTTTTGAAAGAAAAAGAAGATTCTCGCTACCGGCAAGAAAACTTCAGAGAGTGGACGGGCATCATTTTGTCAAATTTAATGGCCCTTGCGGCGCTCATTATCTCAGCCATATCGCTGTGGCTGCAATTGCAGTCGTAATACCCCACAGAATGGCTGGCGTCCAATACAGCCACCAGGGCGGCCGATGGCTACGCATATAATGAATGATCCCCCAGCGTTCCTCTTTCACAGGTTCGCTGGGCTTTTTGTTGTCATTCACGTTGTTCACCTCCTTTGATGTAACTTCACAGGTTACTTAGCGGCCAAAAAATACTGCCTGCGGATTGTCGATACTTAAAAGCTCCACAATCTTTGAGGCTTCGTCCGTGCCAAAGACACGTTTTTTGAGCTTGCGTGTTAAGGTCTGCTCCGAAATTCCAAGTTCCTGAGCCAACATTTTTTGAGTGTAACCTGCTTTGACCATGTACGACTTGAGCAAATTGACGTTTACCACACTTTCACCTCCAAACGGCCTCGATGTAACTTGTGAGGTCACAGGTATAATAACACCATATTTGTGACCTGTCAAGTTATTTTTGGCAATTGAATTAAAAATATTGTAAACTGATGGTTTATCTGCTATACTATAGACATTAAAGGAGGTGCTCACGGTGACTGTAGGTGATCGCATTCGAAAGGTACGTCAGGAGCAAGACGTAACCCAGCAGGAGCTTGCTGACTACATTGGTGTATCAAAGCAAGCTGTATATAAGTATGAGAATAACATTGTAACAAACATACCGACAGATAAAGTAGATGCCATTGCAAAACGGCTGAGAGTGTCTCCCGCCTATCTGATGGGCTGGGAGGAGCAGCCCGCCCCGGCTGCATCCAGAGAACCTACCGTTCCGCCGGGCTTTGAGCCGATGCCAGCCCTGGATGTGGTGCCGCTTGTAGGGCGGATCGCCTGCGGTACGCCCATCACAGCAGAAGAGAACATCGAGCAAATGGTGTGCGTGCCTTCCCGCTGGCACTCCACCTTTACACTGACCTGCAAGGGCGACAGCATGGAACCACGCATCCACGATGGTGATCTGGTGGCGATTCGCAGCCAGCCAGAGGTGGAGAACGGCGAGATCGCTGCTGTGCGGATCGGGGAAGAGGCCACCCTGAAGCATGTCTATCTGCACGAGAACTTCATTGAACTGCGGCCGGAGAATCCGGCTTTCAGCAGCATCATTCTCAGCCGGGAAGATATGAATGCTGTTGTCATTGAAGGCAAGGCCGTGGGGCTCTGCCGGGATATCTGATGTTGGAGGAAGTTAAGATGTCACTGTTTGGCAAGAAAGAAAAAGAAGAAATTGCACGACTGAATGCTGAAATGCAGAGCCTTCGGGAAGCTATGCCGTCAGAAAGCCGCACACTGGACGACATCAATCGAGAAATCAAAGCTTCACGTGAAGAACTTGCTCGTGTCCAAGAAAACCTTGAAAGCCGCAACCGCGAGTTGAAAGATGCCTTGGAAGAACTTCAACAGGCAAAAGACCAGATTATTGAAACGAATGAAGAAATTCTGATGCAGAGTTTTGGGCTTTATACTCCTCGGTACTCTTTTATGAATGCAGACGAGTACAAGGCACATCTTTTGGAAATTCGTACCAAACAGAAAGATATGATTAAAGCGAAAACGGCTGTCAGCGGAAATATGAACTGGACAGTCAATGGAAATGCGTCCAAAGGCAAGAAGATGGTCTCTGATATGCAGAAACTTCTCCTTCGTGCATTCAATTCTGAATGCGATGACGTAATTGAACACGTCAAATACAATAATATCGAAGCCAGTGAAAAGCGTATTACTACCTCTAGGGAAGCGATTTCCAAGCTGGGAACCATTATGGAAGTCAGCATCCAGCCGAAATACTACCGCTTAAAAATCGAGGAACTTCATCTTGCTTTTGAATATGCCCAGAAAAAGCAGCAGGAGAAGGAAGAGCAGAAGGAAGCTCGAGCAAGAATGCGTGAAGAGGCAAAGCTTGCCAAGGAAATCGAAGAGGAACGCAAGAAATTGGAAAAAGAGCAGCAGCATTATCAGAATGCGCTGGATCGTATCAATGCGCAGTTGGTTTCTGCTTCTGAGGTCGACCGTGCAGCAATCGAAGAAAAGAAAGCTGAGCTGTTGGCCCAGCTGGATAAGATTGACAAAGAGTTCAAAGATGTTGATTATCGTGAGGCTAATCAGCGTGCCGGTTATGTTTATGTGATCTCGAATATTGGCGCATTTGGCGAGAACGTTTACAAAATCGGTATGACACGTCGTCTTGATCCACAGGATCGTGTGGACGAGCTGGGCGATGCCTCGGTTCCGTTTGACTTTGATGTACATGCTATGATTTTTTCGGATGATGCTCCTCGGTTGGAAGCTGCACTGCACAATGCCTTTGCGGATCGCAAGCTCAACTTTGTAAACCAGCGGCGAGAGTTCTTCCGTGTTTCCCTGGACGAAATCAAAAAGGTTGTCAAGGAAAACTATGACCGTTCTGTGGAGTTTGTGGAACTTGCTCCGGCAGAACAGTACCGCAAATCCATTAAGTTAAGAGAAGAGGCGCAGAAGGCAAAGCAGGGCACCCAAGGATAATTTGCCCCGGCCCCAGCTGGAAGACGTGCAGATCGAGGGCCGCGCCGTGGGTTGGACGTACTGGGTGGGGTGATTAGGAACCGGAGGAAGTGAATTTATATGGACGTACAAGGAAACAAGTTATCGGATGCAATGGTTTTGCCTCGCAGGCCAAAGCTCACAATCGAACAGCAGGTAGAACACCTCAAAAATAAAGGTGTCGCCTTTACCCTGTGCACAGAAGAACAGGCGGCATCCTTTTTGGCGTACAGTACTTTCTTTTTCAAGGTCAAGGCATTTGATAAGGACTATGAGATCAATCCAAAGACCGGAAAGTATCTGAACCTGGATTTTGCATACCTAATGGAATTGTCTACCCTGGATATGCACCTCCGCAGACTGATCCTACATGCCACCTTGGATCTCGAGCATTACCTTAAGGTCATGCTGATTCGGGAAATCAGCGAGAATCCAGATGAGGACGGCTACGAAATCGTAGATAGATTTTTCAGCGTATATCCAGAGGTCAAAGCCTCTATCAGCGCCAAATCAGAAAATTCTATGTGTTGTGACCTGATTCGGAAATTGGAAAAAGAGGGTTATGCAGTCTGGAACCTGATTGAGGTTCTTTCTTTTGGTGACCTTGTAATGCTGTGTGAGGTATACGATCAGAATACAGGCGGAAAGAACGAGGATCTATTCCGTTGTCTGTTTGCGGTTCGCTGTTTGCGAAATGCAGCCGCCCACAATAACTGCCTGCTGAACAGTATGCGAGCACCTTACACCAGGAAAATAAAGCCCTCCATGTTCTTGAACCATTTTGCAAGCACGATTCCGGGCATCAAGGCAACGTCTCGTGAAAAAAAGATGTCGAACCCTGTTATTCACGACTTCGTGGGGCTGCTTTTCGTTTACGACAAAATCGTAACTTCTCCCCGAACACGGGAGCACTTTGCCGATGAACTCCACCAGCTTTTTGATGAGCGGATGGTGAAACGGAAAGAGTATTTCCAAAAAAATGAGGTTCTGTTGTCCTCGTATTCGTTTGTGATAAAAGCCATCAACCAGTTGTATCCGCTGGAATAATGCAACAATAACACATTTTTGTAAAACAATAGTGCATTGCACACTGCCTTGCTTTTCTGTAGAATAATACAGACGAACAAAAACGCCACGTGAGTGGAGCTGTTTTTAGAGGGCTGGTGCATGCACCAGCCCTTATTTTTTCGTTTCAACCGTCACAAAAGAAAAAACTCCCCGGTGCTGGAACACCGAGGGAGTTAAGATAAGCGGCTCGCTCCAAAGGAGGTCATCGCACACTCAAGCAATGCGATTATACCTCTTTTGGGCGGGCTTGTCAAAGTGTACCCCAAAGGAGGTATTTTTTATGGGAATGCGAACCAACACCGCGCAGTGGCTGCCGAACCAGAACCGCTGGCAGATCAAGGTGCAGAAGGACGGGGTGCGCAAGACGTTCACCAGCGCAAAGCCGGGCCGTACCGGCCAGCGGGAAGCAAATGCAAAAGCAGATGCCTGGCTGGATGAGGGCATCTGCAACACCACCAAGCGCTGCTTGGAGGTCTGGAACGAGTATCTGATCTCGGTGCGGGCCACCGCCGGCACAAGCTATGCCCAGCAGGTGGAGAAGTTCGGACAGAACTACATCCTGCCAGTGGTGGGCGACCGCCGGATCGGTGACCTGAATACGGGAATGCTGCAGGATGTGCTGAATCGGGCATACAAGGAAGGTAGCATGAATCCGCAGGCCATCCGAAAGAGCAGGGGAAACCTCTCTAAGAAAACATTGCAGGGAATCCGGGCGGTTGAGGTCAGCTTTGTGAAATGGGCAAGGCAGCACAAATACACCGCCCTGCGGCCAGAGGACGAGGGGCTCACAGTACCCAGGGGAGCGCGTCCAAAGGGCCGAAAGATCCTTCAGCCGGACGCATTGCGGGTCCTGCTTTCCACGGATACGCGCATCGTTCGTGGAAAGGTTGAACAGGATGCCAATATCCACGCCTACCGCTTTGCGGTCCTGACCGGCCTGCGCCCTGGCGAACTGCTGGGCCTGCGTGTGGGAGACGTGGAGGGCAACCGGCTGCACCTTGCCCGGGCCATCAATACCTTTGATGAGGAAACACACGGCAAGAACGAAAACGCTATCCGCACGGTGGTCCTGCATCCGCTGGCGGCTGCGGAACTCCACGCTCAGCTGCAGCAGCGGGCCTTTGAAGAGGAGCGGTCTCTTCGGGGAGATGATCCAATCTTCCTGTTGGAGAATGAGCACAGCCTCTATAACTACTGGCAGTTCTACCAGCGCAGCAACGGCATTGACCCGCCGGTCAGCCTGTATGAGCTGCGGCACACCTTTGTGAGCATCATCGAGGATGCCGTGTCCCCGGCAGAGCTGCGCCGCATGGTAGGGCACAGCAAAAGTATGGATACTTACGGCTGGTACAGTCACGCCGTTGACGGCAGGGCTGACACGGCAGCAATGGCCGTTTCAGATGCTCTGGCAGAGTATTCTCCGCGTGCAAAATAACCCACTTTGTAACCCGTTTTTGTTCCTAAATGGTTGTGATAGCCGATAATTGATTTTTGGTGAAATTCAAAAAATGCGCATGAATCCATCACAATTTCAAAGCGCATCCAGCGAATTGTGATAGTTGAGCTTGTTCGAATCCACCCGCGCCCACCAAGAACTCCAGTATCCGAACCGGGTACTGGAGTTTCTGTTTTGTAATAACCTTCCCGGAGGCTAGGCGGGTGGATTCGAACAGCATCGACCCGCCGAACAGTCCGGCGGGGAAAAAAGCCCCTGCGGGGCTTTTTTAGATGCGCGGCTTGCGTAATCCACCCGCGCCCATAAAAAGACCGCCAGTGTAGAGATACGCTGGCGGTTTTCTGTTTGCAGGAGATGGTGCGCAGAAAAGGAGAAGCGTGTTCCCGGGATCGGGAGCGCGCTTCTCCTTTATTATATAGTAATTATAATATCGGCTCAGAGCTCGTTGCCGGGGAACCGGGGGATGCCGTCAAAGCCCTTTTGCAGGTCGGCATCGGTGGGGATGTAGTCGCTCATCTGGCCATCGTGGAACTTCTCATAGGCCACCATGTCAAAGTAGCCGGTGCCGGTCAGGCCAAAGACGATGGTCTTTTCCTCGCCGGTCTCCTTGCACTTGAGGGCCTTGTCGATGGCGGCGCGGATGGCGTGGCTGCTCTCGGGGGCGGGCAGGATGCCCTCTCACTGGTTTGGCTGGATTTTATCACGTCATTGTCCTGAAGTCAAGGGGGAATTTCAATTTTTACAAAAAAATTTACGCCCCCGGCAGAAACAGCAGCGTGCCCCGGGCGGCCAGTACGGGCTGGAACAAGCAGCCCGCCAGCCCGGCGGTGAGCGCCACGACGAGAAACAGCAGTGCCAGAACCAGAACAAGCCGGGCCAGCCTGAAGCGGTGGTGCCCGGCGGGGACTTTTTTGCGCTGCATGGTCAAACCTCCCTTTGTATCAGAGCTCTGCGCCATCCTATGCCGGGCTGTGCCGATTGTGTGCGGGCGCAAAATGTGGTACACTGTTACCGACAAATCACGGAGGAACTGTTATGCTGACCATTACACTGCTGGGTACGGCGGCCACCATGCCCCTGCCGGACCGTGCCCTGACCGCCGCGCTGGCCGAATGCGGGGGCCATGCCCTGCTGTTTGACTGCGGCGAGGGCACGCAGGCGGCGGCCCGCCGCGCCGGGGTCAACCTGATGAAGCTGGATGCCATCTGCCTGACCCACTATCACGGCGACCATATCTTCGGCCTGCCGGGCCTGCTGCAGACGCTGGGCTGTCAGGGCCGGGAGCGCCCGCTGACCATTTACGGCCCGGAGGGGTTGGGGGAAATCTGGCCCGCTCTGCGCACCCTGGCCGGGCCGCTGCCGTATTCGGTCAGGGCTGTGCAGCTGGACACAGATCCCATCGACCTGACCACCCTCTCCTCCGGCTGGCCTGCGGGGGCACAGCTTACGCCCTTCCGCACCCGGCACCGGGTGCCCAGCCGGGGCTACCGGCTCGATCTGCCCCGGGCGGGCCGCTTTGACCCTGCAAAGGCCCGGGCACTGAACGTTCCGGTGCCTGCATGGAAGCTGCTCCAGCGGGGCCAGAGCATCCCGCTGGAAAACGGGGCGGTGGTCGCTCCCGCGGATGTGCTGGGCCCGGCACGCCGGGGTCTGCGGTTCGTGTTCTCGGGTGATACCGCTCCCTGCCCGGCACTGGAACAGGCCGCGCAGAACGCCGACCTTTTCCTCTGCGATGCCACCTACCCCGACAACGAGCAGGAGGCGCAGGCAAAGCAGTGGGGGCACAGCACTTTTGCGCAGGGTGCGGCCATTGCAAAAAAGGCTGACGTGCGCCGGTTCTGGCTGATGCATTATTCGCCCATGATCCTTGAACCGGAAGCCGCCCTGCCCAATGCGCAGGCGGTATTCCCGGCGGCGGAGTGCGGCTTTGACGGCAAACAGATCATCCTGCAATATGACGAGGAAACAACATGACAACGATCAAACTTGACCCGGGTGCAGCCCTGCTGCTGGATGCGCTCCATGGGGCGGGCCATGCGGCCTACGCTGTGGGCGGCTGTGTCCGGGACAGCCTGCTGGGGCTGGACCCCCACGATTGGGACCTCTGCACCAGCGCCCGCCCGGAGCAGGTGATGGCGCTGTTCGGGGAGGAGAAGTGCATCCCCACCGGCCTGCAGCACGGCACCGTAACGGTGAAGCAGGGCGGCAGGCTCTATGAGACAACGACCTTCCGCACCGAGGGAGCCTACTCCGATGGCCGCCACCCGGATGCCGTCTGCTTTGTGCCGGATGTGCGGGAGGATCTTGCCCGGCGGGATTTCACCATCAACGCCATGGCATACAGCGCCGAGGAAGGGCTCATCGACCCCTTTGGCGGGCGGGACGACCTTGCCGCCCATCTCGTGCGGGCGGTGGGAGAGCCGGAACGCCGCTTTGAGGAGGACGCGCTGCGCATCCTGCGGCTCTACCGGTTCGCGGCCCGGTTCGGCTTTGCCATCGACCCAGCCACCGGTGCTGCTGCCCGGGCACTGGGGCCGCATCTGGACTGCGTTTCGGCGGAGCGCATCCAGGAAGAACTGCTCAAGCTGCTGGCGGCCCCCCGGCCCGGAAGATATCTGGAACCCGCCGTTCTGGCCGTTATCCTGCCGGAGCTGGAACCGGAAAAACAGCCGGAACGTTTTACGGAACTCTGCCGTACCATCGACCGGATCGAACCAACAGCGGAGAACGTGCCCACCCGGCTGGCGGTCCTTCTCTGTCCGCTGGGAGAAGCCGGTGCCCGCAAAGCTCTGCGCAAACTGAAATGCTCCAACGCGCTCACGGATGAGGTGACAGCGTTGGAAAGGGAAGCTGGAGGGGGTGCCGGGAGCTTTCTCCTGCCCCGGAGCCGAGACAGGTGGGCCGGGAGTTCCTCTGAGGACCGTCCGCTGGGGTGGGACCCTGCTGCC
>ENA-ORSM01000496-ORSM01000496.1-human-gut-metagenome-genome-assembly--contig:-NODE-496-length-34478-cov-4.428115_pt1 | contig 34478 bp, 20 predicted proteins | sample MGYA00241903_ERZ509170 | MGnify/ENA primary metagenome ERZ509170 (study PRJEB26280, sample SAMEA2338784) | human gut metagenome | biome: human gut; feature: human-associated habitat; material: faeces...
ACTTTACACAAATCAAGAGCAAATTGATAATAATTTCGATTTAATTATTACAGAAGACAGTAATTCTGGTTTTCAATTCTTTAAACACTTCTTCTCAGAAAAGGTAGAACAGGGTGGAGGTAATGCAAGGGTTTTATACACTTTAAAGAAATTTACGGAAAGAAATGTTTTGTGTATTGTAGACGGGGCTGCTTATGGTGCACATATACAGAGTATTTATAAATATTCAGAAGACAGACTTGATAGAAATATTGTACTATGGATGCCAGAAAGTTTTGAATATTTATTACTTAAAGCGGGCATCATTGAATTCGAAGATGTGGCTAAAGTGCTTGCAGAACCTTACAATTATATCGAATGTTCTAAACACTTTAGCTGGGAGAGATTCTTTACAGATTTAGCCGTAGAACACTCTTCACCAGAGCATAAGTATTCTAAAAAGGCTTTGAAATCTTTTTACTATAATGAAGAGAACAAAGAAAAGTTTAGAAAAGTGATACCAGAAGACTTGAAAAAAGATAATAATAGTAGCACTGAGAACAGTAGTAGTGATGGTAAAAATAAAATGAATTTATTTTAATTTTACTAACTAAAGCTTTAGCTAAGTACCCAATTCACTAAAGCTTTAGCCAAGATTTTAAATCTTTAGCTATACAAAAAAGCTCGTTCTTGGACGATTGTAAAACCAAGTTCATAGAGTTGTAAATTATAAAAATTTAGAATTACAGGTAAACAAAAACTTGTAATTCATTGGCTACCTTCTTTAGTTAATCTAAAAGATTTTTTAGAATTCAGTAGCGTCAAAGCTACTGAATTCTTTTGGCTAATTCTCTTTAGCTTGGAATAAGTTCGAAATTACGAAAGAAATGAGAAGCTTGTGATTTAGCCAAGAGACATTAGGAAATTTTTTAACCGCACAAATCTCAAAATACAAATCTTGACCGCTTTAGCCAAGTGTGTTACGCTACAAATAGTTAATTACGAAATGAATTCAGTGTTAAGAGGATTCTGTTTTAAAGTGATTGACGAGGATAGAGTGGTTAGTGCACAGTACGCACTAAAAGAAAACTGGGAGTTGTAGTCTCTCGGTTTTTCTATGCAAATCTCTAAAAAATTATCTGTGAAAGATACGTAATTCCAACATCCTTCAGTCTTCTGTGACCTCTTGAAAACCAAATAGGTATGTCAGAAATGGAAGCGTACCAAAAAGAGAGTAACACATTTGTCAGATTGTGTTGAAAGATTTGTACGGTTAAAGAATTTCCTAATGTTGACTAACAACGATAAGTGTGCTACACTAAGGATAGCTTAAGCGAAACCTTGGCTAAAGTGGAATCATTTAAGCTTGAAAGTAATCATAGCCATTTGGCAAACGAAAACCCGGAAGTCAGCACACTTCCGGGTTTTCTAGCTTTTTAAAGAAAAAGCTTAAACTACGTTATTTTCTTCCGTCTAGCCATTTACAAATGTAATGTACAGCTATTCCAGACAGAATGGTTTTTACGAAAGTAATCATTTCTGCCATTTGGTTCACCTCCCATCTGCGGAAGGTTTCACGCAATTTTAGTATAGCACATTTGTCGTATTGTGTCGACATAGAATTAGAATCCAGAAGTGTCATAACTTCCGGATTCTTTTGGTTAAAACTAAGGGAGCGAGTATAGTTTTAACCACAAAAGAAAACTATCTAAAAATGGTCTTCTTAAGATTATCGTATTACGATAACGACAACAATGTATTCTTTTTCGGTGCAATCAGTTTTGTGATAATGCTTGCACCGTTTTAAACAATTTAAGCGTAAAACTCGCTCCCTTCTTTTAAAATTGTAATCGAGAACATAAGAGTTTTTCGACATTCGATGACTCTAATGGATAGTAGATTTACAATAGAGTAAAAGCTGTAGTTGGTAACTAAGACGACGTTGACAAATTCTTTCTCTTAGGAAGTTTAAGGGTCAGAGCTTAGAGATTCTTTTGGTTAATCATTGTTAAAGTGCTTTAGCCTAGTACTATTAAAGTGCTAGAACTGAGATGGAAGTACTGTTAGAGGTGAACCAAGGCCTTAGCCAAGAACAGTAGACAGTAACTTGACTGCTTTAACCAAGTGTGCTGCACTAAGGACAGTTTAAAGATCCGATTTAGCCAAGGTTCTTTTAAACTGAGAGAACTGTAACTGTGATGACATTTTCTCATCACAAAAGAAAACCCAGGATGGTGGTGTCTCCTGGGTTTTTGATTTTAAAAAAGAAAATCTAACCTTGATGCCATTTCTGTAATGCTGTATGAATTAAACACAGTAACAATAAAAACTGTAACTGCGTCTGGCATTAGGTTCATCTTCTTTTAATCTTCTGTGCCTCATGAAAACCAAAAAGATGTAGCACATTTGGTTAAGACAGTCAAGACATGATAAGCTTTAGCCAAAAACAAGTCCGAAATTATGATAAGGACGAGGTACTTGTGATTTAACTAAGAACTTTATTTTAATAGAATGGAGATATTGCAATGTATAGTTTTGAGGAATATAAAAATGAACTTTTATAAAATCCTGAATTAAAAAAAAAGAGTGGGATGCTTTAGATCCTGAATTTAATGAAATACGTAGAATTATGAAAGCAAAGGATTTAGCCCAGTCAAGTCTACCAAAAACATTGACTTGAAAATAAATTAAACTTTTGAATTTGCACTAAAAGAAAAAAGTAGGGATTGCCGTCGCAATCCCTGTGGAGACCCTTCCTCTGTAAGTAAAGGTTAGTAGGCAAAGGGAGCTTGTCTTACTTTTTTGCGTTGCGTAAAACGCTACTTGTAGAGCTTGCTATTTGCAAACTATTGCATTACCACAATTGAGGAAATCAAAAATTAACTAGTATTAATTTGACTCCAGAACAGAATCAGAGAATTTCACTCTATTAGCGACTCGGCTCTGGAAGGTCTAGGTATCATTTTAAGGATTGTTTTTAAAACCATGATACCGCCTCCCTTCCGCACACCGTAGTGTACTAAGCAAGGTTTTTAGCGAATCTTACCTTGTTATAGTATAACAAATTTTCTTAATAGAGTCAAGATTCAATCTAGAGTGATTGAAAATTTCTTTTAGTGTAAATTCAAGAGTTTAATTTAAAGAATATTTTAATCAGTAGTTAACGATTTAGTCCAGACAAGTAAGACTGCCAAGACAAGGCAAGCATAGCCCTTAGCAGCAGCACTTTAGCCAAGAACAAAAAGGCAGTCAAGGCGGAGCAGAACCGAGATGGAAGTACTGATAAGTACGAATCTAGGTTTTTAGCCCAGACCCTTGACTGCTAAGGTTAGATGTGGTAAAGTTAAGGTAACTTAATGAGAAAACTTGGCTAAAGTGGTACATTAGGTTAGTAGTTGTTTGTTGGTTTTTACCAAAAGAAAACAGGAGAGTTGCGCCTCTCCTGTTTTTGATTTTTTAAGGAAATCTAACCTTCTGTGGTTCGGTGATTGCCATTGAATTTTTCTTTAATCCAATCTGTAATGAGGTTTGAAGCCACATTACAAACAATCGTAAACAAACCAAGCAGTATGTAGTTGTTCACGGTAATTACCTCCTTTTAATTCTCCTTCCGGTAGGAGCGGAGATGTACCACTTTTAGTATACCACATCTAACCTTAGCAATCAAGGAAATCAAACAAGAGATCAGAGTGTCAAAGCTCTGATCTTTTTAATTGCTAGCTTTAGACAAGTGAATCCACTGTTAAACGTAAGAACCTAGATGGCAGCCTCGTTAGAGTCGAATCTAGGTTTTAACCCAGTACCTCTATTTAAATAGGTAGTAATCCACACTTTACCGTATTAGCCAAGTGTGCTAAAATGAAAATTGTAAAACCCACTTTTAAAGAGAGGTAATTATAAAATTTAAAAACAAGGAGGAGAAAAGAAACTCCTTCATCTATCAAAAAGAAAGAGGTGTTTTAAAATGAAAAAAACAAGAAAGAAAGGTATTAGAAGTTTAGCTATTCTCTTAGTATTAATTCTTACTTTGGGATTTAGCCCAGTAACTAACGTGGAGGCGAAAGCTGCTCCTAGGTTAAATTACAAGAAGGTAACTTTAGTCCAGGGAAAGAAAAAGAGACTTAAAGTTAGAAATCTTAGTAGAAGAAGAAAAGTAAAATGGTATTCTACTAAGAAGTCAGTAGCTACGGTTAACCGAAAAGGTATTGTAAAAGCTAAGAGAAAAGGTAAAGCTTACATCGTAGCTAAAGTAGGCAAAAAGAAATACCGTTGTAAGGTAATTGTTAAGAAAAAGGTTACTAAAAAGAAAAAGAAATCCAACAAGAAAGTAAAAATCAACAAGAGTACTAAAAGACAGCTTCCTTACGATGCAAAAGATTTTGCTTTTCTTCCAGATAAAAACTATGCAGCAGGAACATCTTTAGATTTCTTTACAACTTTAATTGATGCTTACGGAAAAGATTTTAGTAGCACATCAAATTCTATTAGAACAAAGTATTGGAGATGGTGTTCTTCAAACAGAAGTGTACTTTCTTTTAATAGTAAAGGAATTGCTTCTTTTAGAAAAGCAGGTACAGCTAGAGTTTATGCTAAAGTTTTAACTAAATCTGGTAAATGGTCAAAAACCCGTGAAGTGTCTATCAAAGTTTTCGAAGGTGGAAGTGTTAAATTCTCATATACATTAGGACTCGAAGATTCACCGTTTGGTGGAGAAGAGTACCCAGTTTGGGATTTCTACAAGCACGATACCTACAATACAACAATTCCTAAATTTAATGTAATTACATTAAAGGTTAAAAACAATTCTTCAAAAACAATTAAACTTGAGCACGATTTACGAGTTGGTACAAGTACATCGCAACCTGAAGTTGTTTGGTTTGAAACAGTTGATAAGAAAGATGTTTGGATTTCAGCAAACAGCGAACAAACTGTAAAATTCTACAGTTGCTACGCTAATGGAAGTTTTGATCAGAAAGTTTACAACAACTACATAATTGATAAAGAAGTATTAACTGATTGTACTTTTTCCTACTATTTTGGAAATCAGTGGGTTGGTGCAGAAAATAAGTACGGATCATCAGCATGGAAATTTTATTAAATAATCATAAGAACCCAGAGTGTAAAAGCCCTGGGTTCTTTTTGCTTTAACAGATTGCTTTCACATTTAGGTTACTTTAGCCAAGTCAATTCACGTCAGTTGATTTAGCCAAGGTAATCACAGAACAAAAGTCTAGGGTTTCAAAGCTCTAGACTTTTTTAATTGCTCAGTACTTTAGCCAAGAAAAGCAATTTTAGCCAAAGAGCTATTTAGCTTAGTAAAACTAAAATACTAAAACACGCAATTAAGAAAGGGGTGTTGCCTATCAACACGAGACCTCCTCCATTTTCTAAAAATCCTATCCAAAATACGAATGAGAGGAGAGAAAAGAAAATGGTTAGGAAAATGATTAACAAGGCAATTTCTGCCGTAACTACTACGCTGTTGGCTTTTACAACTTTAGCCTCAGCTATTCCAGTAACTACCTATGCCGCTGCAGCAAAAGATTCAATTCAGAAAAGTAAACACCATGTGACTTCAACAAAAGATACTGCAACAGCAGGTTATGGAACTTTTGATTTTAGTTCAAACTCAGCTAAGTTTGATTTTAGTGTTGATTCTAAAAGCGATAAGCTTACAAAAACACCAAAAGCCGGAAACAAAGATAAATGGATTTGGCAGGAACAGGATGAAGAAAAAGGCGAACTTATTGGACTTGGAGATGCTTATATAGCAAAACTTACAGAAGATAGTAGCTTTAGCGTATGGTACAAGAATGTGCCAAAGATGGATAACAAAGGTAATAAGGTTGGTAACTACGATGTAAAAGTTACTTACGATAACGCCAGAGGTGCTATTAGTGGCGCAGATGGTAAAGACATTGCAATCTTTGATGGACAGCTCGGAGCTGTAAGATTCAGAGGTTACAAGCATATTAGGTGTACAATTTATGTCTACAAGCATGGTACATCAACTTTAATTTCTGGTTCCGATGATAAGCTTCATTTCCGATTTATCGATATCGACTGTAATCAGGCAGTAGAAAGTATGTGTCCAGGTCGTACTGATTGGTTTATGCTAGGAGACCACATTAGATGGTCAGGAGAAGCAAGATGTAAGGAAATCGGAGCTGATCAAGGAAATACAGTAACCTTTAGTGGTTATGGTGGTGAAAAAGCTGGTAAAGACATTACTGATAATGCTATTCAGTTTGAAAATAGTAAGGATCCAAAACAAAAAAAGGCTTACAAGGAAGCACGTAGACATACTTGGTCACTAGGTTTTACACCTATTGCAAGCTCTCCTTTTACTTACAGAGTAAGATACTTCTCTGGTGGTGTTGAGAATATTGGAACACAGAAGAATGGAGCTTTCTTTAGCTTCGATGGAGGATTAACACTTCCTACTATAGAAGATCCACCAGATGCTAAGTTAAGCATTGACAAAGTCTCAGACAAGTACACTCACAAAGTAGGGGACAATTGGGACTACACAATTAAAGTCAAAAATGTTACTGACGAATCTCAGGCTGTAACAGCAGAAAATGTTGAAATTACAGATACAATTCCATCTGGATTAAAAGTTAATTCTGTTACAACTTCAAAAGGAACTGCTACACATTCTGGAAACAAAGTTACAGTTAATGTAGGAGATTTAGCCCAGAATGCTACCGTAACGGTAAAAGTTAATGTCACAGCTCTCGAAAATGCTAATGGTACACGACCATACAATAAAGCAAAAGCCGAAGCCGACAATTCAAACGACGTTTGGGATGACGATGGTAACTACATTAATTCCGCTAATGTCCAGGTGGACAAGGTGGTAGACAAGTACGAGTACGCAGTAGGAGACAAGGCTAACTTTACTGTTAAGGTAAAGAACACCAAAGGAATCGCTACTAATGTAACAGTGGCAGACACACTTCCTTCGGGAATGAAGTTAGACTACGACTCCGTCAAAATCAGTGGAGTACCTGCTAACGTCTCAATGCCAGTAGTACCTAAAGATGTTACCAACCAGCTTAACAAAACTCTCTTTGAGAAATCAGAGACCAAAACTATCACAGCTACCAAATCCAAGAGTGGTGATAACGGATGGGCTTACAAGATTAATTACTTGCCAGCCAATGCAACCGCTACCATTACATTCTCTGCCACAGCCGCAGAAGCAGGAAATGGTAAGGAACAGCAGAACGTAGTTACAGCCACAGGCGATAACTTTAGCAAAGCCGAAGACGACGCAGAGTACTATGTGAACACACCTAAGCTCTCACTCAGCAAAAAGTATGTTAACCCATACAAAGACGAGAAGAAAGACAATCGTTGTGATAACGAGTTTAGAGTCTTCGAGAAGGAAACTGGTTACGAAAAGGTTCAGTACGAAGTTTTAGCCAAGAACACTGCTCCAGCAGGAACAGTTGCTAAAGACGTAGTAATCAGTGACGTAACACTCCCAGAAGGTCTCGCACTTAACTACGATTCCATTGAAATCTCAGAAGTGAGCGACAGCGGCACTAAAACCTTTAGCAAAGCCAGCGGTGGAAATGGAAACACCATTAAGTACCATGTAGCAGGCACAGCAGATGTTACTAACAAACTCAACCCAGAACACTACAATGAAACACAGGACAAAACACCTGTAATCACAGTAGAAAAGAAGGGTAATGGTTTTGTAGTTAAAGATAGTCTCATGGCAGGTGGAGCAAGCCTCAAGATTAGCTACAATGCCAATGCACTTGAGAATGACAAAGTAGATGTTAATGGTTCAGAGATTAGAAACGAAGCTACAGCAACCGCAAGCAATTTAGCCAAGGTTGATGGCAAAGTTCCAACCATCAAGGCCGACACTACTGTCTACATTAACTCCCCACGTCTTAAGATCGAAAAGAAAGCAGACTCCGGAGATTACGAAGTTGGTGACAACGTTAGCTACACAATTAACGTAGTAAACACACACAAGGGAACAATCGCACGTAACCTTGTTTACACAGATGAACTTAAGACAAAAGGCGTACAGATCCTCACAGGCACAATCGCACTGTATGATACAGAAGGCTATGAGCTTCGTGAAGGCGGTACTTTAGCCGGGGAAGTTGACTACAAGAAACAGGCAAAGACAGATGGCTTTACTCTTACTACTCGTAAACATTTAGTAGTGGATGGCAATTACGATAAGTACGATTTAGCCCAGGGAAAGAACCCTGAGACTCAGAATGCTTGGAACCCGTCTTATGTCAACACAAAGAAAGAAACTCTCATGTCAATTAAGTACGACATGAAGATTACTGACAAAGCTCTCGCAGGCAAGGAAATTCTGAATGTGGCAACAGCAGTTTCAGACGAAGCCCTCAAGGTAACTACAGACGAGACCGTTAAACCAAAAGGTCCAGAACCTACTCCAGAGAAGTCCGTTGATAGAACTAATCCAGCAGTAGGAGAAGATGTGACCTTCACACTTCGCTTTACAAACAACAATGCAGGAACAGTCGCAAAAGACGTTAAGATCAAAGACTTCATGAACGAGTCCAACATGGTTAAGATTCGTGAAGACAGTCTTAAGGTAACTCTTGACAACAAGGACATTACTAAAGAGTGTAAGATTACTTACAACGACAGTAAAGATGGATTCGAGATCGAGACCGGTAAAGATTTAGCCCAGTCACAGGCAATCGTAGTTAGCTACAAGGCAGAAGTACTTCTCGCAGCAGCCGGAAAGGATTTAGTTAACACAACAGGAGTTAACTGCACAAACAATCCTGAGTGGAAGTATGCGGAAACACCTTTTAACCCAGTAGACCCAACACCTGACTTAAAGATCGAGAAGAAGTCCGACAAGACAAACTACTCTGTAGGAGACAAAGGTCACTACACTGTTAAAGTTACACAGACAGCCGACAACGCTACTGCACGTAACGTAGTAATCGAAGATGCCTTCGACAATGAGAAAGCTATTCTTGACACCAAGACAATTAAGCTTACAGACAGCAAAGGCAAAGACATTACTAAAGAAGTCTCTATTGCTGGAACTCCATCTGGCTACAAGATTGAGACTGGTAAGAATTTAGCCCAGAACGAATTCTTCACAGTAACCTACGATGTTCTGTTCACTGACCAGACACTCGGTGGTGAAGAAGTAACCAACGTGGCTAAGACACATGCCGACAATGTCCCAGAAAAGACAACAACTGTAACCGTTAGAATTGAGAAGCCAGAACTTGAAGTTACAAAAACTTCTGACAAAAAGGTTTACTCCTACGAGGACACAGCACACTACACCGTTAAGACCGAAGAAGTCAAAGAGAACGCTACAGCGTACAACGTTGTAATCGATGACCAGTTACAGGTTAGCGGGGCTAAAGTTTTAGCCGAGACCATCAAGATTAGTGATAAGGACGGCAAAGATTTTACAGACAAGTGTGAGATCGAGTGCAAGGGAACTGGTTACACAATTAAGACTAAGAGAGATTTAACCAAGGGAGAAACCTTCACAGTTAACTATGATGTAGTATTCGAAGACAGATCTCTCATTGACAACTACGTACCTAACGTAGTTAAAGTAACTGCTGACAACGCCTCCGCACAAACAGAGAACGAAGTCACACCTAAGACAGTTAAGACAGAAGACGGTGCTGAGTACCAGATTCTGAAATCCTGCCAGCCAGCTAGTGGTAGTGTTGTAAATGTTGGTGACGAGATTGAGTACACCATTACAGTTAACAACACAGGCAAGAAAGATCTTAAGGATGTTAAGATTAAGGATGCTATTCCTACTCACACACAGTATGTAAGTGGTGGCACTTTAACCAAGGCAGACGACAAAGACACTGTTGTCTTCAAGGTAGACGAAATCAAAGCTGGTGCTAAGGCAGACGTTACCTTCAAAGTAAAGGTAATTGACGAAGGACTTTGTGAAATCGTCAATGTTGGATACGTTAAGGCTAACACTGCTAGCGGTGCTTTAGCCCCGTCTGACTCCTCAGAGAAGAAGGACGACTCTACAACAGAATCTAAAGACGAGAACAGCTCAGAGTCTACAACAGAGGATTCCACTTCCACACCATCCGACTCTTCAGAATCTACTACAGAGAAAAAAGATGATGGATGGGCAGATGCAACAACAGGAGTAGAACTCGACACAACTGAAGCGACAACCGAAGCTCCTTCCAGCGAAGCGACAACAACAACTAAAGATGAAGCCAGTGAAGCTACAACTTTAGCAAAGGATAACACTTCTAGCGAAGCTACAACTACATCTAAGGACGACACCACTTCTACAGACAAGAGCGATTCCAAGTCCGATTCCAATGGTTCAATCCTTGACAAAATCAAAGACACTCTTAACGGAGCAAAGGACACAATCACAGGAAACGATCCAGAATTCTCTGGTGATGATTTCTATGCTACCAACCAGGTTGTACACTTTGTACCATACAGAGTGCAGGTAATTGCACCTGAGTTAGCTATCAATAAAACTTCAGATAAGAAGGAATACACAGTTGGCGAAACAGGTCATTACAACGTAGAAGTAGTACAGACTAAAGACGACGCTGTTGCTAAAAACATCCATGTTATTGATAAACTGGACAAAGTTGGTGCAGAGATCCAGAAAGACAGCATCAAAGTTTACGATAGTGAAGGAAAGTTAGTCACAGGAGATTGCACAATTAAGTGTGATGGACAGAGTTATGACATTCAGTCTAAGGTAGCTTTAGCCAAGGGACAGACCATGAAGATTAAGTACGACGTACTCTTCAAGTCCTCAGACTTAAGCGGCCAGAAAGTACTTAACTCTGCTAAAGCACAGGCAAGCAATCAGAAGAATCCAGAAGACTGGGTAGAAGATAACAATGAAGTTTCTTTAGACAAGCCAAAACTTGCTATTAAGAAATCTTCCAACAGAGTTACCTTTAAACCAGGAGAAACTGGAGAATACACCATCACAGTTACAAACAAATCTACAACAGCTACAGCTAAGAACGTAGTTGTTAAAGACAACTTTAACAAAGATGGAGTTAAAATTCAGAAGAGTTCTATCAAGATCGAGAATGACGGTAAGGTAGTTAAGGGAGCAGAAATCGAAGCTAAGGACAATTCTTTTGTCATCAAGACTAAACAGGATTTAGCCCCGAACGCTGACATGGTAATTACCTACAAAGCTAAGTTCTCCAAGAAAGGAACTTACAAGAACACAGCGGTAGCAACGTCTGACAACACTGACCCAGTTAAAGCGAACAACAAAGTTAAAGTAACTAAGACTGGAGTTAGTCCAAAGAACGTTACACCTAAGAACGTAATCAAAACAGTAACAAAAGGAACTAAAGATGTTAAGACAGGAGATGTTCTTGGTTTAGCAGTTCTGGTAGTTCTCGTAGCTGGAATTGGTTACTTAGGATTCGTTGCTGTAAAACGTAAGAAATCCAAATAATCAAAATTGAGTGACTTCGGTCACTAGTAAATCATTCAGGCTGAATTAGTCAAGCACACTGTACCATCTTCAGATCTGACCGAATGTAATGAGGGATTGTCAAAGGTATGGTGTGCTCTCGGGGAAAATACCCCTGATTTAAAGTACTCTGAACCCCGCAGGCAAGGAGACTTTAATAAAAGTAATTTTGATACAAGTCATTCGGGCTGATTTAGCCCAGCACTACTGTCCTTCATCGGCGGTAGCGCTTTAGCAAATCACGCAGGCTAGGGAGACATAGCTTTAGTTTGTAATTTAAAAATGAATTTCAATTAAAGAAAAGAAAGGAAATTTGATATGAAAAAACATAATTTGATGGGGAAATTCCTCACAGCTACTTTAGTGGCTTCCATGGCAATCAGCCCAGCAACGGTATTTGCTGCAACAAACCAGACATATAAATATAATAATAATGTAAATTATAAACAAATGTATGATGGTTATAAACAAAAATATGGGGATTATATGAATCAGTTTTTTAAAGCTCCAGAAAATGTAGATGCTTATTTCGACCACGGCTTTCCTATTGATATAAATGAATTATGTGTAACTTTCAAGAAAGTTGATTATGCTAAATCATATGACGTTATGGTCAGTAAAGATAATAACTTCAAAGTGACAAAAACATACACTACAGACAAGAATTCACTTAGGGTAAAAGCAGCTAATGATGATTTTATTACACCACATTGGCATGGAAGATATGTGAAAGTTCGTGCTAATTATGGATACGGAATGCATAGTAAATGGAGCGAACCAGAAATGGTCGGATGTGGCAAATTACATCTAGATCAAGATTTTGATAATGTTCCAGAATAAGTTTAATCACCCAAGCACTCAGGCTAAATTAGCTAAGCTAGATTAGCTAAGCTATGTTGTTCTATCCTGAGTGATTTGCTAAGGCTAGTTTAGCCAAGCACTGCTATCCTTCATCGGTGGTAGTGCTTTAGCCCAGAACTTCTGAGCAAAAGAAAAAGAGACCACAAAGGAGAACAAGGTGGTCTCTTACTGGGTTGGTTGTCAACTTATTCTCTCGAAGAGATAAGGTGCTAACGTAAAATTCCTATAATGACAAATGGAATAATCGCAAATATCATTATACCAATTAACCCGATTATTTTATCTTTAATTGGGTTCATTATGAACACCTCCCTTCTAAAGAAAGGAGATAAAGAATGACTAACCACGACCCAAACACAGGTTAACACAACAACTTAGCTGTGTCAAGCACACTGTACTGCCAAAGGTATGGTGTGCTCTTGGGGAAGATACTCCAACCAAAAAAGAGACCAGAATGAGAGAAACGGTCCCTTTTTCTTACAGTTATTTTCTTAAGTTAATAACAATGATGTTCACGTTAATTTTCACTAAAGAAAATAACTGTGGTAACTTAACAATTGTTTGCTTTGACTTAGTAAAAATTTTGTTAAGTGCTTTCATGTTATCACTCCTCTCTTTGTAAGAGGAGATTAAAAAATGGTAAGGTAAATTAATTTTAGCATGACAGTTTAGTTGTGCCAAGTACTGCTATCCTATCTTTAGATCTGACCGAATGCAATGAGGGATTTTCATTGGCAGCACTTTAATTCAAATCTATGAATTGACAGTTATTAAATCTTTACCTGTTATTCTATCTAAATAATCGACATTTTCGATAATAAATTTCCGTATAATAATAAAAGAAAAAATAGTATACTTTACCATCAAAAGTACCGTACACTTTAGCCAAGTTGTGGCATCATGCTTGGCTAGCATTTTAAACATCTCAGCACTGTTAGCTTTCATCGGCTACAGTGCCTTAGCCAAGTAATTCGGCTAAATAAAAAGAGACCAGAATGGGGTGGTCTCTTAACTGGGTATGCTAAATAACTTAAGCTACGAGAAAAAATGGTATTAAAGAATTCTTGTGATAACAAACGGTGTTAGAAAGAAAATAATAATTCCAATCAAACCAATTAATTTATCGAAATTAGAATTCATTGATAACACATCCTTTCTATTTTAAGCTTTTACTCATGAGAAAGGAAATAATTTAGTTTAACCCAATTACAAATTAACATAACAATTTAGTTGTGTCAAGCACTGTTAGCTTTCATTGGCTACAGTGCTTTAGCCAAGCTCGTCACTTGGCTCATTGCAGACTGTAAATTAAATTACTAAGTGAGAGAGCGGAAAAGGTAAAGCTAAGGGAAGCTTAGTAGTTAAGAAGTTTACCTTCTGCCAGCGATGTACTTTTGTTTTCTTTCCTTTCATTCGGCAAAACTACATTACTGTTCTAACAAAAGCACACTACAAGCAGGGGAGTGCTAGACGTAATACTGTCAAAGGTATTACGTCTTTTTGTTTGCAAAGAATTATGCTTTAGCAAAGTCAATGCAAACACAACTACAAAAGAGGAGACACAACACAAACACAGCTACAACAGTGGAGAACTCACTTAGTACAGTTCTTACATCACTTAACATAGTTCTTGTCCTACAACATTTCTAAAACAGGTGATTTGCTAAATTACCGTTTGACTTTCGTGGTCACTTTAGCACAGTCACCACATTATAACATTTCAATAAGATTTGGTGAACAATTAAGTTCACTTAGTCTTAGTGTCAGCAATTGGCATTTCTTAATTGCTTGTGCTTTAGCCAAGCCTCAATTAAAGCTTTAGCCAAGTAACATTTCCAAACATTTTAAGACTTCTAAATAACTCATAGCTTTCAAAATCAGAATTGTGAAGTTTCGTCGCTCACAATTCTTTTGCGTGAAATACGCTAAAAAAACAAAAAGAGAGGAGGCGCTCTATGAAAGGAAAAGAGCAGCGTTGGGATACTTTTGTATCTTACAGTAATTTAAAATCACCACCAACGGGTGTATTAGAAGAAACGCAACGCTTAAATAAGAAAGGAAAAAGTTATGAGAAAAAATGAAGTAATGGGAAAATTTCTCGCAACTGCTTTAGCAGCTTCTATGGCAGTCAGCCCAGCAATGGCATTCGCAGCAACCACTAATGGTGCATTAGAAGGATCTGATGCAGCAGACAATCCAACATCTGTAGTTGGTGACCTTAATGATTTTGACATTCAGAACAAAGCTGATCATGGTAGCCTTACCATTCACAAGTACGATGTAACATCTGCTACCCAGGACGGTTTTGAATTCAATTGGTCTGACACAGATCACGACAGTGGCGGAGTTGATTCCACTGTAACACCTAAAGGTGGTCAGCCAATCAAAATTACCAGTGATGGTAAAAACAACGAAGAGCTTAAAAATGCCCTTGGCGACTACGCTATTAAAGGTGTTGAGTTTACATACCTTAAAGTCGGTGATGTTAAAACACTTAGTGACATTAACGAAGATGGTACTAATGGAGACATTGAGTTAATCTACGGAATGGACACAGACTTAATGGCTATTCTTGGTCTTAAAGTTTATGATGCTGCAAAGAAAGGAACTGATGGTGTTGCCGTAACACAGGTAGACAATGTTAACTACTTTACAGCAGAACAGATTAGAGTAGCACTTAAAAACGTTTTAGACGTTGACACTTACAATGGTGCTGGCAAGAAAGACAGCGATGCTACATACGCAACTGGTGAGGGCGTTGGTACTAAAGGTGCAGGCGGATCAACCACAAATGAAGGAAAACGTACAGATAACAAGAAAGGTGTTACAGCAGTTGATAGACTTGAAGATTACATTGTAACAGCTAATGACAAACACGCTGCAGGTACAGCAATGGCACCTACTGACAAAGATGGTATGACAACAAAAGATAACTTAGATTTAGGTCTGTACTTAGTTGTTGAAACTAAAGTTCCTGAGAACGTAACAGAAACAGTAAATCCTTGGTTTGTTCAGATTCCTATGACAGACATTGAAGGAAGTCAGTGGTTCTACAACATTAACTGTTTCCCTAAGAATCAGACAGGTCATCCTACATTGGAGAAAAAAGTTCGTAATGAGTACGGTACAGCAGGTCTTAACTATGATTCCGCAGGAACAAACAACACAGCTGGAGATTTAAAGATTAACAAACAGAACTCTTTAGCGAGTGGTGCTCCTGGTATCGTTACTAACGATGATGGAAAGAAAGGCGAAGATTTAGCAGGTTGGTTAACAGAAGATAAGAAAGCAGCAGATTACCAGTGGAACACAACTACAACAGCCAGCGAAGGCGATAGACTTGGTTTCATGCTGGAATCCAAACTTCCTAACATCACAAGTAAAGCAACAAGACTTCAGAGATTTGAGTACATCGATACTCTGAGCAAAGGTCTTGTTTACAACGATGATGCTAAGATCGCTATCTACAATGACAAAGCAGCTGCAGATGTTAACGACACAACTCAGGCTATCGACGTTTGGGAAGCAGCTGGGGAAAATGCTAACTACAAATTCACAGCAAGCAAAGCTACAAACAAAGGCAATGACTCTCAGGCAGTTGACATTACAGTACAGCCTGCAGGTCTTAAAGAAATCGCAGAGAAATACTACGATGGACAGCACTACTTAGTAGTTTACTACACAGCTACTTTAGCATCCAATGCTGACACTGTACTCGGTGACAATGGTAACCCTAATGATGTTTCCCTGATTTGGAGAAGAACTTCTGAAGGTTACTACAATGTACTTGAAGACAGAAGTATCGTATACTCCTATGGTGTTGATTTAACCAAGTTATTCTCCGATGGAAATACAAAAGCTGACGACTTCAAAGACGTTCAGTTCGTTCTTTACAACGAAACAGAAGATTACTATGTAACAGCAACAAAGAGTGCTGATGGACTTTACTACGTTTCCGGTAAGACTAAAGATAAGAAAGATGCTACAATCTTTAGCCCAGAAGGAACAGGTAAGTTACTTGTTAATGGTATCGAAGGTGATGACTACAAGCTTACTGAGGTACACACTGCAAAAGGCTACACAATTGGACAGAACCAGATTCATTTCACAATCAATCAGGCTTCCAGAGAAATTACAGCTTCTGCAGTATATCACATGACAGCAAAGAAAGATCATGACGAAGAGCACATTAAAGATGACTCTACAAATCTCACACTTTCCAATGGAGAGACATTACCAACAGCTAATGAAGGTACAACTGACAAAGATGCTATGGTAATTGGAGCACTCAACCCAACAACAGCAACAATCGATGGTGCTCAGGCAGCTATGTGCAAGTATGGCGAATCCACTCTTAGCAGCGCAGCAGTAGAAGCTTTAGCAGACAAGACAGCTAAAGATTCCGAAAACGCTAACGTTAAGATGAGCATCACTAACCACAAAGGATTCAGCTTACCTAAGACAGGTGGTAAAGGAGTTTACTTCTTAACAATCGTAGGTGTTGTAGGTGCTGTAATCGGATTCTACATCATTTCCGAAGACAAAAAGAAAAAAGCTAAAGCTAATTAAGCAACAGCAAAGCAGTAAATTAAGATAGTCACTGAAACTGCAAACTACAAAGTGCTTTAGCTAAGTAAGCTACAAAGTAAGCTTTAGTAGAATAAAAAGTCACATCTATTAGTTTAGGTGTGACTTTTTTGCATTTAAAGGAAAAGGTGAGAAATGGTAAAAAAGATACTAGTAACACTATTCATTGGTGCCAGTCTTGTTATGATGTTCTATCCTTGGATTTCAAATTTCGTAAACCAACATCAGGCTGACATTACTGTAGACAACTACAAAAAGAAAGAAAAATCTCTTTCAGAAGAACAGAGAGAAGAGATGTGGAAAAAGGCACAGATGTACAATGCAGATTTAGCACAGAATCAGGTAGAACTTACTGACCCTTTCGTAGAATCTAAAAGTGCTATCAAAAGTGGTTTGATTTACAACAATCTGTTAAACATTGATAACAGTGGTATGATGTGTTATTTGGAAATTCCATGCATTAATGTTAATTTACCAGTATTTCACGGAACAGCAGCCAGTACTCTTGAAAGAGGAATTGGTCACCTTGAAGGTTCATCGCTACCAGTTGGTGGCAAATCAACCCATGCGGTTTTAACAGGTCACACGGGTCTTAACAACGCAAAGCTATTCACAGATTTAACCGAGGTAAAAGAGGGAGATTTGTTTTTCCTCCACACTTTAGGCAAGGACTTAGCCTACAGGGTAATTGGAACAGAAGTTGTTTTACCAGAAGAAACGCAAGACTTGTTAATCAGAAAAGGAAAAGATTTAGTAACGTTAATCACGTGTACTCCGTATGGTGTTAACTCTCATCGTTTGTTTGTAACTGGAATAAGAACTAAATACACTCCAGAAGAAAAAGAAAATGCAAAAGACGATAGAAGCAAAGACTCGCAATGGATGAATGCTTACAAGAAAGCAGCAATCATTGGTCTTGCTATTGCAATAGCCATGATAGTTTTACTCAAAGGCTTTAGCAAAGTAAAAGAGCATCTGGCTAAGTAAGAGAGCATTTAGCTAAGTAGTCCCAACACCGCCAACACAAAACCAAAGGAGTGATTGATTGAAAATAATAGTAAAACTTTTTGGACTGCTGTGCATTGCTGGAGGAATTGCATTGTTTTCATCTCCGATGATTGCAACAGAAAACATTAAGCAAGAAACAAAACAATACATTACACAGTTCAAACAAAAAGAAAAAAAGAACAAGGTAAGCAAAGAGGATGACTCTCGTTACCAAGAGATAGAAGAGTACAATGAAAAGATTTACGAAAATCACCAAAAGAATTTCAGAGATGTCAGCAGTTACCAATCGTCCCCAATCTCTCTCAAAGGTTTTAAAGATGGTAAATTCGGCTACATTAAGATACCAAAGATGAAAGTTGAGTTGCCGTTGTATGTTGGTGCAAGCAATGAACATCTAGCAAAGGGAGCTGCCATTTTAGGGCAGACCTCAATTCCAGTCGGAGAGATAGATACAAATAGTGTCATTGCGGGTCACAGGGGGTATCAAGGTGCCCCATTCTTTAGAGAGATTGAAAAGCTAAACAAAGGCGACACAGTAACAATAGTAAATCCATGGGACACCTTAGAGTATGAAGTAACAGGAATTAATGTAATAAGCCCATTCGACACCGATGCCGTTATGATTCAAGATGGGAGGGACATGATCACTTTAGTCACGTGCCACCCTTACCGTAGCGGAGGTAAGTATAGATACATTGTTTACTGTACAAGAAAAGGAACAAAGCCTTCAAAAGAGGGAAACGAAAGTTATCAGTTATTAAAGACCTCAACCCAAGACATTAACAACGAAGATAATGTCAGACGTGGTGGAGCTTTGTTATTAGCTTTTCTTTTCCTTAGCACTTTAGCCCAGAGTATTAAATCTTTCTGGCGAAAGAGAAGAAGGAAGAAAAGACGTTATTAACGAAGGGTTTAGCAAAAGAATTCTAAAAGGGTTTAACGAAGGGTTTAGCCAAGGAATTAGTAAAGGAATTCTAAATAAAAAGAACAGCAGAAAAAAGAAAAACAGAAGAGGTAGGCTCAACACCTACCTTTTCTTTTGGCTGATTTAATCAGCTCCCCCTGGCATAGTTGAATTAACCAAAGATAATTGCACTTACTAATGCAAATACTGCTGTTAAGTAAACTAAGCCAATTAATTTGTCTTTAATTGGGTTCATGACAATTACCTCCTTCTTAGTTTTAGGGGACTAAGCTAGTGAAGTCAATTCAACATGCAATTTAATAATAACATGGATCCAATTAAAACACAAGCTAAGTGAGTACAACAACTCTCTTCCCTTTAGCTCTAACTAAGCTTACAACCAAGAGCCGGGCTATCGTCAAAGCTTTAGCCAAGACAAGCTACGTTGAAGTTAATTAGGGACTAAAAAGGAAAGGAGTGATCACTATGAAAAGAACGATAGTAGTGCTGTGCTCCGATGGTTCTTAGTACAGCAATGCACACCACAGCTTTAGCAAAGTTTAAGTATTAGATGAAAGCACAACTAAATACAAAAAAGAGTGGTATGTAAAGATTCAACACAAAACTGTAACTCACAAGAAACAATAGGAGGAAATAGTCATGAAAAAATTAGTAGTAGCCATGATGTGCTTAATGATGTGCTTTAGCACAGTAGTACCTATTCAGGTACATGCGTGTTCTGATTTAGTTGCATCAATGTGTCCAAGAAGTCCAAGCTCTTACCCAACTTGTGGCGATTGGGAACCAACGTTCATTGGACACCGTACAAGTTCCAAAAAAGCCACAAAGACATACGTTCACGAAACAGCTTGGAAGACTATTCACACAGAATACCTTTACAAGACAAGCAAAAAAGGTTCTAAAACAACTTACACAAAGTACAAAAGAACACACATTTGTAAATACAGAACACATTATGTAAAAGGTTCTAAGAAGTACACAAGAGACGAAATAAACAAAGTTACTTTAGCAAAAGTTGGTACTTCTAAGAAAAAACCTTCAAGTCCTTACAAAAAATGGTAGGTGATTTAAATGAAAAAGTTAATGACATGGGTACTATGCTTAATGATGTGCTTTAGTACAGTAGTAGGCTTTGGCACACCTGTTACAGCTTTAGCTAAGTGTTCCCATAAGCATACTAAATGGGTATCTTTAGTTAAAACTACCTGTACTAAAGATGGTAAAACTGCGTGTGTGTGCAAAGACTGTAATAAAACATTAAAAGTAGTGAAAACGCATCGTTATGGACATAGTTTTGTAAACTACTATGTAGCTCCTACTTGTAAAAAAGGAGGGGCTAGAGGGCAATACTGTAAACGTTGTAGAAAAAGAACTATAACAAAATCTTACCCAGCAAAAGGTCATAATTGCAAAATTCAGACTTCTCCTGCTACGTGTACAAATCCTAAAATTGAGATTAAGACGTGTATTCGCTGCGGTGCTAAGTGGGGTTTTACTAAAGGGAAAGCTTTAGGACACAAGTGGCGTAAGTGGACAATTGATCCAAAATCATTGTTAAGAGGTCACAAAGCCAGACTAATAAGGACGTGTAGTCGGTGTGGTAAGAAAGATTACAAATACAAGTAAAAGTGTAAAGGAGAGATTACTATGAAGAAGTTATTAACAGTAGTACTGTGTGCTTTAATGGTCTTTGGTTCAGTAGTATCTATTGCTCCTACAACAGCTTTAGCCAAGTCCAAATGTTCCCACAAAAAGACTAAGTGGGTAACTTTAGTTAAAGCTGATTGTACACAAGAAGGTAAACGAGCTAAAATGTGCACTAATTGTGGAAAAACTTTAAAGACTGTGAAAGTTAAAAAAACTTCCCACAACCTTAGAAGACAGGTGCGTAAAAAGCCAACCTGCTCTTCCCCAGGCGAAGTAGCTTGGTATTGCACTAATCCAGACTGTATCTACGGTTACAGAAAATACTACAAAACTAAACAAATCAGACCATTAAATCATAAATGGAAATCTAAGACTTATGCAGCTACATGCACAACGCCAAAGGTTGAAATCTCTATTTGTAGTAGGTGTCATGCACAGGATTCTTTCGTTCAAGGAAAGGCTTTAGGACACAAATGGAGTAAGTGGAAGCTAAGTGCAACAAGTATGGTAAAAAAGAAACCTAAGAAAACAAGAGTGTGCAGTAGGTGTCACAAAAAAGAAACGGTTTACATTAAATAGTAAATTAGTGCATTGGGGTATCGCAGCCACTTTGCTCCTTAGCAAAGAGATCCTAATAAATCTTTAGCAAAGAGATCCTAATAAATCTTTTTCCTTTAGCTCCGATGAGCTATTAACAAAGAACTTTGGCTAAGAACTTTAGCCAAGTTGTAACTACGTTGAAGCTGAATTGGGGACTAAAAAGGAAAGGAGGAAATCACTATGAAGAAGTTAGCTACGTTGAAGCTGAATTGGGGACTAAAAAAGAAAGGAGGAAATCACTATGAAGAAGTTAGCTACATTAGTATTGTGTGCATTAATGCTCTTTAGCACAGTGATGCCAACAACCACTTTAGCAAAGACTAAAAAGTGTACACATCCAAAAGAAGTTGTAAAAGTAGTGAAAAAAGCTACTTGTACTGAAGATGGTAAAGTAACCTACACGTGTAAAAAGTGTGGTAAGCTACTTCAGACTTCTAAGGTGAAAAAGCTAGGTCACAAATGGAGTGATTGGAAAATTACTTCAAAGGCGAAAAACAAAATGGTTAACATCAGAAGAAGCTGCAAACGGTGTAAGAAAGTGCAGAAACAGACTTGTCCAGACGTTGGATACTGGGGATGGTATTAAGCAGCAAGATAGTATTAATTAAATAAAATTCTAGTAAAAGAAGTTTAAAGAATTAACAAAGGAACTCCAGAGGGTTTAAACGCCCACTGGAGTTTTTGGAATGCACAAGCAAATGCAAAGATTAATGCACAATTAAATGCCTTTAATCACAGCTATAGCAAATGCAACTATGAATGCTCCGTAAAGAAAGCCGACAACTTTATCAAACTTTTGGAACATACCAGTCACCTCCTTATTTAAATGAAAATGGTTAATGGGTAAATAAGGAAGTAGTTTAGGCTTGCTGATAGCATCTCGAAAATTAATTTGATTATAACACATTTAAAGAATTAATCAAGCAGTTTGTGCATTTCAACACTTCTCCAAGTTGGCAATAGTTTGGTGTATTGCCAACTTTAGCCAAGAGGCTCACAGACATAAGAAAAGCTCTAGCTAAATAAGCAAAAGGAGAAGAACGCATGAATTTAAAATTCATGCGGAAAAGAGTAATGGTTACTTTAGCCAAGATCTCAGAGCTGAGCACACAGTCTCCGGAATTCACGATTTAGACAATAGAAGAATCGTAGTTAGCGACACAAGTGCAATGATTGTCATTCACGAAGTAGGTCACTTTGTTTCCTGTAGTTTTCAAATGGTTAATGGAAAAAATCTAACACAAACAAAAGAGTGGAAAAAGATCTACAAAAGTGAGAAAAGAAAGTACGTTTCAGAAGCAGGCTTTGAACAGGTAGAAGATGTCTACGCAGCTACAAGTGCAAACGAGTTCTTTGCAGAGTGTTTTCAACAATACTATTTAGCACCGAGAACTTTAGCCAAGAATTGTCCAAAAGCCTACAAGTTCATTAAAAGAACAGTACAGATTGATTTTCCTAAAATCGCAGGAATTGCTTGGTAAAAGTATTGCTTTTACAAACTAAATGCGGTAAAATTTCTTTAGATTTCAACTAAATAATGGACTTTTACAAAACAGTGTTTTTAATTTAGTGAATTATAAATTATTAAAGAAAAGGAAAGGAGAAGAGGGGAAACCCTAACAAAAATTCAAAACAAAATAAGAAACAAAAACAAAATAAAAAGGAGAAATTACAATGAGAAAAAGATTTAACAAAACAGTTAACAAAATCGTAACAGGTGCATTGGTAGCAACCATGGCATTTTCTTTCGTACCAGCTTTTGGCTCAGCTTTAGCCCCAGTAACTGTACACGCAGCTGAAACAGGAGCAGTTGACCCTGCAACGTGTCCACATGAGAATACGAAAGCTATTTGTGATAAAGCATCGACGTGCATTGAGAAAGGCCATTGGCGAGAAGTGTGCCAGGATTGCGGAACAGTAGTCGATGAGTGGGATTCACCAAAACTTAGACACATGTTTGACGAAGAACATTACAAAATAACGAAAAAACCAACGTGTACAGAAGATGGGGAAAAGTCTACTACTGTACACGTAAATCTTGCACTACAGGAACAAAAACAGTAACTCTCCCAGCAACAGGACATGACGATGGAGTTCTCAAAGTAACAAAAGAACCAACATGTGCAGAGCCTGGTCTTAAAGAGACTGTATGCTCTAAGTGTGGGACTGTCCTTGAAGGAAAACCAACGGAAACTGTTCCAGCTACAGGTCAGCACACATGGGACAATGGTAAGATTACTTTAGCCCCGACAACTACCAAAGAGGGTGTAAAGACTTTTACGTGTACAGTGTGTAAAGCAACTAAAACAGAAGCAGTAGCAAAACTTCCAGCAAAGCCAAAGAAACCTGCCACTTCAAAACCAAAAGCAGGAACTAAAGTAACAGTTGGTGGAAATCAGTATACAGTAACAAAGGTTGGTTCTGAGGTTCGCTTTAGCAAAGCAAAAGCTGGTATCAAGGCACTCTCCATCCCAGCAACAATTAAGTACAAAGGAGTTACATACAAAGTAACAGCAATCAGTGTAAACGCGGTTAAAGGCAATAAAAAGATTAAGAGTGCTACCATCGGAGCTAACGTTAAGAGCGTAGCGGCAAAAGCTTTCAACAACTGCCCTAAACTCAAAACAGTCACAATCAAGAGCACTAAGCTTACAAAGAAAACTGCAAGCAAGAAGTCCTTTAGCAAAGTAAACAAAAAGATGGTAATCAAAGTACCAAAGAAAGTTAAGAAAACTTATGCTAAAATCTTCAAAGGCTACAAAGTAAAATAGTGCAGCAAACGTTTTAGCACAGTAACCACTGGGAAGACATAATCCCAGTGGATAAAAAATCCCAGAGAGTATCTTTAAATCCAGTATGGTTTCATCGCTCTCTTGGATTTTTGGTTGGCAGCTTTAGCACAGATTATTTTCAATTTAGCAAAGTAAGTACTTGACTTTATTGGATAGTGAAGTTAAACTAAAGATAGTGATAATGTTGAACAAAGAAGTTATAACAAAAATCATTGTAACTTAATAACACTAAAAAAGTCAGGAGAGATTGCGCCTCTCCTGACTTTTTTCTTTTAGAAAATTATTTTTTGTAGTTATTGAAATTGTCGAATAGTTTGATTAGTATGTAAACTAATAGTCCGGCAATAACTTGTTCTACAATGTTAGTAATAATGCTGAACACAATAACACCTCCTTTGTAATAAATTAACACGAAGGTGTCACTGCAAATCATAGCACCACTATTGAATTTTGTCACGTATGATTTTGCAGAATTGAAATGAAATAGTCCCAAAAAGTTTCATCGCTTTCTGGGATTTTTGCTGGGCAACTTTAGTCCAGCCACTGTATTTTCACAAAAAAGAAAAGTGTACCCCGGCGTGCATTTTAATCAGGGTACACTTTTCTTTAACTTACAATAATTGGTAATGCGAACCAAATAATTGCAGTAATTAAAATAAAGATTAATACTTTTTTCATTGTTAAGCTATTCCACATGCAGGACCTTAACAAAAAACAGTTTAACAACAATTTGTGAAAATACAGTGAAAAGTTCTGAAGAATTTCAAAGTCCTTCAGAACTTTTGGTGAAGTAAATACACTTCACCTTGATTTAGTCACTGTATTTTCACATCACAACAATTGGGAACGTAAACCAAATGATTGAAATAAAGATTAATACTTTTTTCATTAAAATGTCTCCTTTCTTCTGGAGCACATTTTAATCAGAGTATACTTCGCCTTAATCAAAGTACACTTTTCTTTACATCACAGTAATTGGTAACGCAAACCAAATGATTGCAGTAATTAAAATAAAAATTAAAGTCTTTCCTTACACCACAGCAATTGAAAATGTAAACCAAATTATTGCAGTAATTGAAATAAAGATTAATACTTTTTTCATTGTTAAGCTATTCCGTATGCAGGATTTTAACAAAAATAGTTTAACAACAGTTTGTGAAAATACAGTAAACAGTTCTGGGTTGCTTTAGCCCAGTTTGAAATCTCCATACTACATAACATTTATGTACTGAGTTAAAAATAATACTACAGCAATTAAAATGGAAATTAAAGCGGATCTTAATGTCAGGAGGAGTTTAAGTTCTTGCCATTAAGATAAAACCACAAGAGACTATTACATCGTTAGAACTGCTAAGACACAGCATTACACTCACGTAAAACCTAACGATGTTTTTAATTGGGAACATTTTAATAAATGTTTGTGTACATTTTGTGAAGATTTCTAAACAGTATAGCTTATTAAAAATAGGCATTAAAAAACCACCTCGGTTGTGACGAGATGGTTTAAATTACTTTCCTCATTTTGAAATTCCTCGTTTTTGATTTGATTAAAGTACTGTTACTGGCCATGCAGATTTAATAGTAATAATTAAAACTGCACATACGAAAAGTATTTTAAAAAGTTTTGAATTTAAAATTCTTTTCATCTTAATCACCTCCTTTACTTTGGTGATTACATTGTAACATAAAACGATACTAAAAATCTCTTAAATTTTCTTAACTCTATTGGTGAACTAGTTCTGTATCCTTTAGAAAATTTTTCTAAAAGAATGTTTTTATATTGGTGCAGATCAGCACAATCATTTTGTTCATCAAGTCCATCTCTTTGTTCTTCAATAAATTGCAACAATTCCACTTTCATCGGTGAATTGGGATTTCTGTGTACTTTAGCACAGCATTCATTCTAACAACTCTTTAGAGAATTAAATCGAAAAGAAATACAATAGAGCCTACATGGATTTTCCATGTAGGCTTTTTATTTTAGAAAGAAGGAAAGGAGAAATAAAGCGATGGGTAATAACTCACCACCAATCAGAGAATTTTCTACCAGAAAATTTAAGTATGGATTCTCTGCTAGACTATTTTATTGGGAACCGCCTCCAGGCGAATCCAAACCCCCTCCATAGTTTTTACAAAAAACTTTAACCAAGAAAAACTATGAGAGGAGTTTAGAATGAAAAAACCAATAAAAATTTCTATTACAATTTTACTAGCTTTCACAATGGTGTTCACCAACCTCTTTAGCTCAGTACCAGAAGGTTTAATTAAAGATCTTTTTGGGAACACAGCAACAGAGGTACAAGCAGCTTCCAAAGATGCTGAGAAACATGCAACAGGTCACAAGTTACATTCAAACACTGACATGGGAAAAACAGCGGTTGAAATTTTGGGACATAGTTCTTCAACACCATTCAGAAAGTTCTACATGCATGATGCCGGTTTAGACGCAAACAAACGTGTAATTTGTGGTTACTCAGAGGGTCGTGGACATCCTGGAGATAAATACAAAAAGACAATAGTTTTAGCAAAGAACTGGAAGAACGCTAAAAATGATAATGCTCTTTGGGGACATAATACTAAAAAAGTAGCAAAAGCTCTCAAATGGTTTTTCCACGATGTAGGTCCAGGAAATGCTTCTGCAAAACAGGCTTATTTTATTCAGACTTATGTTTGGGCAAAAACAATGGGTAGAAATTCTGACACCGCTTTAGAACAGCTTGCACGTAGTAAGAATTGGAAGCTTTCTGATTTGCATAAAATGGAAGACCAAGTGGAAGCACAGACTATTGATGGATGGATTGCTATTTATGAAAAAACTGGTGCGTGCGTTGCCGGTGATACTAAAAACGTTCACCAGCCTTACTTCAGATGGTTTAGCGTGAGTCCAGAAGAGGCCAGTGTTACTTCCAGTAAACAAGAAACCATTAAACGAAGTATTCCAATTGTTGTTAACAAAGTTGACAGTAGTACTGGTAATAAAACTGCTGTGAATGGTGTAGAAGTTAAGGCAACTCTTGCAGGAAAAAATTACTATGGTGTTACTGGGCAAAATGGTGGTAGGCTCTCTGATGGTAATACAAATGTTAATACCACAAATGAGCAAGGTAAGATTAAGTTTTCGACAAGCCGACAGTTTATCGGTGAAGGTAAGGGAAGTGCTAAGTACATTGAAAACTGGGATGAACTTACAAAAGAGCAGCAGAACGATTACAAGAGTAAAGGCTACTGGTCTAGCAAAGCTTTAGCCAAGTCTGATGCAGATAAGCAAGCTGAAGACAATGCAAAAAAAGCAGCTAAAGCCAAATTAGACAAGCTTAAAGAAACGTGGACTTTTACAGAGATCAAAGCCCCTGGGTACTTTTACAAAGTAGGTAACAAACCAAAATCAATTACCAAAACTGTAAACAAGGGAACTACAGAAATTAACATTACTTTTGATAACCATCCAAAGTATGGTAAGATCGAACTTCAAAAGGTAGTTGCTGAGGAGAATGGTAAGGAAGTTCGTTACTCAAAATCCTTTAGCCTAGAAAACGCTGTATACACAGTTAAAAAGGGCAGTAGCTACGATAGAGGGGAAGTAGTAGGCACAATTACTACTTCTAAAATTACCAAAGATGGTAAAACTGTTTATGCAGGTTCATTAGGAAATTTAACAATAGGTAAATACTTTGTTAAAGAGACTAAATCCCCAAATGGTTTTAATGTGGATGGTGATACCCATTCTTTCGAACTTATTGACAATGGTGGAGACACTCTTGTAACAAAAGTTACAAGTGGCAGTAAGATTGACAATACTACAATCAAGTCTGTAGAAACGCCAAAGACTGGAACTGTTTCCCTTAAGAAGTGGTTAAAGACTTTAGCCAAGGGTGAGGGTAGTGAGGAAACTATTGTAAGTGAGCCTAACATTAAGTTTACATTAAAAGCGGTAAATGGCATCAATGGCGACTCTGAGTATGTGAAGGGTGTTTCTAAAACCACTGGAGATGGTACAGGTGAAACTAAACTTGGTGAAATTACATGGAGCAAAGTGCCATACGGTACATACACCATTACAATGGACAAAGATCAGACTTTAGCCAAGAACATCACATTCATTGGACCAATCACTGTTTACGTTCAAGACGATGCAACTGACAAGTATCATGGCAACAACATTCAGCTTGGTTACGGGGTTGATGCTACTGGAAAACCAACTGACAGCTTAACCGTTGATGAAGAAACTCCAGCAGGAACAGTTGTGGTACACAAATCTAAAAGTAGTATAAGTAAAGACGGTGCAAAAGAGTATCACCCAGAGAAGGGTGCCTGGTTTCAAATTTTAGATGAAAATCAACAACAAATTGGTGATGCTTTCAAAACCAATGCAAATGGTTTTGCTAGAAGTAATCCAATCACAGAAGCGGGAACTTATTACTTAACACAGGTAAAAGGTAGCGCAAATCACGCTATCATGGAAGACCAGGAGTTTGTCGTAACAGAAGCTGATCTTAAAAAGGACTTCAAAGTCTTTGAATTCAACGTAGTCAATGAGTACGTAGGCGATCACATTCACATTAGTAAAAAGAAATTACCTTACGATGATAGCATTTCTAGCTACGTAGAAGACCAAAAAACACCAGAAGAAGGTGCAGTCTTCACAGTACTTGATGTTGCCAGAATGGGAGATACGGCCTTAAAACAGCTCATGAACAATGGTAAAGATTGGGACTCTGACAAACGTCAGGAGTTTGTAATCTCCGTTGGTGATGCAGCTTTAGCCACGTTAACCACAAATGAGAATGGTGAAGCAGACGTGGACCTCGAAGCTACCTTAAACGGTGACAATGAACCTGTCTATAAGATTGGTGAAAAAGGATACGTTTTGTTACAGACAAAAGGAACAGACGGTTACGAGTTAAGCAATCCTTTACGTTCCCCAGAAAAACTCCCTAAACCATTAGAAGGAGAAGGGGAAGCTAAGACTTCTGAAAACGGTATTTCTGAATCTACCAATGGGTACTATTTCACTTGGAGTGCAAATTTAACTAACAGGCAGAAACACCCAATGGCAATCGCTAAGTTTACAAAGTTAAAAACGACTATTGACGACGAAGGTCAAACATCGACAGAGCCTGAAGTTGGTGCAAAGTTCAAAGTCATAAAGGCTGATGGTACTTATTTAAAGTACCAAGACGACAATGGAGTTTCCAAAGACGTTGAGTGTACAGCCAACAACAGCGGTGTGGTTTATGTACCATACCTGTCACGAGGAGTGTACAGTTTAGAACAGATTTCTGGCTCTGGTGTACATCAGAAAATTACTTTTGACATGGATGAAGGAACATTCGCTGTTAATCAGGAAGATTTATTTTATTCAGGCAATCAGATCGAAGCTTTAGCAAAGAACAACTACGATGGCATTGATAATAACCACGTTGTAACGATTGCAAGCGAGAATAATGGTGAGATTACTGATGAAGAGTTACCTGTCTCCGTTAAGTTACTTAAAACCTCTTCAGACACTGGTACACCTTTAGCCAAGGCAGAGTTCACTCTGTACAAAAAGATTGATGGTGAATACAATGAAGTTGATCAATACTACACCGATGAGAATGGAGAACTCACAATTCAGGACTTACAATTTGGTAAGTACAAGATTAGGGAAACGAAAGCTCCTGATGGCTATTTAGCCACGGAAACCGACACAGGTAAAGAAACAGGGGACGAGGACTTTCCTTGGCAGGAAGTTGAATTTACTATTGACGAAAACCACGTTGTAGACGATAGTGGTGTACTTTATTTCACAAATAAAAAGGCTGATGGGGCAACCACTTTCACTTTTAAAGATTCACCTATCTTTGGTAAGATTGCTGTAAACAAGAGTGGTACAGTAATGACTGGGTTCTCAGAAAACGATGGTGGCTTTAACTATGCGAAGCAGAATTTAGCCGGAGCTAAATACGGACTGTACGCTAAAGAAGACATTATGGACGATAGTGGTAAACTAATCTGGGCAAAAGATACTTTGATTGATGAAAAGACAACTACAGGTACTGATGCAGTTTGGTTTACTAACGATGTATTAACACCTAGCGATAATTTCTACATGGGAAGTTATTACGTGAAGGAGTTGGAAGCACCAGCTGGTTTCGACATTGATGAAACTAAGCACGATGTTAATTTAACATGGCAGGCAGGTGCTAAAGATTCTGAAATCGGTGCATGGGAACCTGACGATGATGCAGAGTTCTCAGAACAAGGAAGTAAAGGTAAGAACTTTTTAGCACAGGGTTCAAAACTAAATCCTTACATTGTTAACGCTAAGAAAGTAGTTTTCACTTATGAGAAAGCACCAGAGGAAGTTGATGTATGGGACGTTTCAGCGGATGGTATCAGTGATGATGTTAATAGTCCTAATGACGCTACCAGTGCTAGTACAGTTGTTCTCTGGCATGACCCGGAAGATTCAAATACCATTTACATTTCTAGTCAGAAGGCCGAACAAGAAATTAAGTTCAATAAGCTTTCTTCCGAAATGTTTTACAAGTGTGCAAATCTGACAAGCGTTATTTTCTTCAATGTAGACACATCATACATTGTTAATGCAGATAAGATGTTTGCATACTGTACCTCTTTAACCAAGCTTGATTTGTCCAACTGGGACACACACAGATTGAATTCTACCGTACAGATGTTTGCAAACAGTTCTGTGCTTGAGAAGGTTTACGTTGGTAATACAGACATGCACTATGAGGACGAAGCAGAAGCAGCAATAAGTTCTATCTATGTAACTCCAAAATACAATGGCTATCTTTACTATGATCCTGCGACAGACCAGACAACTCTGAAAGAACTAGAAGCAGAAATCACAACTAAGGAAGAAGCACTCAAAGATACCAGTCTTAGTGAAGATGAGAAGACAAAGCTTGAAGAAGAAAAAACCTTGCTCGAAGAGAACAAAGCGAGTGTAGAAGCAACACTTACTTCTAACAGATTTTCTATCGACAGCTTTAGCTACTCATTGATGTACGACAATGGTAATGCTCAGCAGCTCTCTACTACTGATGGTGTGGGTGTCCTTAATGATTTTACTATTTCTAATGGGGACATTGAGAGCTTTAGCCCAGAATACCCGAATTTCGGTGACCAGTCTAATCGCTCTGGAGAACTTAAAGTAACAATTAAGTTAAAAGAAAGTTCTGAGTATTATAAGTACACTGACAAGGATGGTAATGGTAATCCGACAGGACTTCTTACTGTCACCGTTAATGTATTAGACCCTAACGATTTAAAATTTAATGTGGACGAGCACCCTTCTGCAACAGTAGAAGCAGAAGATGAGAGCTGGGGAATGTATCTGTCAGTTTTAAAGGCTGATTCTGGAGAAGCTGTAACACAAGCAGACGATAGTGAAACAGCAGATCCAACTGTAATGAATGATCTGGAAACCGGTCTTGGTAAAGCAGAGTTTACCGTATACGCTGCAACAGATTTGAAGAGTTACAACACTGATGAAAATGGTAATCCAATTACTGTTATCAAAGCAGGAACTAAGATTAAAACTATTCAGAGTATTGCCAAAGACGAGGACGATGGTGGTAGAGCAGGTACAGACTTGTTACCATTTGATTACTATGCCGCTGACAAGAATGCTGAAAATCTTTACAGAATTATTGAGACCAAAGCACCTGACGGTTATGCTATTGATAGTGCAGAAGCATACGTACCAAACATCAACTATCGGGGACTCAGTGCTGATGACATTTTAGCCAAGCTCCAGAAAACGAATGGTGATAAGATAAAAGTAAAATACAGTGCAGAGGACAAATCTTTTGCAATTGCATTTACTTTCTTCGACACGAAAGCTCCAACCATCACAAAGGATTGGGGAAGAGAAAATACTAATGAGTTCGTAAAAGAGGAGAACCGTCCTGATCATTTAACAATTAGGATGTACAAGGACAAGGCTAAGACACAGCTCTACAAAGAGATTACTCTAACCAAAAATGGGCACTGGTCATACACTTTTGATGAGGATGTTGACCTTAGTAAGTTCTACTACGAGGAGGACACTTCTAACTTCCCAGAGAATGTTAAGATTGACAAGAGTGATTACGAAGAAGGTTACTATGTTGACAAAGAGAACAATGCAGTGAAGTTCTACAACATTTGGGATGAACCAGTTAAGAAACCAGTAGTTCTTTCAATCCACAAAACGTGGAAGGACAACGACAATGCTTCTGGCAAACGACCAAGAGAGATTAAAGTGACACTGTACCAGAATGGTGTAGCTCTAAAAAATTATACAGAAAAGCGGCTTAACGAATCCAACAATTGGACATACGAAATGCCAGAAGATGAAGCACTGCCACAGTACGATGACTTCGGTGTTAAGAATGTCTACAGGTGGGAGGAAGACAGCGATTCACTTGGTGAAGACTATGAGTTAGTTTCTCAAGAAACAACTACAACAGAGTCTACACAGTACATCTACATGACAACAGAGTTAGTAAATGCGTACTCGAAGTACACAACAGCTTCTGTAAGAAAGAGCTGGGACGACGAGAAGAATCTGTATGGACAAAGACCTAAAGACATTAAAGTACATTTACTTGCAGATGGCAAACAGGTTGATAAGTTCACTCTCGAAGTCGCCAACGTAGATGGAACTGTTTCAAACAAAGATGTCACTAATGGAGAAGTTACACTGAACGAGAAAAATGCATGGAGTGCTAAGGCTATCAATTTAGACAAGTACAAGGGCAAAGACAAAATTCAGTACACTTGGGAAGAGGTAGACGTTAGAGATGGCTACAAGTTAGCTGCAAACACCACAACGCTTGAGAACGAGGATGAAGCAAACGAGACTTTCATTACGAACCTTACTAACAAGTACACACCTGCGTATGGTAGCGTAAAGGTTTCAAAAGTAATCCCAGTTTCTTCCATAGACTTTAGACATGGTGACATTACCTTTAAGTTCGACTTAACCGGTGAAACCGTTCATGGAACGCAGGCTAAGGACAGTAAGTCTGTGACCTTTAGCCAAGATACCCTCTCTGATAAGGGAAGTGTTGTTACAATTAATGGCAAGCAGTACTTGAAGTTAAGTGTTACTTTCGATAACCTCGATTGGGGTGACTACAGAGTAACAGAATCTGGTTCTGAAAGCCGTTACCAGTTCGATTCGATTGATGGTCTAAAGAATGCCACAATAGGAAAAGATGCAAAAGGTAACTCTTACATTAGCTTCACAGTAAACAAAGATTTGCACGAGTTTACAGGAACATTCCACAACCGAACGATTCCTGCTTCGGTTAAGATTGTGAAGTACGGTAAGAGCGGTATTAAGAAGCTCAAAGGCGTAACCTTCAAGATTGAAAAGATCAAAGGAGACAGCAGAGAGCTAATCAAGTCAGCTACAACTGGAGATGAAGGTGAGGTTCTCTTTAACGATTTAGCCCCGGATGATTACGAGATTACCGAGACGAAAACACTTAAGGGATACACTCTCCTGAAAGAGCCTATTAAAGTCACATTACCTTTAACCATGACCAAAGAAAGGGCAGAAGAGTTAAAGGCAGACACAAGTAAGGCAGTCTACGACAGTGAAAAGAAACTTTACTATTTCTATAGCGTTTCCTACAAGGTTGACAACGATGCCGGTTTTGAAGTACCACATACAGGTTTCAAAGACAATTTAAAGACATACTTGCCACTAATCGCAGCTATGATAATGATAGTTGGAACAGAGATTTGGGTGTGCATTGGTAGAAAGAAACCAAAGAAGAGAGCTTAAGAGAAAACCTAAAAAGCAAAGAAAAGAGCTTAATTAATTTTCTTGGCTTTAGCAAAGACGAAAGTGTCAGAGCTTTAGCCAAGAAATAATCCCGAAGAGTTTCATCGCTCTCCGGGATTTTGAGGATTAGAATATTCTAAAGGAGATTTAGCGGACGAAAGCTAAAACTCCTGCAAATAAGTGATTTAGTTAGGATAGGGCTAAGACTATTCTACATTATAATGTACTTATCCATCTTGACTTAATATTTATTGTTTACTTTTATGTTATATTTTTATATATATTTTTACGCAAATATATGTCTGTATTATACAAGAAATCATATTTATTATACTTATTAATAAAATTAAATTTTCGTATGTCATATTCTAATCCTCCTACACTACATTGTCATTAATAATGCAGAATAGGAGACTATTCATAACTAAATCTCTTGTATAATAACATATCTTTATCAATAACACAAGCTTTATTTACTTGACTTTTTTGATATTTTTGTTATTATATAAATGATAAGTGATTGAATTGATGGGCTAAGTCTTTTCTATTTACTTATCTAGCTTGGCTAAAGCTGTTGGTGGTTACTGACAGCTTTTTTAATTGTAATTAAAATCAGGCTTTAGCAAAGACGGAAGTGTTGGAGCTTTAGCCAAGAAATAATCCCGAAGAGTTTCATCGCTCTCCGGGATTTTAGGAGTGATAAGAATTTAAAGAAGATTGAAATATTTACTGACAATCTTCTATATTTAATGCGGCTAAAGGCTATTCTATATCTAATACTTATTTAATCTACTTGGTGCAATTATGTATATTTAT
>ENA-ORSM01000506-ORSM01000506.1-human-gut-metagenome-genome-assembly--contig:-NODE-506-length-34293-cov-12.174192_pt1 | contig 34293 bp, 30 predicted proteins | sample MGYA00241903_ERZ509170 | MGnify/ENA primary metagenome ERZ509170 (study PRJEB26280, sample SAMEA2338784) | human gut metagenome | biome: human gut; feature: human-associated habitat; material: faeces...
CCGCCGCGCGATCCTGCGTTCGCCGATCGGCCGTATGGGCTACGGTGGCTACCTCTCCTTGGCCGCCAAGTTCCCGAAGTTCGTGGACACGGTGACCCATATCGCCGACGAATTCCGCGACATCCACGACCGCACCGGTGGGGTGGCCGCCGAAGGCGAGCTCAACGTGGCGATTCTGAATTCCTGGGGCAAGATGCGTTCCTGGATGGCGTTCACCGTGGCACACGCCCTGCCCAACAAGCAGACCTACTCCTACTACGGCATTCTGGAATCCCTGTCCGGCATGCGCGTGAACGTGCGGTTCATCAGCTTCGACGACGTACTCGCGCATGGCATCGATAGTGATATCGACGTAATCATCAACGGCGGCCCGGTCGACACCGCATTCACCGGCGGCGACGTGTGGACCAACCCGAAGCTCGTGGAAACCGTGCGCGCCTGGGTGCGTGGTGGCGGCGCGTTCGTGGGCGTGGGCGAGCCGAGCTCGGCACCGCGCTTCCAAGCGGGCCGGTTCTTCCAGCTGGCCGACGTGATTGGCGTGGACGAGGAGCGCTATCAGACCCTCTCCGTGGACAAGTACTTCCCACCGGTGGTGCCGGACCACTTCATCACCGCCGATGTGCCGGTCGACCCGGCGGCCCGCGAGGCTTGGGAACAGGCCGGCTACCGCATCCCGCTGAGCGGTTGCGGCGGTGGCCAGTCCATCAAGCCGTTGGGCGGCATCGATTTCGGCGAACCCGTGCTCAACACGTATCCGGTCAATGAAAACGTGACCCTGCTGCGCGCGGACGGCGGGCAGGTGCAGCTCGCGACCAATGATTATGGCGAAGGCCGCGGTGTGTACATCTCCGGTCTGCCCTATTCGGCGGCCAACGCCCGACTGCTGGAACGCGTGCTGTTCTACGCTTCCCACAACGAAGACAAGTATGCGGCCTGGAGCTCGTCCAATCCGGAATGCGAAGTGGCACACTTCCCCGAGCAAGGGCTGTATTGCGTAATCAACAACACCGATCAGCCGCAGAAGACCACGGTGACTTTGGCCGACGGCACCACCGAGGACTTCGACCTGCCTGACAGCGGTATCGCCTGGCGTGAAGCCTGATCCCACGTTTTGGAGAACGGACCCATCATGACTGAAAGCAATGAAGTTTTATTCGGCATCGCCTCGCATTTTGCGCTGGAAGGTGCCGTGACCGGTATCGAACCTTACGGAGACGGCCACATCAACACCACCTATCTGGTGACCACGGACGGCCCCCGCTACATCCTCCAACAGATGAACACCAGCATCTTCCCCGATACGGTGAATCTGATGCGCAATGTCGAACTGGTCACCTCCACTCTCAAGGCTCAGGGCAAAGAGACGCTGGACATTGTGCCCACCACCTCAGGCGCCACCTGGGCCGAGATCGATGGCGGCGCATGGCGCGTCTACAAGTTCATCGAACACACCGTGTCCTACAACCTCGTGCCGAACCCGGACGTGTTCCGCGAGGCCGGCAGCGCATTCGGCGACTTCCAGAACTTCCTGTCCGAATTCGACGCCAGCCAGCTGACCGAAACCATCGCCCGCTTCCACGACACCCCGCATCGTTTCGAGGACTTCAAGGCCGCCCTCGCCGCGGACAAGCTCGGCCGCGCCGCCGCATGCCAGCCGGAAATCGACTTCTATCTGAGCCACGCCGACCAGTATGCCGTCGTGATGGATGGGCTCAGGGACGGTTCGATTCCGCTGCGCGTGACCCACAATGACACCAAGCTCAACAACATCCTCATGGACGCCACCACCGGCAAGGCGCGTGCGATCATCGATCTCGACACCATCATGCCCGGCTCCATGCTGTTCGACTTCGGCGATTCCATACGCTTTGGTGCGTCCACTGCTCTGGAAGACGAAAAGGACCTCAGCAAGGTGCATTTCAGCACCGAGCTGTTCCGCGCCTACACGGAAGGCTTCGTGGGCGAACTACGCGGCAGCATCACCGCGCGCGAGGCCGAACTGCTGCCGTTCAGCGGCAACCTGCTCACCATGGAATGCGGCATGCGCTTTCTCGCCGACTACTTGGAAGGCGATATCTACTTTGCCACCAAGTACCCCGAGCATAATCTGGTGCGCACCCGCACCCAGATCAAACTCGTGCAGGAGATGGAGCAGAAGGCCAGCGAAACCCGCGCCATCGTAGCCGACATCATGGAGGCTGCCAGGTGAGCCGTCAGCCGAACCATACCCGAACCAGCATGATGGAGGCAGAGCAATGAACGATCAGCTGACCGAGGTATACGCCAGCATCGACGCCCTGATCGATTATGCCTTGGCCCATCTTGACCTTGACCCACGCAACGCAGACTGGACCCGCAACCAAATCTTCGCCCTCTTCCACCTGGATTCCTACCCCGGACCCAAAACCACAACGTCGGCGGCGTCAGTGTCAGACGTAGTCCAAGACATTGTTGGCAGCCGAAGCCAGGCCCCCTATGGCGAAAAGACCCCCGACCCCCTGCTCGCCGCCTTCCGCGCCGCCGCCACAACCGCCGGCCTCTTCGATCCGGAGGAAGGCCCGACCTACGCCGACACCATCATGGGCATCCTCTCCGCCAACCCCGCCGATCTCGACGACCGGTTCCTGCTCATCGAGCACAGGGACGGCGGCATGGCCGCCATGCAATGGTTCTACGACTACTGTGTGGCCAACAATTATGTCAAGCGTGCCCAGCTCGACCGGAACCCGCGCTTCGACTCGCACGGGCTGACGGTGACCATCAACCTCGCCAAACCCGAATTCAAGAACATGAAGAAGGCGGCGGCCGGCAACGCCGTGTCCGGCGGCTACCCGAAGTGCACGATCTGCCATGAGAACGAGGGCTTCGCCGGACGTGACAAGCGCACGCTGCGCACCTTGCCGGTCACGCTCGGCGGCGAGTCATGGTTCTGGCAGTTCTCGCCCTACGGCTACTTCGACCAGCACGGCATCTGCGTGAACACCGACCACACGCCGATGCATGTGGACCGCGACACCTTCGGCCATCTGCTCGACTTCGTGGACCGTTTCCCCGGATACTTCCTCGGATGCAACGCCGCGCTGCCTCGCATCGGCGGCTCGGTGCTCGCCCATGACCATTACCAGGGCGGCGGCGAACTGCTGCCGATGCACAAGGCCGCCACTTGGGCCGCCTTCACACTTGCCGACTATCCGGACGCCGTGGTTGAAATCCTTGACTGGCCCGGCACCGCCGTGCGCGTGGTGTCGAAGAGTCGCCAGAGCATCATCGACGTATCCGACATCATCCGCGAGGCATGGGTCGGTTATGACGACGCGGCGAACGGCATCGCCAGCCATGACGCGGATGGCAACCGCCAATCCGCCCTCTCGCCCAGCGCGATCATCACCGAACGCGGCTATGAGATGAGTCTCATCTTCCGCAACAATGCGATCAGCGACGAGTATCCGGAAGGTATTTTCCATGCACACCCCGAATACTGGCCGGTCAAGCAGGAGCCGATCGGACTGATCGAGGCCCAAGGCTTGTTCATTCTGCCCGGACGGCTCGTCGACCAGCTCGGCATTGTCGAAGAGGCGCTCGCCGAAGGCCGCGATTTGCCCGATGAAGTCAGCGAATTCAGTCTCGAATGGGGCGAACTCGCTGAAACGTTGGCCGGAAACCACGACCGCGAGGCCATCCGCCAAGCCGTACACGACGAGCTCGGCAGCGTCTGCTACCGCATCCTCGGCAACACGGCCGTCTTCAAGCAGAAAGCCACCACGCAAACATTCCTCGAAAGTCTTGGTTTTGCCGCTAGGTGAAACAGGTCAAGTGAAGTAAGCTCAATACTGAAGGAAAAACCGAAGGCAAGTCCTTCCAAAGGAGGGAATATGACTACTGTTCTGGTTACGGGCGGTGCTGGATTCATCGCCACCCACACCGACATCGAACTGCTCAACAAGGGCTACGACGTTATTTCCGTAGATAACTACGGCAACTCGTCGCCCGTGGCGCTTGAGCGCGTCGAGCAAATCACCGGCAAGCCGGTCAAGCGTTATGACGGCGACGTGCGCGATGAGGCGCTCATGGAACGCGTCTTCGCTGAAAACAACATCGACTGGGTCATCCACTTCGCCGGTCTCAAGGCCGTGGGCGAGTCCGTGGCCAAGCCGATCGAATACTACGACAACAACCTGTACTCCACGCTTGTGCTGCTCAAGGTGATGAAGAAGCACAACGTCAAGAAGATCATCTTCTCCTCCTCCGCCACCGTGTACGGCACACCGAAGGAACTGCCGATTACCGAGGAGACGCCGACCGGCGGCACCACCAACCCGTACGGCACCTCCAAGCTGTTCCAGGAGCAGATTCTGCGCGACGTACATGTGGCCGATTCGTCCTGGACCATCGTGCTGCTGCGCTACTTCAACCCGGTCGGCGCACACGAGTCCGGCCTGCTGGGCGAAGATCCGAAGGGTATTCCGGCGAACCTCACCCCGTACGTGGCCAAGGTCGCGGTCGGCGAGCTCAAGGAAGTCCAGGTCTACGGCGACGACTACGACACGCCCGACGGCACTGGTGTGCGTGACTACATCCACGTGGTCGACCTGGCCAAGGGTCATGTGGCCGTCATTGACCACATCGACAAGGAAGGCGTGTTCGTCTACAACCTGGGTACCGGCCACGGCTACTCCGTGCTTGAGGTCATCAAGGCTTACGAGAAGGCCGCCGGTCATCCGATTCCGTACACGATCAAGCCGCGTCGCCCCGGTGACATCGCCGCCTGCTACGCCGACGCTTCCAAGGCGGAGAAGGAGCTTGGCTGGAAGGCCGAGCTGACCATCGACGACATGGCCGCCTCCTCCCTCAACTGGCAGACCAAGAACCCCAACGGTTTCCGCGACGCCGAGTGATATGAGCAGATGAGCTCCCTCTGATGAGGGAGCTCATCTGTCGTTTATCACACAATGCGCCTATCGGCGGCCCAGCGGGTGAGCTCGGTGCGATTCGAAAGCTGAAGCTTTCGCAGCACCGAGCTCACGTGCGTTTCGACCGTCTTGATCGAAATGAACAGTTCGGCCGCCACCTCTTTATACGTGTAACCACGCGCGATCAGCCGCATGACCTCCTGCTCGCGGGCGGACAGCCGGTCCAGCTCCTCATCATGAGCCCGTGCCGCACCATCAGCGCCGCCATCAGACCCCGCCGCCGGCACACCCTGAAAGGCCGAAAGCACAAAACCGGCCAGTTTTGGCGAGAACACGGCATAGCCCTCATGCACCTGCTTGATGGATGAAATCAAATCAGCGCCGGTAATCGTCTTGGTTACATAGCCCTGGGCGCCGGCGCGAATCACCGCCCCCACATCCTGCGGCGCATCCGAAACCGACAACGCCAGAAACACGGTGGTAGGGGAGTAGGGCCGCGATTTGGCGAGGATCTCGGCACCGCCGCCACCTTCACCGCCGGGCACGTGCACATCCAGCAACACCACCTGCGGCTTGGTCTGTGCGATCATCGCCACCGAACCGGGCACGTCCGCCGCTTGGCCGACGATATCGAAGGAATCACGCAACGTGGCGATTACGCCCGCACGGAACATCTCATGGTCATCGACCACGGCCACACGAATCTTGGCTGTCTCGTTCTCGCTCATCGATGTTCTCCCTGCGCCGCTTTCAGCGCGATCGGCATATGCATTCTGACCTCGGTGCCCCAGCCGGCCCTGGACACTATCTCCACTGTACCGCCGCGCCGTTTGATGCGGCCGATAATCGATTCGCGGATGCCCAGCCGGTCGGGCGGAATGGCGTCCATATCGAAGCCTTCGCCATGGTCGCGCACGAACACTTCAACCATCGTATCGCTGGCCTCGCAATACAAAGACACCGGCTCGCCGCCATGCGTGACCGCATTGACCAACGCCTGACGGGTGGCGTCCAGCAGCGCATCGGTCTGGGCGCTCGGCCGCGCGTCGCCCACGGTGACCACCTCAATCGGCTTGCCGTGCTCGTCCTCCACCTCGGCGGCGATCTGCTTCAATCCGGCTCCCACCGAACGATCCGATGTGGAACGTTCCTGATACAGCCATTCGCGCAGCTCGCGCTCTTGGCTACGCGCCAGGGCGAATACGGTGGTCGGTTCCTCGGAGTGCAGCTGAATCAGCGCCAACGTTTGCAGCACGCCATCATGCAGATGGGCGGTCATGTCCGCGCGCTCCTCTTCGCGCTCCTTCAATGCCTGCTCGTGGGTGAGTCGTTGCAGCATCGCGTTCGCCCACGGCATCACCGCCACCACGATACCGACGATCATCACGAATCCGCTGGCAACAATGCGTCGAGGAGAGGTGCCCCACCCAGGAATGCTGACATTATGCACATACAATGCCCATCCCATGAAAATCAGTGCGATGCCGCCCAACATAGACAACAGCTGCGTGCCTCGCGGACTAAGATTCATCCATGCCAGTGCGATGCCGCCCAACCCTACCAGCAGCGGAAACACAATCTGGGCATCCGCACCGGTGCTGGTGAGCAGCAGTCCGGTGGCCATCAACGCGAAACCGGCCAATGCCACGACGGCCGGTTTCGGAGCACGTTGGATGGCCTCGGACAATGATTCCGGTGCGGCAGCCGATTCGTCGTCATGGGCGGCAAGTGGCTGATTGCCTCGCGCAAGCGGCGCCTGATCAACGGGCACTGTGCGAGCCGCAGCCGTCACCGGGTCTCCGGCGGGCATGAACACCCACAGGAATACATAAGCGATGATGCCTGCGCCGTAGAGGACGGTCAGTGCGATGAACGCAATCCGAACCCATGCCACGCCGATGCCCAAGTGCAGGGCGATGCCCTTGCACACGCCGGTGAGCCAACGGCCCTGCCGGGGGCGCATCAACGGCATGCGCGCGGGCAGCAATGGTTCGGGAGATGACGTCATACTCCTATTGTGCCGCGCTCAGGGCGTTGCGGCCGGGGTTTTACCCGGTGTTCAGGGAACAATCAGGGTGTTCCCCGAGCGTTGTGGCAGTGGTCGGGCGGTGTAATGGAATCATGAGCAATCCAAACGCGAATCCATATCAGCCACAGCCGCAGCCTGGTCCGCAAAAAAACAAGACATCGCGACGCTTCTTCACTTGGGTGCGATCCAGTGGACTGGTTCGCGGCGACGACCGGTGGATCGGCGGCGTATGCAGCGGCATCGCTTTACGGCTTGGCTGGAGCCCCACATTAGTACGTGCGTTGGTGATTGTATGTACATTGTTCTTCGGTTTTGGCGCAGCTCTGTACGCACTCGGCTGGTTTCTGATGCCGGATGTACGCGATGGGCACATCTTGGCCGAGGACCTCATTGCCGGCCAATGGGACTGGAATTGTCTGGGATGCTTCCTGTTCCTCGCCGTGGCAATCGTGATTCCAGGTGCGGGGTGGGGTTGTATTGCGCTCGCCGCCTTAGCGCTATGGCTGTTGGCCAAAAGCGGCATTCGCCAGCAGGAAGGGTACGGATTCGGGGCATCTGCGCCGCGACCGGTTTCACAGCCTGTGTCATATCCAGCCGCGCAACCAGTACCTCAATCTCCTTTGTATTCAGCTCCGCAACCTTTTCCACAACCTGTTTCACAACCTGTTTCACAACCTGTTTCACAAACCGCGCCTAGTGTTTCACAGCCTGTTTCACAGCCTGTTTCACAGCCTGTCTATCAGTCGATGCCCAGCGTGATGCCGGGCACAGTGCCCAGCGCGATGCCCGGCACAGTACCCAACGGGCCGTTTGCCCCCGACCGTATGAATGCGACGGCCTATGCCCCCACCGAGTCCAAGCGCCGCAAGCCGGCGGGCCCAATCGTGGTCTTGAGCATACTGGGCCTTACCTTCCTCTCCTTTGCCGGTCTGATGGGACTGATTTGGGTAAACGACATGGGCATTATCGGCATTATGCGTCTGGGCACCATCTGGATTGCCGCAGTATGCATAGTGATGGGGCTGGTGGTCATCATTCTCGGATTCAGAGGACGGCGTACCGGTGGTCTGATTCCTCTCGGACTGGTTGCCGGTGGATGCGCGCTCTGCATGACCATCGTTTCAGGCACGTATGGCGTGTACTACCGTGATCTTGGTACCAGCGGCATCAATACTGTTGTTTCACTGAGCCAATCTGTCAGTGCGAGAAACAGCGACGGCATGAACGATGTGCAAAAGGATGGCATCTTCGTTGCCGATGCCAGCGATGCCACGTTTGAAACATTGCAGCAAGGTGTGGCGTTCAGCGGTGAAAACTACAACACCGATCAGGCAATCATTGATTGGTCCGATTGGGACAAGACACATGGACCGCACACGGTGAAGATGCTGGATGGCAAAACTTCCATCAGTAATTGCCCGGTCGGTACCATCACCATAGCCGCAACACAGGCGCAAGTGCATATCGTTCTGCCGGATTCCTGCACTTACGCCTTCGGCACCGCCGACTCCTACTACTCCACTTCGAGTGACGTTGGCGGCAAATACGAGATGGTATACAACAACTACATGGGTCCAAGCTTTGTTTTCTTCGAAGCTGAAAGTGCCACCAATGGGCCTGATCACGAATGGTTGTATAAGGAATCCGCCATGCCGGACAACGGCCCAGAATTAAAAATCAATATTCCCTATGTGGTGGAAGCACGTGTCAACGTGGTGTACGCCTCCGATTGGGAAGGCTCTACGTTCCAGCCGCTTGCCGATATATACGACGGCAACAGTACAAGCAAGAACACAACCGAACAATCGGAATGATCAAGCCGTTGCAACTAGGAGATGGAATCATGACTGATGAAACCAAGGAATTCGCCTCCATCGAGGATGCGACACCGACCACGGCCATACCTTCCGAAACCGACGCGACCACCGCGACCACAACCATGGTGACCGTCGATGACCGAACCGATATCACGGTGCTGCCATCCGCAGCGGATGATGACGAAACGGCTGTGCTGCCCGTCCCCGACAATCATGCGGATGCGTCGGTCTCGGATGTGGATACGCAGGCAACAGCTGCCTCTCCATCGCCCATCGAACCAACCACAGATCGGATTGCCCTGGAAACAGTTGCCGATGCCGTGGAGGGGGATGGCGGGCCGATTCCATCTGCCGATGATGTACCGATGTACGCAGCATCTTCAGCGCAACCTTCCTATGAGCAGTCTCAGACTGCCGGCAAACCATGCCAGCCTGGGGGGAGCGCCAAGAACGTCCAGAATGCTAAGGATGTCAAGAGTGCCAAGAACATCCAGAAACAGAGCACCAGCGCGCCTACTGTGGTATTCGGACTATTAGGCGTGATTATCGGCGTGATCGCGCTGGTTTTCGGGTACATATCTCCGGATCGGATGATTTCGCTGTTCTCGCCGAATCCGCAATTGCTGACGGCTATTATCTGCGCCGTAGTGGGACTTATTCTGGTAATAGTGGCCGTTGTATGGGCCATAGTCGGTGCCGTCAAGAAGAGAAAATAGCGTTACAACCATTGCATTACGGTCCCAGTAGAAGCACATTATGACGGGAGCCGACCGATAAGAGCCGACCGTTCTATGCTGATGGGGGGAGGCATAGTAACTATGAAGCGGATTTCGGTGCGGCGGGTAGCGAGCGTCATCGCCGCCGCGATGGCGATGACGCTGGTATTCGCCACACTTGGCTGGGCGATGATGCCGCAATGGAACACACGGCCCTACACCAAACACATCGTTATCGCTTCTGCCGACACCACCATCACCCCTGCCCATGCGAACATTCCCCACGAGGGGCGATATCGTACGCGTGAAACCCGACTATCCATCAAGACCGGCGACGGCGTCACGCTACCCGCCGTACTACGTGAACCGGTCGGCGCTCCCGGGCCACGCCCGGCTTGTCTGTTCATTCACGGGTCCGGTACCAGTGGTGCCGAGGATTTCGGCGATATCGCCAACGCCATGGCCTCTGCCGGTATCGTGACCTTGGTGCCGGCCAAGCGCAACGACAACTACACCGTGCTGCATCGCGACTACCCGCGTTTTGCTCGCGAATACGGGCGTTCGCTCGACGTGTTGCGTGGCAGAATCGGCGTGGACCCCGCCAAAACCGGCATCTACGCCGAATCCGAAGGCACCTGGATCGCCACGATTCTAACCTCGAAACGGCAAGACATTGCCTTTGCCGTACTTACATCCGCACCGGTGTTCAATGGACGTGAGCAAATGGCCATGGCTGTCAGCGCCTATACGCATGAGGCCGGCGCGCCCAAGCCCGTGGTCAAAGACATGGCCAAATTGATGTCGCTGGACTACGCGCCATTTGATCTAGCCTATGCCGACTTTGATGCCGACCGGTATCTGAAATCCCTCACCATGCCGGTGCTGGTGAACTACGGCACCTACGATACGGCCATGCCCATCGAACAGGGGGCGCAGCGGATCATCGCCACGGCCAACAAGTCCGGCAACGAGAACGTCACCGTACGCTATTTCGCCGGCAACCATCAGATGCGGGCTGGTGAGGGCTTATTCACCCCGAACCTGCCATTGGCCGAAGGCTATACGCAAGCGCTGGAAAATTGGGTGAACGGTGTGACTGCCGGAACCAAAGCCGATGGATGGGCAACGCCCCAAGTCGCCGGTGCGACACCTCACCAGCGCTTCGCCGCGCCGCAACGTACCAGATCCGGTATCGTCGGCTCGCTCGGCGTGCTGGCCGGTCTGATGGTGGCAGGGCCCGTGCTGATCGTGATGGCGGCGATATTGGGTATTGGCTTGACTGTGTTTTCTTGTCTACAGACGTTGCTGGCCGGGCGACGTAGTGTGGCGACTGTGCGGGCCATGCATGCGACGCCGAGTGGGCTGGGGGTCGCCCAACAGCGTACGTTGCACGGCATTGCCGGCTTATCTGCCGGTATCGGCACAGCGGTGATGGTGATTACTGGGCTGTTGTACGGCTATATGAGCGCCGTAGGCGTATCGGCTGTATTGGTTATGCCTCAACCGCGGCTGTTTGCCGTCGGATGGGTGGTGCTGCGAATAGCGACCATGCTGTTGGTGGTGCTGTTTGCTTGGGAAATGGAACGTGTCTGGTATTGCCGCGCCGATATCGTCGGTGTGCGGCGCGTCATATGCGTGATGGTAGCGCTCGGCACTCTCGCCACACTGATGACACTGGCATTTTGGGGCCTATTCTCGCTGTAATTCTGCCGATGTGCGCTGGTAAATGGGGCCTGGCGGGCAGGCTGCGTTGGTGGTCTGGGTGTGGGGCGATCGGCAGATTGCGTTGGCCTGGGTATGGCCGGCCGACGTACATCAGTCGGGGTGTCCGATACACAGTGAATGGCTGAGTATTACGCTTGGGAGGCTTCGGCCTCCTCTAAGGTGTCGAAACCGCCGAGCTGGACTGTGTGCAACAAGGTTTCCTCAGTGATATTGCGTTGCGGGCTGGCTGCGGCGCGCTCGCTAATCATCACCTCGTAGAGCTGGAAGGTCCGTTCGGAATACGTACCAAGCTCGCCGCGCAGATAGGTTTCGAATGAGGTGGCAGATGGTGTGTCTTCGGTGGTGGTGAGTACGCGCATCGCCTCGCCGAGCTTGGGGTAGCGCTCGCGGAAATCCTTGGCCCAGGCGACCTGCTGGGCGATGACCTGTTCCTGACGGGCCGCGCGCTCTTCAGAGAGACGCGGAATATACGGCTCTATGTTCTTCGTGAAATTTTCCGGTGCGGTGGAGGCCATCATGCGGCCGTATTTTTCGGTCACGAGGTTGCGGCCCACGTGGTCGGCCGCGTCAAGATCAGCGGCATAGCTGGTGAGTAATGGCCGCTCCCATGTGAGGAACTGGGCCAACCGCATCTGGTGGAACACCGGCCAGTTGCCTTGGCATGCCGCGCGTCCACCCTCATTGTTGGTGCGCTGGAACTGATCCCATTCATGACGCACAATAGCCTCGCGCAGTTCATCATCAGTCAGTTCGTTGGTCATCGACGTTCCTTTCACTGATACCTCCCTCTGATGAGGGAGGTGGCACGGCGAAGCCGTGGCAGAGGGAGCTTGAATCTACAAACTTTTAAGCACCGGATCATCAGAGGCGATGTGGTCCTCGACATACGGGCGCTGCCATTCGAGGAAGGTCTCGCCGGACGTGGTCAGGTGTTCGCGTTTGAGTTCCTTGACGATATCCACCGCAATCTGCTCCACAATATCGTTGATTTTCTCGATTGCTGGAGCCGCGCCCTTGCCGCCTTCGCCAAATCCGGCCCCGCCATAGCAGGCTGCCGAACTCAATCGCATCACGGTTTCCAATTGTTCGCCCACGTTCGGCAACAGCGCGAACATCGAGCCAGACAGCTTGCGCAATGCTGCGAACTGCCACTTGTAATACGGCATATAGCCCACCACCATCGGCACGTTAACCAGGAACACCAACGAGGCGGTGGCCTGCACGAACTCGTGGATGGACAGCCATGCGGCCGCGCCGTCGCCGCGCTTCAACGAACGCGGCAGATTATATTGACCGGCCTGGGCGATCATGCCGAGTCGCTTGGAGATCAGCGCGAGCCGCACATCGTCGGGCATGTTCTTGAACCCTTGGCGCGTCTTGGAAAACAGACCGGTGGGATCGGCGAACACCTCGCCATTGGTGGCGGCGGCCAAGGTCGATTCCTGAAGCATTAGCCACTCATGCGGCGCGGTCTGCGCCGGCGCAGTGCGATACCCGGTGATCGACTCAAAGAAGTCACCGATGCGGAACACGCCGTCACGGCGATTCGCGCCCTGTGCGCGCGGCGTGACGGGGGAGAGCGGTGCATCAATCGGAGTCGTCATCGCTTCCGCCACATCAGAGGACGCCGCGCCTGACTCGGCAGTGGCGGTATCGTGCGTAGCGGTGCCGGGGGTGGGTGCGTTTGCCGCATCGGGTATGACGGTGGAGCCTGCACCTGCGGAGGGGAATGCTCCGGAAGCATCGGACCTGGCATGCGCCTCGAACGTCACGCGGCCTTGCGCATCCACGCTGAACTTGCGCGGCAGTGCCTCGTAATCGACCTCAAGTTGCTCGCCGATCGCCGCGTAATCCTCATCCGTAAGCCACAGGCAGAAGCGCGGGCCGAAATCGTGGTCCTGCGAATACGCATCATCGAATCCGTAGCATTCCGAGCCATGACCCACCAGACCGGCGGCGATACGCCCGGCATACTGCGGATACTTCGCCGCAATCATCGGCTTGCCCATCTGCGTCCAGAACGCGCGGGCCAGCTTCAGTCCGGACACCGGGCATGCGGAAACGGCCTCGGCCGCGCCCGCAGAACCGGTCGACACCGAAACGGTGGATGGGGAAGATGCCGCGTTCGCACCGGTCTTGCCCTGTGCCGGGCTGTTCGGCAGCCGCGAGCCGGACTGGGGCAGCGCGCCTGCATCGCCGGCAACACCTGCATTGTCAACCGTCACCCCGGCCTGCGCCGCCGCTTCCTCGGCCTGCCGCAGATTGTCGGCGGTGATACGCCAGTAATCGGTGTCCTTGCCGTAACATTCCTCGATCACGGCCAGCGCATGCCGGTATCCAGTAACCGCATCCGCATACCGTCTCTCGGCAAAGCACACCTGCGCGAAGCCCGCCAGTGCGGAGGCATAATGCGCGGAATGTTCCAGATGGCCGGTGCGATAGATTTCCAGCGCCTTGGCTGCATGCCAATGCGCGTCCTCCAACTTGTGTTCGGTCAGCAGGGTCAACGCCAGATTCGTGTGCGAGCTGGACACGTCGATATCCGCGTCCGGGTTCACGCTCGAGGCTTCGATAATGCGCAGCGCTTCACGCAACTCCAGTTCCGCCTTGTCGGGCCGATTCGTCTCGCTGTAGAGCATCGACAGATTGTTGTGCAGTGCTGCGAGCCTACGGTCGGTGGGCGCCAGCGAATGCCGGCAGACACTCTGCGCCTGATGATACAAATCCTCGGCCTGATCGTATTGTTTGGCCGCGCGCATCGAGGTGGCGCAATTGATTAGCGTGGTGGCCCACGCCTCGGATGTGCCGGTGGTCAAGCCCATACGAGCGGCCAGTTCCAGCGCTCGCTGCACAATCCACTGATTCTCCTTGTACCGACCTTGCGAGCGATAGAAGCCCATCGTTTCGTTGAGCACGGTGAGCAGTCCGGCCTCGTCGCCGGCGTTTTCCGCGTCCACCATCGCCTGTTCCAAGTACGGGCCGGCTTCGGTGGCGGCCGTGTGGCGATCGAAAATCGCGTCCAGTCCGTTCAGGAATTGTTGGGTATCAAAGGTTGCGGGCGATTGATCGGCATCGTCCGCAACCTGGTTCGCCGTGGAATCGGCACCTTGTGCTGCGGCCGCCGCATCGGTGTCGTCGGCATCGTCTGGACCATGCGCGAATTGCGCGGCGAATTGTTTGAGCAGTGCTTCCTCATCCATACCGCCAGACCTCCCTGAATCGTGTCTGATTTCAGTCTATTAATACTGTGAACAAACACGTCAGGGAGTTTGCTGTGAGCTTGGTCTCAGTCCACCTTGGTTTCGCGCAAGCGGTGAATGGCGTCGGTATCGGTTTCGCAGCGCCACGAGTAGAAGGCCAGCAGCCCTACGGCAAGCAGAGCCAGCGGCATACCGCCCAGGCCGGTATAGCGATAGTTCATCGAGAAGGTGGTGAGCATCGCGCCGCCGACAATCGAGCCGATGGCATTGCCGAAGTTAAACGCCACCTGTACAGCCGCGCCGGCGATCAGCTCGCCGCCGCCCTGGCCGGCTTCGGTCATCAGCAATTGCTGTGGAGCGGAAGTAAAGAACAATCCGATGGCGATCCAGAACGTCAGTACAGCGGTCATCGGCTGATTACCCGGAGTGATAAGCACCAGCAACAAGCCGAGGCAGGAGATGGACTGACCTATTGCGGCCGCGCCGGCATGCCTCCAATGGTCGGTCAGACGACCTCCAAGCAGACCGCCGATGACCATACCAAAGCCGGCAAGCATCATCAGCATCGGCACCAGGGAAGACGACCATCCGCCGGTTTTCTGCAGCCAAGGGGAGACGTAGCTCCACCAGCAGAACACACCGGCATTGCCGGTGAACACGGCGGCCAAAATCACCCACGGGCCACGGCGGGTGAGGAACTTGAACTGACCGGCGATGCCTGCGTCCTTGATCGGTGCAACGTACGGAATCCACGCCGACGCCAGCACAATCGTCATTGCCGCCCAAGCGGCCAAAATGCCGAAGGCAAGACGCCAGGAAAGGAACTCGGCCATCAAGGTGCCCGCCGGTACGCCGAGCATATTGGCCACGGTCTGTCCGGTGACCATCACGGATACGGCCTGCGCCTCCTTGCCTTCCTCCGCCAGAGTCTTGGCGATGAGTGTGGCTGTGCCGAAGAATGCGCCGTGCGGCAGGCCGGCGACGAATCGTGCGACGACCAGCATGGCGGCATTGACGGAGAATGCGGAAGCCAGATTGCCCACCAAGGCAATCACCATAAACAATATGATGAGGTCCTTCGGCGGCACCTTGCGGCCGAATACCAGAATCAGTGTGCCGAAGCACACGCCGATCGCATACGCGGAAATGTAATGGCCTGCGGTGGGGATGTCCACGCCGGTGGCGGCCGCGGCCTGCGGCAGAATGCCCATCATCACGAACTCGGCGGCACCGAGAATGAACGCGCCCGAAGCCAGTGCAAGCAGACTCTTCTTCATGGTTCCTCTAATTACTTCAGTATTACTTACAAAAACAGTGCGGCAATCGATTGATTCGAGCGATATATTACGGTGGTCCGCCAACAAATACGGGGGCTTGCCGTGATGTGGTTTGTCGCTGTGTGCGGCGGGTTGTTTACCGCTGTTCGATCGCTTGGTTTGATTGTTGGGACAGGAAACGAAAAACCGGATTGCTGATTTCTCAACAATCCGGTCCAGTTGTCGGGCTGGCGGGATTTGAACCCGCGGCCTCTTCGTCCCGAACGAAGCGCGCTACCAAGCTGCGCTACAGCCCGTTTGGCAACAGATGTAGATATTACATTGTGGTGGTGGACAATGCAAATCGGCATGTCGCGAGTGTTGCGTGATGGTGGATTCGCCATGTGTACAGGTCTCTCAAGCCTTGTGCAGGGCCGGTTTTGCGTCATGTGAGCGGGTGTTCAGATGGCCGTGCGGTCTGCCGGGCTCATAATCGCCGGCCTTGCGTACACTGATGAATCATGGCTGAAGTTGTCGAAAATACCGAAAACACTGAGAATGAAACCCCGGCCGTCCCGCAGATGAGCACCGTCGAACGTGCGGAAATGCTGCTCAAGCAGGACGCCACCATCCGCGAGAAGATCAAGTCCGGTGCCACGCTGGACGAAGCCGTGGACCCCTCCAACAAGGAGTTCGGCCCGCTGGCCCACCCCGAGCAGGTGCAGATGCGCGTGGCCAAGCGCGCGATGATGCTTGAGGCCGGCATCGCCCCCTACCCGGTGCACTTGGACGTCACCGACACCATCGAGGCGGTCCGCGCCAAGTATGACGGCAAGCTCGAGGCTGGCGAAGAGACCGAAGACATGGTCGGCATTGCTGGCCGCGTGCTGTTCCTGCGCAACGCGGGCGGCCTGTGCTTCGTGCAGCTGTCCGCCGGTGACGGTACCAAGATTCAGGGCATGATCTCCAAGAAGGAGATTGGCGCCGACTCGCTCAAGCAGTTCAAGCAGCTCGTCGACCTTGGCGATCACCTGTACCTCAAGGGCCGCGTCATCGCCTCCAAGACCGGCGAGCTGTCCGTATTCGCCACTGAGTGGGCTATCGCCTCCAAGGCCCTGCAGCCGCTGCCGGCCCTGCACAAGGACCTGAACGAAGACACCCGCACCCGCAAGCCGTACATCGGCATGATCGCGGACGAGAACATCCGCAACATGGTGCGCAACCGCTCCAAGGCCGTGGCCTCCCTGCGCCGCACCTTTGACGACCACGACTTCCTCGAGGTCGAAACCCCGATGCTGCAGACCCTGCACGGTGGCGCGGCCGCCCGCCCGTTCACCACGCACATGAACGCCTTCGACCTTGACCTGTACCTTCGCATCGCCCCGGAACTGTTCCTCAAGCGCTGCCTGGTCGGCGGCATCGATCGCGTGTTCGAAATCAACCGCGACTTCCGCAATGAGGGCGTCGACGCCACGCACGCCCCCGAATTCACCATGGTCGAGGCCTACCAGGCCTATGGCACCTATGATTCCATCGGCCAGCTGGTCAAGGAGCTCGTGCAGAAGACCGCCATGGACGTCTACGGCTCGCACAAGGTCACCCTGCTCGACGGCACCGAATACGACTTCGGCGGCGAATGGAAGACCATCAGCATGTACGACTCCCTGTCCGAATCGTTGGGCGAGGAGATTGTGCCGAACGGCGGCCCGGACGCCCCCGGCACCTCCGTTGAGCATTTGGGCGCCATCGCCGACAAGCTCGGCGTAGAGCGCGACGACGTGGAGAACCACGGCAAGCTCGTCGAACACCTGTGGGAGCACTTCTACGAGGACAAGCTTTACGAGCCCACCTTCGTGCGTGACTTCCCGGTCGAAACCTCCCCGCTGGTCAAGGGCCACCGCACCAAGCCCGGCGTGGTGGAGAAGTGGGATCTCTACGTGCGCGGCTTCGAGCTGGCTACCGGCTACTCCGAGCTCAACGACCCGATCGTGCAGCGTGAACGTTTCGTGGCTCAGGCCAAGGACGCGCTCGCTGGCGACGAAGAGGCTTGCGACATCGATGAGGACTTCCTCGAGGCTCTCGGCGTGGGCATGCCTCCGGCCGGCGGTATGGGTATGGGTATTGATCGACTGCTTATCGCCTTGACCGGTGCCACGATTCGCGAGACCATCACCTTCCCGCTGGTCAAGCCGCTCGTTGGCTGATTAGGCATACTCTGACTCCCCTCAGAGAGGGGAGCCGAGTTATATATGAAAGGATTGCTTATGTCCATCGGCTTGTGGGTTCGGGGCGCGCGTCCCAAGACCTTGGCCACTTCCATCGCGTCGGTGATGGTTGGGGCGACGATGGCATACGCGCATATCGAGCAGTCGGGCACCTGCATCGCAATATATCCCGAACCGGCCTCCTGCGCCACGGCCCGTGAACAGCAGACCCTGCTGATGGACCGATTCTGGCCGGTGACCATCCTGTGCCTGCTAGTCGCGCTGTTCCTGCAAATCGCCGTCAACTATGCGAACGACTATTCCGATGGCATCCGCGGCACTGACGCCGGGCGTGACACGGACGAATCGAAATCAGGCAAACCCCAGCGACTGACCGCATCCGGACTGGTACCGGCCAAGCATGTACTGTTCGCGGCGATGATTTGCGCCGCCATCGCCTGCATATGCGGCATTGCCGCTATCGTGATTTCCCAAGCTTGGTGGCTGTTTGCCGTGGGTGTGGCCTCCTTGCTGGCCGGCTGGTTCTACACCGGTGGCAAGCATCCGTATGGATACGTCGGGCTGGGAGAAGTCGGCGTGTTCCTGTTCTTCGGCTTGGCTGCGGTATTGGGCACCGAATACGCGCTGTGCGGCACGGTGGACGTCGGCGGACTATTGGGTGCTGTGGCGGCTGGCCTGTTCTCCTGCCTGATCATGATGGTGAACAATATCCGTGACATCGACGAGGATCGTGAGCATGGTAAGTGCACGCTGGCCGTACGGCTGGGTGAATCCGGCGCGCGTACGCTGCTGATTGTGTGCTGCGTGGCCGCGTGGGCCATAGCCCTGCTCATGTGCGCGACCCTATGGTGGCCGTGGGGCGCAGTGCTGTTGATCTCGGGCGTCGGAATACCTGTGCGCATGGTCTCCAGCGTGAATAAACGTCAATTCCGCCCGGCTCTGCCCGCCGCCAGCTTCCAGACCTTGCTGTTTGCGGTGGTGCTGGCGGTTTCCGTGACGCTCTGAGAGCGAAATAATAAGACGAATACTCGTGTTTGGGCGCACGCGGCTGTAGACTGAACCGTATGACTTATAAACTAGTACTGCTCCGTCATGGACAGAGCGCATGGAATAAAACTAACCAGTTCACCGGCTGGGTCGACGTACCGCTGACCGAGCAGGGTGAAGCCGAAGCCAAGCGTGGCGGCGAGCTGCTCAAGGAGAAGAACGTCCTTCCGGACATCGTGTTCACCTCCCTGCTGCGTCGCGCCATCAACACCGCCAACATCGCTCTGGATGCCGCAGATCGTCTGTGGATTCCGGTTCAGCGTGACTGGCGTCTCAACGAGCGTCACTACGGCGCTCTGCAGGGCAAGAACAAGACCGAGATCCGCGAAGAGTACGGCGACGAGAAGTTCATGCTGTGGCGCCGTTCTTACGCCACCCCGCCGCCCGAGATCGACCCGAACGACCAGTACGCCCAGAACAACGACCCGCGCTACGCCGGCGATCCGGTTCCGGAAGCCGAGTGCCTGGCCAACGTTGTTGAGCGTGTGAAGCCGTACTTCGAGTCCGCTATCGAGCCGGAGCTCAAGGCCGGCAAGACCGTGCTGATTGCTGCCCACGGCAACTCCCTCCGCGCCATCGTCAAGATGCTGGACAACCTGTCTGAGGAAGAGATCGCCAAGGTCAACATCCCGACCGCCATCCCGCTGCTCTACGAGCTGGACGAGAACTTCAAGCCGATCAAGCCGCGTGGCGAGTACCTGGACCCGGAGGCTGCTGCTGCCGGTGCCGCCGCTGTCGCCGCTCAGGGCCAGAAGTGAGCCTAAGCCGCTAACACGGTACAAGCTGTAAGGGGAGTCGCACATAACGTGCGGCTCCCCTTTGCTATGCCTGCCAAATCCCCCATGGGGCGGTGATTACCCCATGGGGCGGTAAAACCCTCATGGGGCGGTATGCCAGAATGGCTTAATTCCGCGGTTTCACATATCCTTCAAACCGCCCCATGGGCAAGTTACCGCCCTATGGGTGTTTTGCCGCCCCATGGATACGCCGGTGTACCGCCCAAAAGCAACAAAAAACGGCGTCCAGCCGTAGCCGGATCGCCGCTTTCGGGCATCCTCCTCAAACCACAGGAGAACAAGTGTTCAGTTATTCGCCCAATGTGAGAACAAGTCCCAATCAGTCGATGTCGGTGCCCTCGTCGCGGGTCGGCTCCTTAGTGGGGTCGAAGCCGGAGACGATGTACACCACACGGCGGGCGGCGGACACGGCGTGATCGCCGAGACGCTCCAGGAAGCGGCCCAGCAGCACGATATCCACGGTCTGCTGACGGGTGATGTCATCGGACAGCGCTAGATCGAAGGTCTGGTGGTGCAGATTGTCCAGCTTGTCGTCAGCCAGGATGATGGCCTCGGCGGTCTTGGCATCGCGATCGAAGAGCATGGCCACCAGCTGGTCAGCGGTGTTGTCCAGGAAGTCGATCATCTCGGCGAACACCGGTTGAGCGGATTCAGGAATCGCGGCGGCCGGATAGGTGCGGCGAGCGGCCTCGGCCACGTGGCGGGCAAGATCGCCCATACGCTCGAACGTGGAAGCCAGACGCATGGTGGAAACGACCACACGCAGATCGGTGGCCACCGGATTCTGCTTGGCGAGCAACTTGACGCACTGGTCAATCACAGAGGACTCCAGGGCATCGATTTCGATGTCGCCGTCAATCACAGTCTGTGCGGCTTCAACGTCCTGATTCAGCAGGGCTTCCCCAGCTCCTTTGATCGCCTTGCGTACGTTCTGCGCCATACGGTCGAGGTCGTCAGCAACCTGCTTCAGCTCCTCGTTGAAAATAACGCGCATTTCTCTAGCCTTTCATGCTTGCTTATTGCAACCTGTACCAGTGTATTATTCCAGTACTTGTTCCCCACTTCAACGTAGGTAATGGCAACCTCAAGTTGTTCTACTGTTCATTGGGTTGTTCACCTGAAATTCATGTTACCGGCGTGCCGGCAAACCGCAATCCCGGCGTGTGGTGTGAAAGAATGGGGGCATGACACAGATGCCGCTCGTCGCCGCGATTGCTCTTATTGTCACGGCTGTTTTATTTGTGGTAGGAATCATCACGCTCATCGTGGGATTTGCGACACATCGAGTGTCCATGGAATCGCCGCTGGCCGATGATGACGACAATGACGATCTGTCCGACGACACCGCCACGCTGCTGTCCATGCTGCCAGGTGCGTCCGTGGTGGTCGACGAGCACGACGAGGTGGTCCGCTGCAATCCCGCCGCCTACCGCCTGGGTGTGGTGTCAGATGACGCCATTGCCCAGCAGCATGTGCTGGATGCCATTCACGAGGCGCGCAAGTCCGGTGGCAAGCGCCAGTTCGACTTGACCACCGATACTCCGGAGCGGTACGTCGCAGACCAGAACAAGGGCGATCACGTCGCCACGCAGTCCGTCCACCGCCCCAACTGGCTGAAGGTGACTGTAGGGCGTATCAACGAGCAGTTCGTCATCGTGTTGATTACCGATGTCAGTGATGTGATTCGTTTCGCTCAAGTGCGTGACTCGTTTATTACCAATGTGTCCGAGCAATTGTTGGGCCCCACTGAGGCTCTGGCCAAACTCGCCGATTCGCTGGAGTCCGGCAATCTGGACGAACAGCAGGTGGCTGCCGACGCTCGCCAGGTGCGTTCCAGCTGCAGCAAGCTCAACCACATGGTGTCTGATTTGCTGCTGCTCATACGCGCGCAGGAGCCGATTACGCCGTCTTCCGCCAACCGACTGAACGTTATGGAACAGCTCAGGGCCACGGCGGCGCGACTGGAGCCGCAGGCAGCCGAGGCTGGCGTGCAGCTGAACATCAAGGGCGACGATGATCTAGTCATCAATGGTGAGGCGGACCAGATCGACAGCGCCGTGACCAAGCTCATCGAAAACGCCATCGGCTATTCCAAGGAAAATGGCGTGGTCAGCGTGTCCGCATCCAAAGACAAGGATGGCGACCGCGCGGTGATTCGCGTGATTGACCAAGGCACGGGCATCGCTAAGAAGGACCAGGCGCGCATCTTCGAGCGGTTCTACCGGGGCGTGGAACAGAGCAATCGCACGGCGGATGGCGTGGGCCTAGGCTTGGCCATCGTCAAGCATGTGGCGCTGACCCATCATGGCGATGTGACCGTATGGAGCGCGCCCGGGCAAGGCAGTACGTTCAGCCTTACGTTGCCGTTGGCGCAGTGAGGTAAGGAATTGGTGGCATGCCTTGCATGCCACCAATGCTGTTTGATGAGCGACCTGCGGCCGCGGTCTCTCCCTCAATCAGCTACGCTGACAGCTCCCGTCATCAGAGGGAGCTTGTGTTGCGTTACTGTCCGAGGCGGCGGTAGTCCCAGCGGTCGAAGTATTCCCAAATCAGCAGTAGCAAGCCAATAATGACACCGGCCACGCACATAATCACCAACGGCATTACGCTGTAGCCCACGGCCAGCAGAATCAGCACGACAATCAACGCCACAATCCATAGACCGGTACCGATGGCAAACACCTTACGCAGGTCCACCCGTACGGGCTTGGGCGCGGGTTTGCGGACGGCAGGGTCAATGAGAGGCGCGAACTTCATACTCATGCACTGTAGTAAGAGTAGGGAGGGGCGTCAAACACCTCTCCCTACGATTTATTCAATCGGTATCGGTTGAGACCGATCAATGTGCATGGCATATATGGTCGGCCATGCGAGGCATAGACCGTCATCACAGGTGCTCGACCACATAGTCGACGCACTTGGTGAAGGCCATGACATCAGCCGGTTCCACCGAGGGGAACACGCCAACGCGCAGCTGGTTGCGGCCCAGCTTGCGGTAGCCGGCGGCGTCCACGATGCCGTTCTCTCGCAGGATGGACAGTATCTGGGAGGCCTGGACGCGCTCGTCCAGATCAATGGTGACCACGGCGTTCGAGCGGGCGTCCGCATCGACGACGAACGGAGCGGCGTATTCGGAGCGCTCGGCCCACGAGTACAGGATGGATGCGGACTTGGCGCAACGCGTGGTGGCCCAGGCGAGGCCGCCGTTGCTGTTGAGCCAGCGAATCTGGTTTTCCATCATGATCAGGGTGGCCACGGCGGGCGTATTCAGGGTCTGATCCTTGCGGGAGTTGTTCAGTGCCGTGGTCAGCGAGAGGAACGGCGGCACCCAGCGATGTGCGCCTTCCAGATGAGCGCTTGATTCGACGCATGCCGCACGATCGATGGCTTCGGGGGAGAGGATGGCGACCCACAGACCGCCATCGGCACCGAAGGCCTTCTGCGGTGAGAAGTAGTAGACGTCGGTCTGGCTGATGTCCACGGGCAAAGCGCCGGCTGCGCTGGTGCCGTCGATGACGGTCAGGGCACCGGCTTCACGACTGCCGGGCACGCGGCGAATCGGGGCGGCCACGCCAGTGGAGGTCTCGTTGTGAGCCCAGCAATATGTGTCCACGCCCTTGGTGAGCTCAGGCAGACGGTAAGTGCCCGGCTCGCCGGGGAACAGCACCGGGTCTTCAAGGAAGGGTGCGTTCGCGGCGGACGCGGCGAACTTGGCACTGAACGAGCCATACGTGCCGAATGCGGCGCGACGGGTGATCAGCGAAGCGCAGGCAATCTCCCAGAACGCGCTGGCGCCACCGTTGCCAAGCGCCACCTCATACCCTTCAGGCAGGTGGAAGAACTCGCGCAGACCTTCACGAATCGAAGCGACCAGTTGCTTGACTGGTGCCTGGCGATGTGATGTGCCAAGCAGGGTGGTGGCGCCGGCGTCGAGCGCGGCGATCTGTTCGGGGCGGATTTTGCTGGGGCCGGAGCCGAAGCGACCATCTTCGGGCTTCAGCGACTCGGGAATACTCAGTGTGATAGTCATGGTTTCAAGGGTAGACCAGTGTTGGGGAATATCGCGGATAATGCTCGGTGTGCGGGATTACTGCGGGGTTACTGCGGAATTCCGGGGTGCCGGGCGGCAGTGGTGGCAATGCGGAATGCAGTGCAGAATGTACGCAGCACATCATGGTTACGGTGTGTCGGAATGACATGAGTTAGTGATTCTTCCGATAACCGGATAGTGAGGTTCGTGAACGGGCGGAAACAAGGCAGTTTTTTCACCCGGCCGCACGGTTACGTAAATCGTTTGACACACCCGGATGGTGGGGGATCACATTGAGGATTGACCTCTGTTCGTTGTACAGTACTCAATTGTGACGGTCATACGAGGTCATCGAAATGACCCCGCCGAACCCATCCAAGGAGTTAACGTAGTATGAAGCATGCTTCGCATAAAGCGACCACGGTCTCGCGCCAGAAGTTCAGCTTAGCGAAGGCATTGTTTGCCTCCGGCAAGGGTTCTCATTCCGTTCGTGCTGTGCGTGCGGTGCAATCCGCTGGTAGCGACGCCGTTGTTTTGGGGCTTGATCCGGCCATTGCCGAGAAGATCAACGAAATCGCTCCCCAGACCCGCCGTTCCATTCGTGAGGCCGCTCGTGCCGCTGAACGCCGTAGCCATATTCTTGCCTCGGCCTCACTGGCCGCTCTGGTCGGCACGGCCGCAGGTGCTCTCGCGTTTTCCAACAATGAAGACGCCACGAACTCGTTCGTGGCTGATCCGGCCACGACGACCACGCAGATTAAGCGCATCAGCGATGTGACTGCGGCTTCTCGTTCCGAAGCGCGTACTGATTTGAGTTCATCCTCCGTTACCGCACAGTCCACCAATGAAGGCGGCTGGGGGCTGAGCAATTCAGACAGCACCTTGGACGCCAAGCTGATGAATCGCAATAATGCGAACAATCCTGTGGTGTCGGCTCTCGTGGATGCCGATGGCGATGCTGTGCCGGCTGGCTTCAACCCGAACCATGCCGTTGGCACCAACTCCAACAACTATCCGTGGGGTCAGTGCACGTGGTACGCGTACCAGCGTCGTGCCGAACTGGGCCTGCCTTCCAGCGGCAACTTCGGCAATGGTGGCGCGTGGGCGGCGTCAGCTTCCGCTCTGGGCTATTGGGTGGACAACACTCCTCGCCATGTCGGTGATGCTGTGGTGTTCGCTCCTGGCCAGGCCGATGCCGATGGCGCGTACGGCCATGTTGCCGTTCTGGAAAAGATCAATGCCGACGGCTCCATTGAGATCTCCGAATCCAATGCCAAGGGATTGGGTGTGATTTCGACCCGTACGTTCAGCGCCGCCGAAGCCGGTAAGTTCCAGTACGTTCACTACTGATTCATTTCATTGGCTTACATTCGGTGATTACTGTTCGGATGTGACGTCGCCCTATCGGCAATCGTTCGCGCGAAATGACATTTCAAGTGTTGCGGCCGCGTATTAGTCCGAACTGACCTGTGCCGACACGCCGATATATCCCAATAGCTCCGGGGTGTTTTATTTCTTCCATCCTGTACGAGTTAATGCGCACCGTGTAGGGTGATGGTTCTATGAAGACCAAAACTGTAGCTTCTTCCATTGTTGCCGCGATTGTCTCCTGTGCCTGCTTGTTTATGTTTGTTCCTACAGCAACTGCAGCTGAGGGTGTTACTGTGACTTCCACCAAGTCCTTCCCCTCGTACACCCAGGTGCGCAAAGATCTGACGACTGAAGCCACTGCCACGAGCGTTGAGGACAATGCTGATTGGGGCGGCATTGAGAACCTCGATGTGCCGCAGACGGAATCTCAGGCGGAAAAGGATGCCGCAGCGGCCAAGAAGGCTGCCGAAGAGGAGGCCGAGAAGCAGGCGGAGGTCGAGGCTCAGGCGACCCAGGAGCAGGCCAACGCCGCGAGCCGTAATGAGTCTCGCTCTTCTGTTACTTATTCCGATGCCAGTGGTTCGGTTTCCGCTGGTGCCGGTGCCTCTATCGACCGTGCGTATTCTTTGATCGGACAGAGCATGGACTGCACCGCATTGGTCAGTCAAGCGTTGGCGGCCCGTGGCATTAACTTCCACGGTTGGCCTGAAGAGTACGTCAATGTTCCTGGTGGCCACGTAGTTACAGACGGATCCCTGCAGCCGGGCGATATTCTGATTTATGCCAACACCGGTGGATGGAACGGTGGTGCACACTACGATCATGTGGCGTTGTATGTCGGCAACGGTCAGGCGGTCCATGGTGGATGGAATGGCTATAGCGTGGCTCTCGCTAGTGCCATGACCGAAAAGCTCACCATCGTGGTGCGTATCCCGTGATGCAGTCTTATTGATTGATTTATTGCAGGCCTCGGATGCCGATCGGTATCCGAGGCCTGTTGCGTTCTCCTGCCGAGTGATGCGCCCGCGACATCATCTTCGAAATGCTATTCCTGTTATGAAATCGACCCATGTGTGCTAGTGTATGGCGTTGATGATGAGCGTTAAGACTATTATTTCCACATCAGTGGCGATTATCGCCACGGGTGCCATGTTTGCGTGCGTAGCCCCGTTTGCCTCTGCCGATTCCGCGCAGACGAGTGCTGTGGTGTCCTCACGTTCTTTCCCGAAGGCGAGTTCGGTGAAGAAGAATTTGTTCGCCGAATCCACCTCCACCTCGGTTGATGAGAACTCTAAATGGGGTGGCATCGAGACTCTTGATGTGCCACAGACCGAGTCTCAGGGCGAGAAGGAAGCTGCTGCAGCGGCGGCGGCTCAGAAAGCCGCTGATGAAGCTGCTGCAGCCCAGTCCGCTGCTGCTGCGGCAGCCAGCCGCTCTGAACAGCGTGCGTCGATTCCACAGGTTGACTTGGGTAAAATGACTGGCACTGGCACTGGCGCTGAGCTTGCTAGCTTCTCACTGAAGTTCCAAGGCTATCCGTATGTTGCCGGCGGCAACACTCCGGCAGGATGGGATTGCTCCGGTTTTGTGCAGTACGTCTTCTCCCAGTTTGGCATCTCCCTGCCTCGTACCTCTGGTGCTCAAGCCACCGTGGGTACTCCGGTCGCAAGCTTGGCGGATGCCAAGCCGGGTGACATTCTTGCGAATGGTACTCATGCGGCCATTTACATCGGTAACGGACAGGTGATGAATGCTATGAACCCGGTGCAGGGAACGGCAGTAAGCGACGTTTCCGTATTCGGTGGAGCTGGATATTCCATTCGCCGCGTGATGTGACAAGAATTATGCGGTAAGCGAATTCGTATTAAGGCACGTCCTTTGGGATGTGCCTTTTTCGTATATGCGAATATCTTTTTGAGCGGAGGATACCGGCCAAACCGAGTGTCGCGGGGTATTGTTGAGATACGCGGTATTCGTGCCGCAATAACTTCAAGGAGGTCGTCATGATTAACGACAAGGCTATTCTCGTCGGCGTTGACGGGTCGCATGCCAGTTACAAGGCAACATGGTGGGCCGCGAATTATGCAAAGCACGCGGGGCTGACGCTGCAGATTGTCTGCGCATATTCCCTGCCGAGCTATGCCGCCGTTTCGTTCGATGCCACTTACACGGCGATGGGGGACGATAACGCCGCGCATTCCGATGCTCAGGAGATTCTGTCCAAGGCCAAGGCCATCGCAGACGAGCAGGGCGTCGAAGCCGCCACACTGATTGTTACCGGAGATCCGGCATCGGTGTTCGTCGAATTGTCTCGTAACTACAATCTGATCGTCATTGGCAACCGTGGCAAGGGCGGTCTGGCCGAGCGCCTGCTGGGCACTACGTCCTCATCGCTGCCGGCATATGCTTACTGCCCGATTGTGGTGGTGCCGTACACCGATGATGACGGTAACCTGATGCACCTGAACAACACGATCACCAAGGTGGCCGTCGGCTCCGACGAATCCAAGTGGGGTCTGAAGGCGCTGGACATTGCCGCCGACTTCGCCACGTGCTGGGGTGCGGAACTGGACGTGATTTCCGCTGTGCCGAACCTGAAGGGTGTGGACGGCGAGGACGCCGTCATGGAGTCCTACAAGGACGATCTTGAGGTGCGCATCAAGCCGTTGCAGGAATCGCATCCTGATCTGAAGATCAACAAGCAGATTGTTTCCGGCCCGGCCGTGAGCGCCCTGACCAAGGCCAGCTACGATCACGATGTGGTTGTTGTCGGCTCCCGTGGTCGCGGTGGCTTCACTGGCTTGCTGCTGGGCTCCACCAGCCAGGGACTGCTGCAGCATGCGGTCGGCCCGGTGTACGTGGTGCCGCGCAAGTACGTTGAGGCCGCGGAATCGCGTCTCGACACCGTGCCGAGCTCGCCCGCCGAAGTGCCTACCAAGTCGCTGGAGGAGATTGCCGGCGTCGAGGAGATTCCGGTGTCCGCAGCCGAGCCTGAAGTCGCCCAGCAGATCGAAAAGACCATCGATCCCGACAGGCAGTAAAGTCCGGGTATACAATGAGCTCCCTCATCAGAGGGAGCTCAATTTATTAGTACGTCGGTTTATTAGTACGTCATTGCTTGACGGTGACGTTCATGCGCACCGGGGTCTCCTGTACGTAGGTGTGCTTGACCGTGCAGCCCTTGTCGATATGGCGGGTGACGCGCTCCTTGAGCTTGTCGGCATCCTCCTCGGACAGACCGGCGTCGGAAGCATCAATCACCACCTGCTCCTCGAAACCGGTGTAGGCGTCATTTTCCGGGTCGTACGTGCCATCCACCACAATCTTGGCACCCTTGCCCTCACCCAGCGTATGTTCGATGGCGAACTGGCTGGACAGCGCGGCGCAACCGGCCAGCGCGACCTTCATCAGATCGCCCGGCGTGAACTGGCCACGATCCTTGCCGAACTTAATGTGTGCGCCATCGTCGCTGAACGCATCCCACGAACCGTCCTTGTTACGCTCAACCCACAGTCGCTTACCCATAGCTGCTCCTTTATTTTCAGCCGCCGGCGATCTGGCCCATCGCCATGCCAGCGGGGGAGCGCGGCACCTGGCCGCTCTCCCGCATCAGTGGACTTCTCTATTATGCCCCTAAGCTACACTGGTGCACATGGCTTTGACCGAAGAACAACTCGCAGATATTCGCTCCCGTATCCCCGCACGTCCCGAAACGGACATTCCGATGCCCTATGAGGACCTGGTGCGCAAGATCCTGACCGAAGGCACGCTGAAGTCCGATCGCACCGGCACCGGCACGATTTCCCTGTTCGGCCAGCAGATGCGCTTCGACCTGTCGAAGTACTTCCCGCTGCTGACCACCAAGACCGTGTTCTTCAAGGGCCTGGCCTACGAGCTGCTGTGGTTTTTGAAGGGTTCCTCCAACATCAACTGGCTGCTGGAGCACAACGTGCATATTTGGGATGAGTGGGCGGACGAGAACGGCGATCTGGGCCCGGTCTATGGCGTGCAGTGGCGTTCCTGGCCCGCACCGACCCCCGAGGACCCGAATCGCACCATCGACCAGATCTCCAATGTGCTCGACCTCATCAAGCATCATCCGGATTCGCGCCGCATGATCGTCTCCGCGTGGAATCCGGCCGAGGTGGAGAAGATGGCGTTGCCGCCCTGCCACGCGCTCTTCCAGTTCTACGTGGCCGACGGCAAGCTAAGCTGCCAGCTGTACCAGCGTTCCTGCGACATGTTCCTCGGCGTGCCGTTCAACATCGCTTCCTACTCGCTGCTCACCATGATGATGGCGCAGCAGACCGGGCTCAAGCCGGGCGAATTCGTCTGGACCGGCGGCGACTGCCATGTTTACGACAACCACGTCGACCAGTTCCTTGAGCAGCTGGGCCGCAAGCCCTACCCGTACCCGACCATCGAGATCCGTAAGGCCGATTCCCTGTTCGACTACCAGTATGAGGACTTCAAGGTCGTCGGCTACCAGCATCACCCCACTATTAAGGCACCTGTTGCGGTCTGAGCGTTGTTCGTGGACAGCGAAGACTGTGGAGGCGACGGGCCCCGAGTCTTCGCCGTCCACTACACTAAGGCCCAGTTCCGCAATCCAGGAGGAGTAAGCGAAATGGAGCATGACAGTAGCCGTAGCGGCTATCACGAACCCGAGCCCGGATCTGCCGGGCTGTCTGCCACTGAAGAAGACTGGGGTGACGATTATCCCAAGACCTTCTCGGTGAATCTTATCTGGGCCGAAGCCCGTGACAAGGAAGGTCGCGCCGGTGCCATCGGCCTCAATGGGGGCATGCCTTGGCACTGTGCCGAGGATATGAAGCATTTCAAGGAGCTGACCGTCTCCCACCCGGTGATTATGGGTCGTAAGACTTGGGAATCGCTTGGGGCCAAGTACCGGCCGCTGCCCAACCGCGACAACATCGTCGTTTCCCACGATCCGATGTACCGTGCGCCGGGGGCCACTGTGGTCACCGGTCTTGACGACGCGCTCGATATGGCCCGTCAGGAGGCGATTCCGGACGACGGTCTGGACCGTTCGGAGATTTGGATCCTCGGCGGCGCCCAGTTGTTCGCCAAGGCTTTGCCGTTCGCGGACAAAGCCTATGTGACTGATCTGGCCGTCACTGTGGATGCCGACAGCTATGCGCCCGATATGGCGTCGCTGGTCGAGGCCGGGATGTGGCGGGAAGCCGAAGTGGGCGAGTGGCATACGCCCGCCAAGGAGGAGTCCGGCATCGATTCCTATCGTTTCCGTATCTTGGCCAAAACCAAGTAAGCATGCGAATCCGGCTTATGCCCTTTATAGCGGCATGAGCCGGATTCATATTCATTCGACCCCAACAATACAGTCGGGCCGTGTGCGGCCCGGTGAAGCCCGATTGAGGATTGATTCAAAGCTATGAGCAATACCCAGCCCTACACCGTAATGACCGTCTGCACCGGCAATATCTGCCGTTCGCCTATGGGTGAGATCATCCTGCGTCACTTCTTTAATGAGCGCGGTCTTGGCGACCAGGTGAACGTGGAATCCAGCGGTGTGTCCGACGAGGAGTGGAGCCACCCGATCGACCCGCGTGCCGTGCGCGTGCTACGCGAACGTGGCTATGGTGATGAGATTCCGCGTGACCACTTCGCACACCGCATCTCGCGTGAGGAAATCGACCGTACCGACCTGTTCCTGCCGATGACCGCCTCCCACATGCGCGCCCTGCTGCGCATGCTGCCGGCCGGCAAGCGCGCCGAAGTGCACATGTACCGCAGCTTCGACCCGAATCTGCCCAAGCCGAAGCCCGGCCGCGAAGATCAGATCGATCTGGTGGACCCGTGGTACGGCGGCAAGCACGAGTTCGAGGTCGCCATCGACCAGATTGAGGAAGTCGCCCCGTACATCGTCGATTGGGTGGCGAAGCAGCTGTAGGAATCGGCCTGTGGCCGATGCTGTGTGTTTCGCAGTCTTACGACTGCGGGTCTCTACCTCCGTCACCGCTTCGCGGTGCCGCCTCCCTCGTCAGAGGAAGGTACAGAAGATTACCTCCCTCTGTAAGGGAGGTGCTGAGCATAGCGAAGCGGAGGGAGAGACTAACGAGTCGGGTGCCTCAGAACACCAGTTGCACCAGCAACATATATACAATTGTGCCGCCGGCGATTGAAAGCAGCATATTGCGTTTCCATACGTGCAGCAGCACGATGACGGTGCAGGCGATGAGTTCCGGAAGGCCGTGTGAACCGGTCAGAATCGGGGTGTTGCGCAGTGCGTATACCACCAGTAGACCGGTCATCGCATAGGGCAGGACCTGGCCGAAATACTCGATGATGCGCGGCGGCTGCTTGGACTCGGGAAACACCAGAAACGGCAGAAAACGGGTGCACATCGTGCCCAGCACCACCGTCACGATAGTGATTGCGCCTTGCCAGATGGTCATCGTCATCGCGTCTGTCCTTCCTTCTGCTGGTCCGCTGCGTGGCTCATGGCATGGTCTGCCGTGGCTTCCGGGGCGTCGGCGGCTGGCCGCAACACGTCCAGATGCGGGCGTAGCGCGACGAACAGTATCAGCATGGCGATCATTGAGGGAATCATGAAATCATTGGCCCCGAATATCAGCAGGCAGGCCAGTGATGTCAGCACACCGATGACGGCGGACAGTCGCTCGCGATGCTTGCCGTCGAGCCACTGATCGAGGAAGATCACCAGAAACAGCGCGGTCAGTACGAAATCAAGACCGTCGGTATTGAACGGCAGATGCGCGCCGATCAGCCCGCCCAGTGTGGCGCCGGTCACCCAATACAGCTGATTGCACAGCGTAACCCAGAAGTAGAACCAGCCACGGTCGATGCCGGCGGGGATTTTCGCGGTGGAGTTGATGGCAAAAGTCTCGTCGCACATACCGAAAATCAGGTATGGGCGCTTCCAGCCGAGCCCTTTGAATTTGCCGAGCATGGATAGTCCATAAAACAGGTGACGGGCGTTGACCATCAGGGCCAGCAGAAAGCCGGCGAGCGGGTTGAACGCGGAGAGCAGCAGATTCACCGTGACGAATTCCATTGAACCGGCGAAGATGAACGCGCTCATACACATCGGCCATACGAAGGAGAAGCCTTTGGTGCCCATGAGAATGCCATACGAGGCGCCGAGAAACAGGAACCCCAGGCAAATCGGTATGGTCAGCGGAAACGCCGCTTTGAGCGCCGGCAGCCAGGCGTTGGTGTTGGTGTTGGCGGTGTCTGCCATGTGGATGATGTTCTCCTTGTACAACTGGTCTGCCGGCCGATGTTCGCCGATGATGCCATATGCGGTTATACACGCATGGTGTCGATAAACGGGGTGAGGGTGGCGTCGGGACCCTGTGCGCGAAGTCACAGTGTGGAGGATGTCACATCGTCTACGGTGGGATAGTCCTTGTGGCGGGCGCGAACACGTGCTGAGATGAAACCATGAGCACATATCAAGCGGGCCGAATGCTTTCAGACCTGGTCCCGCGAATACGAAAAGACCTCGGTCGCTATGACCGGGGTCTTTAGTGAAGTACCCCCAGAGAGAGTCGAACTCTCGTTGTCAGATTGAAAGTCTGGTGTCCTAACCGTTAGACGATGGGGGCGAACAACTCGAATTACTTTACGGGAGGTTGTTCGGTTATGCAAATCGACGGCATTTCGGCGTGTCGCAATCAGTTCAGGGTAACGGCCTGATAGGTGAAGTCATGAATCACGCGGCCGGCGGCCAGGCCCTTCTTCTCGAAGTTGGTGAGCACGCGGCCCTCGAATCGCTCGGATTCGGTGAAGTCGGCGTGCGGCATATCGGCGGCCATGTCGGCATTGCCCTTGCCCACGTGCTCCAGCGGCAGGCTGACGGTTACGCTGCCCAGGTTCTTCCAGCCATCGAGGCCGTCCATCACCTCGTGCACGTGCAGGGCATAGTCCTCGATGTCGGTGGCGATACGCCAGACGCCGTCTGTGACCAGCGCGCGATGAATGTCGCCGGCCATGGCCTTCTGCACGATGCGGCGCTTGTGGTGCTTCTTCTTGGGCCAAGGGTCGGGGAAGAAGGTCCATACCTCGGCCACGGTGCCGGCCGCGGTCACCTTGAACAGCTCGGGCGCATTGACCTGGGCCACGCGAATGTTGGTCAGCCCCTGCTTGCCGGCGAGCAGCAGCGTGTGGGCCACGCCGGGGTCATAGACCTCTAGAGCAAGGAAGTTCGTCTCCGGGTGGGCTGCGGCTGCTGCCACCACGTTTTCTCCCTGCCCGGTGCCGATTTCCACAATGAGCGGATTATCGTTGCCCCATGCGGACTCCACGAACGCGCGGTCGAGCGTGACGCCTTCGCGCACGTCCAACAGGTTGCCGGCCGCAATATCCAACAGATATGTGCCGGCATAGTTGTCCCATGCGCGCTGCAGGCGATCGTCCAAACGTCCGGAGCGGCGTACGAAGGAGAGCACCTTGTGCAGGGGGTGCGCCGGTGCCTCGGTGTGGTCTGTGCCCATCGCGGCGACGGGATCGATTGCTGTGGATTCGGGATTGGTCATATATTCCTCGGATTTTCCTTGTGCGCCGCACCGCTGTTCATTCATTAGGTCGATTTGGCGTTCATTAGGTAGGTGGTGTGCGATACCAACCACCATATCAAGCCGTTTACCCGGTGTCCGTGCGGGCCGGCTCCGGGCCGACCTACCTAATGAACGCCAAATCGACCTAATGAATGCAGATATTGCCGGACGACACCACCGTTTTGTGCGATTATGTTCGTGTGATATACTCAAATTGTTTCAAAAGGTAACAAAGCGGACCAAAAGTGAACAGCCGCTGAACTCCCCACGGCCGACACTTGCAACCCGCACAAGGAAAGGTCAACTATGACAGTTCTCGTCACCGGCGGCTGCGGCTACATCGGCGCTCATGTCGTTCACGCACTCCATCAGGCCGGCGAAAAGGTCGTTGTCGTCGACGATCTGAGCTACGGCAAGCCCACTCGCATCGAAGGCTCCCGCCTGTACGGCATGGATATCGCCGCCCCGGGCGCCGGTGAGCGTTTGGCCGAAATCCTCGATGCCGAAGGCGTCGACTCCGTGATCCACTTTGCCGCTCGCAAGCAGGTCGGCGAATCCGTGGAGAAGCCGCTGTGGTACTACCAGCAGAACATCAACGGCATGCTCAAC
>ENA-ORSM01000508-ORSM01000508.1-human-gut-metagenome-genome-assembly--contig:-NODE-508-length-34229-cov-5.486101_pt1 | contig 34229 bp, 28 predicted proteins | sample MGYA00241903_ERZ509170 | MGnify/ENA primary metagenome ERZ509170 (study PRJEB26280, sample SAMEA2338784) | human gut metagenome | biome: human gut; feature: human-associated habitat; material: faeces...
AAAGTACCGAAAATAAAAAGTTTTTGGAGTGTGTATGAGTACCTTAAAGTATCTCCTGTTACCAGTATTCCTATTACAGCAGAGTATCTAAACTTATCATACAATTCAGTTTCTAAGGCATTTGCTACATTGCAAAAATATAATATAATTATGCAAAGAAACAATAGCACGAGAAATCGAATATGGGAATATACTTGTCTTGATTTTATATTTACTTTACCAAGCAACATGTAATTAGTTGAAAAATAATGTGGAGGCAGAAATATGAGCGAGTTACTAAATGGCATATTCGAATGTCTTGATATAAATAGCGGTACTGGTTTAGCTACAGAAGACAATTTGCAGAGCATGACTTCCTTTCAAAGACTATTTTATACACAAGTTCATGAAAAGATAGGAATTGACGCTGTATATTTTCTTCGCGATGCAAACGGAATTGCTAAAGTTCCGCTTATCTATTTTTCCGTTATTCAAAAATATGATGCGAAACAAGTCGCAGAGTTACATCGTCTTTCTTGGAATCTCGGAGAGGCTCCGTTGTTATTCGTGGTGACTCCAGATGAAATTTTAATTTATAACAACTATGAAACACCGCAAGTCATTGAGAATGGAAATCTTGATCCTACTGCAGGAATAATTGAAACATTAAGTTTAACAGATGGATTGGTTTCACAGCAACTTGCCCTAAAGAAGTATCATCGTTCATTGCTTGAAAGTGGCGAATACTGGCGCGAAAGCATGACGAGGTTTAATGCTCAAAATCGAGTTGATGCCACACTAATATCAAATTTGAGAATAATGCGCAGAACGTTGATCAATCAAATCAGCAAAAGATGCGATAAAAGCAAAGAAATAATCACGGGTGTAGTTCACGCTTTGCTTAGCCGGTCGTTTTTTATTAAATATCTGGAAGAACGAAAAGATTCAAACGGAGAAACCGTATTTCCACAAGATTTTTATTGCAATTTTATGGAGTCAGCGAAACGGTATACTGATGTGCTGAACAGTAAAGAAGCAACTTATAACTTATTTAGAATACTCAAAGATAAATTTAATGGTGATACACTGCAAGTCTCAGAAATTGAAACAGAGATCATTACTCAAGATGATTTGGATGAGCTTCGCACTTTTATTTTAGGTGACAGCGAATTAGAGAGCAGACAACTTACCCTATGGCCGATTTATAGTTTTGATATTATCCCCATTCAGTTAATCAGTAGTATCTACGAGTTGTTTTTTCATTTGTCAGACGAAGAGGATGAGAAAGGAACATATGAATATAAAAAAAGAAGGGAAACAGATAAGGCATATTGGCCAGAGATTTGGTAGAAAGCATGTTATTGCACTGTCTTTTTTCATGCCGCTTATTGTCATGACTGGCTGCTGTATTGCCTTTGGTATACAGCCATTTGGTGATAATTCGCTGTTGATTATTGACGGTTTACATCAGTATATGCCATTTTATTCTGTTTTGTATGATAAGTTAAAAGGCGGAGAAAGTCTTTTTTACAGTTTCCGTTCTGGATTAGGAATTAACTTTTTATCATTATTTTCCTATTATTTATCCAGTCCGCTTAATCTTTTGATTATATTTTTTAAGAAAACGCAGCTCAATATGGCAGTTAGTATGATTATCGTATTGAAAATTGCACTTAGTGGAATGACGGCCGGGATTTATTTTTCTTCAAAAAGCAAGAAACAGGGGCTTCATGTACTCATGATTTCGATGGCGTATGCATTATCAAGCTACATGGTTGGCTATTGCTGGAATGTTATGTGGCTGGATGCGATTATGATTTTCCCAATTGTTGTTATGGGGCTGGAGCGTTTGATTGATAAAAAGGACGGAAGGCTATATTGTCTTGCGTTGTTTTATGCGTTGTACTGTAATTATTACATTGCATTTATGATTTGTATTTTTGCAATAATATGGTATATTTTTTATTCCTTTAAAAGTGTAAAACAGTTCTTTTTCCGGGGAATTTCATTTGCACTATATTCTTTCCTTGCAGCAGGAATGGCGGCAGTATTACTCATTCCAGCATATCTTGGAATTAAACAGACGGCATCAGGAGAAGCAATGACATTACCGGATCACAGCTTTCTTACGAATGCGGCAGATCTGCTAAATCGCCAGTTTGCGATGGGAAGTCCGATCAGTCATGATAATTTTGATGGAAATGCCAATCTGTATATTGGTATTTTTACCGTATTAGCAGTTGGATTATATTTGTTAAATCAGCAGATTAAAATTAGTGATAAGATAAAGAAAACTCTTTTAGTAGGATTCTTTTATTTGAGTTTTGGTGAAATGATTCTCAACTTTATCTGGCATGGATTTCATGATCAGTATGGTATTCCGAATCGTTTCTCATTTCTGTTTGGTTTTGTACTTCTGCATATGTTGTGGGAAGTATTTGAACATTTAGATGGAACAAAAGGCTGGCATGTGGCGTTTGCCTGTATGGCAGGAGTAGGACTTTTAGCTTATGCCAGGGTAAAAGGAACACAGCCACTGGAAGATAAAGTTTATGGTGTGGCAGGAATGCTGTTTATTTTGTATGGAATGATATTACTCCTGTATACATTATCTCGTAAGAGAAAAGTGTGGTATAAGGCTGCATTTTGTGTAGTGGCAATAATAGAGATTGCCACAACAGCCTGTATGGGCTTTAATGAAAATGGTCAGATTTCTGTCTCAAAGTTTTTCTATGGAACAGAAGATATGGAGAAAGCTGCTGCATCTTTAAAAGATGAGACATTTTACAGAAGCGAGCTTGCCAGTGCTCTTATGGTAGATGAAAATGCCTGGTATCCAATAAACAGTGTGGGACTTTTTGGTTCTACAGCGACAGACCGAATGGTTAATATGATGGATAATCTTGGTTTTTATACGGGGTGTAATGAGTATCTTTATAAAGGTGCAACACCAGTAACGAACTTCCTTTTGAATGTAAAATACCTGTATTATCATCAGGAAGATTCTCTGACAACAGATTTTAAATATCTGAAGACACAGGGGACTTTTGATATTTATGAGAATACGGCAAAAGGAATGTCTATAGGATATCTCATGAATGATTCCATAAAAGACTGGTATTATGACAGTGCTTATCCATTCCGTGTACAGAATGATCTTGCAGAGCAGGCATTTGATGTATTTGAGCTGTTTCATGATATTGAGATTGACGATCCGGCAACCAATGGATGTACTGCATCAAAGACAAATGATGGAGAATATTATTTTGAATATGGCGATTCGCGACCGGACAATATGACATTTACCATTCCAATTACAGAGACGGCAGAGAATCTGTATCTGTTTTATGATGGAACACAGGTAGAAAATGCACAGATAATGGTAGATGGAACCAATGTGAAATCAGGAGATTTAGATGGTTATATGCTTCCAATCGGAAAAGTATCCGCAGGTTCAGAAGTTAAAGTAACTTTTGAGTTAAAAGGAGAGACCGAGGATGGTTATGTGCGCCTTTCTGCGGCAGACTTCGATCAGGAGGTATTTGAAGATTTTAAAAAGACAGCAGCAGAGCAGGCATTTACGGTGACGGATTACTCAAGTAATTCTCTGGAAGGCACAGTGGATGCTTCAGATAATCAGACATTATTTTTGTCAATTCCATATGATTCTGGATGGAAAGTAAAGGTAGATGGCAAAGAAGTAAAGACATGTCGTATCGGAGATGCTTTTCTTGGAGTAAAAGTTCCTTCTGGTGAGCACACAGTTTCCTTAAAATATACACCGCCAGGATTTTCTATTGGCTGGAAAGTAAGCCTTGCAGCAGCAATTATTTTTATTGTTCTTTGTTTTGTAAAATACCGATACAAAGCTGATATAAAAAAGAAAGAATAAAGATAGATTTTGGAAATGATTTTTAATAAAACATATGGTAGACTAGAGCGTGTTTGAAAATCGGAATGGCCGAAGCAGGAAGAGTCCGAGAGTATATATGGAGTAAAAGGAGGATTTATTATGTTTAAAAGAAAAATTATTACATTATCAGCAATAATGATAGCAGGTCTTATGACTTTTCAGGCAAATGTATCGGCAGATGCAGTAGAGGAGAAACCATATCTTTCCCTGGGGGCGGATTTAAGTACAGATCAGAAAAGTAAAGTCCTTGAACTTCTTGACGTAGATGAGAAAGCACTCGATCAGTATAATATAGTAACAGTGACGAATGCGGATGAACATAAATATCTTGATGATTATTTAGATTCTTCTGTGATTGGTACAAAGGCCTTATCCTCTGTTCTGGTTGAAAAAAGAGATAAGGGAGAAGGCATTGATGTTACAACGAAAAATATTACTTATTGTACAGCAGGTATGTATGAAAATGCGCTTACAACAGCAGGTGTGACAGATGCCACAGTAACTGTAGCAGGACCTTTTAATATTACAGGAACTGCTGCTTTAGTTGGTGCAATGAATGCGTATGAAGACATGACGGGTGAAGATATTTCCAGCGAGAGCAAAGATGCCGCAACGAATGAGCTGGTAGTTACCAGTGAGTTAGCCGGTCAGCTTAATGATTCCGACAAAGCCGAACAGTTTTTAGCGTTAATTAAAGAAAAAGTTCTTTCAGATGATGCAAAATCAGAAAGTGACATCAATGATATTATTGATGAGTGCAGCAAAGACTTAGATATCACGGTAACAGATGATCAGAAAGCACAGATTGCAGAACTTATGCAAAAAATTAATAAGCTTGATTTAAATGTAAATGACTTAAAAGAACAGGCAAGTAAAATTTATGATAAATTGAGTGACATGGATATTGATACACAGGGAATCTTTGAGAAAATAAAGACGGCATTATCTTCTATTTTTGCAGCATTAAGTGGTTTATTTAATTAAGCGGAGATAGAAAATATTTGCAGCTATAAGAGGAAACTTCTATCGGCTTGTGTTATAGTGACATCCCATCACCTGTAGGATGCCGGGGCATTCTTGAATATATGCTCTGGAGTTAGAAGTCTTCTTGCTGGAAGAGGATAAGGTGAATTATAAAAAACTATAAATTTTTATAGCATATAGCAGAATTGCTCCTGGAATGCCAAGAACTGTACATACAGCGCCTGTAATCGGATTAATTCCAATTCCAGTGATGATGTCTCTTGCAGCGCAGAAAAAGTTAAAAAAGTAAATGAACGAAAGACCGGCGGCACCGCGTCCGATGATGGAAAAAAGTGCTGTGGGTCTTTTTTTTATGTATGCAATAAAATATCCTGCAAAACAGGCCGCGCAAAAAATAAGCAGAATTTTATTTTGAGATAGATTATCCTGGGATAATATATTCTGGATGGATGAATTATTAATAAATAAAGTGGAAAAATGAGTAGAAAAAGAAAAAAGAATAGGGTACATAAATTATCTCCTTAGCATGCAGCTTTGCCAGAAAGCATTTTTCAAATACGTTCTGGCATATTAGTTTTTATGAGTTTATGAAAAAGTAAGAGAAAATATGAAAAATATCTTTAAATAAATAATTTGTAATTTAAGTAAAATAAAGGTAGACAAAAATTGGAAAACGTGATATATTAATTTTGGAATAACTGTCATATATTTACATCAAATAAAACAATGGAGGGATGTGATATGGATTTTTCAGATATTCGCACAATCATTATAGGAGAAGCAGGAGAGTATGGTAAGCGGCTGGTGAGGTATTTGGAGATTCACCTTTCATCTGCAGTGCGTGTATATCATTTTACAACGGCAGAAGGCATGGTTTCTTTTAAAGAAGAGGCAGAGATTTATCTTTTAGATGAAAGATTTTTTAAAGAATTATCGGAAGAGAAACAGAAATTTTTAAAACAGAAGAAGTTGATTTTACTAACCTGGCGGGAGGAACAAGGCTCTTTTTGCAAATATGATAATCCCCAGAAGTTGTTAGATATGTTGTCTGATTTTACAGATTATAATTCGGATTTATCAGACTTGGCAGCAGAGTTAAAAGATACACCGACGAAGTTAACAATCGTGTATTCCCCTGTGTATGATGAATATCTTGAGCAGATAGCACGTTCTTTTATGTCATTGGGAGATGTATATATGGGAGCGGAAGATCTGGGCTATAAAGGGATAGATTCTGAATACGGAGAAGGCGGTGATATGGGAGATTTATGCTATTACATTCATTTAAGGGAAGAGAATATTTTAGATATATTGCAGGATATGCTTATTCCGAAAGAAGAAGTTCAGGTGTTACATTCTCCAGACTTGTATTTTTATTTGCGGGAACTGACGAAGGAAGATTATGCATGGTTTTTCGATAAGATTAAGAAAGAGAGTCCCTATAGGGAAGTGTTCTGGGGAGCAGGGAATTGTTTTGTTGCCAATGTAGATATGCTGAGCTTTTTTGATCAGGTTATATTGATAGATTCGAGGAAGAATCCGAGGCAGAGTATTTTTTGTGACCGTTTGGAACGTGTATTAAATATTAATCAGGGAGAGCCTCAAATATGGCAGAGGATATACAGGGAGGATATTTTAGATGGAACTGCCTGGTAAGAGAGAGCTGAGAGAACAGATTTTACACCAGATGGATGGAAGAACATCATATGTCAGCGATAAAGATGTATATCGTGAGATTGATAAGGCAATCTTACGTTCAAGTCATGGCGGATACGGGACACTTTCTGAGAAAGAAGAACTAAGAAGACAGATGTTTTATTCGATAAGAGGATTTGATGTTCTTGAAAAATATTTGGGTGACAGCAGTATAAGTGAGATTATGGTAATTGGAGCCTCGCGTATTTTTGTAGAGCAGAACGGAAAGATTAGAAGAATAGAAGAACACTTTTCAGAAGAGGGCGATGTATACCGCTTGATAGAGCAGATTGTGGCACCAACAAACCGAATGGTGAACGAGGCTTGTCCTATTGTGGACAGCAGACTTCCAGACGGTTCGAGGGTACATATTGTATTGCCGCCAGTATCACTGGAAGGGCCGGTTATCACAATTCGTAAGTTTCTAAAAGGAGGCATGACGATAGAGAAGCTTTTAGCATTTGAAGAGTTTCCAGAGAAACTTACAGGTATACTGTCCGCCCTGGTAAAGAGCAGATACAATATTCTTATTAGTGGAGCGACAAACTCAGGTAAATCCTCTCTTTTGAATGCACTTGCAGAATATATAGGGAAGAGGGAAAGAGTAATTACGATAGAGGATTCAGCAGAACTCCAGCTTTTTCATGTAGAGAATCTTGTTCGACTAGAAACGAGGAATGCAAACATGGAGGGAGAGAATGAGATTACTATGCAGGACTTGATTAAGGCATCTTTGCGAATGCGGCCGGACCGAATTATCGTAGGAGAAGTGCGAGGGGCAGAAGCCATGTCGATGCTTCAGGCATTATCAACTGGGCATAGTGGGTCTGTATCTTCGATACATGCCAATTCATGTCGAGATGCACTAAGACGTTTAGAAACGATGGTTTTAATGGGAATGGATATGCCTCTTGCAGCAATACAGGGATTGATTGCTTCTTCAGTAGACATTCTCATTCATTTAGGGAGACTTACTACAGGGAAAAGAAAGATATTAGAGATATGCGAAATTAAGGATTACAGTAGAGCAGAGTATGATATTCGTACCCTATTTCAATATAAAGCAGGACAGACAGAAAGTTTGGAAATGACAGGGAAACTTTTTCATACGGAAAAGCTTAAGAGCTATGGGCAGTATGAAAACTATTGTGAGGCGGTGAGACTGTTTTGTGAAGAGAAGAGAGAGGGTTAGTTCCTTTTTGATTGTGGAAGCAGGTCTTATTTTACTGAATATTTTATGTTATGGAGATATACGCTGGCTGCTTTTAGAACAAATATTATTATTTCCGTGTTTTAATGTTCTAAAAAGAAAGAAAAGGGAGAAAGAAAAACATTTATATGAGAAAGGATTTCAGAATCTGCTGCAATCAATGATGACTTCATTGCAGGCAGGGTATTCTTTGAATAATTCCTGCAGGATTGCACTAAAAGAATTAGAAGAGCTGTATCAAGACCAGAATAATCCAATGTTAAGGCAGATGAGAAGAATCATACAGGGATTAGATCTGCATATTACTTTAGAACAACTCTTTATGGAGTTTGCAGAGAGTACAGGACTAGAAGAGGCAAAGCAGTTTGCGGTCGTGATAGAGATTGTGCGTAGTACCGGGGGAAATATGGTAGAGATTTTAAAAAGGACGATGCAGCATTTGAAATATAAGATGGATACGGAGGAGGAGATAAGAGTTCTTTTAAGTGGAAAGTTATTTGAAAAAAACATTATGTTATCAATGCCATTCTTTATTTTACTATATTTGCGCCTGGCCAATCCTAAATATGTAGAGTGTTTTTACAACACTATTTTAGGACATCTCGTTATGTCAGGTATGATTGGGATTACTGTTTTTTGTTTTTTCTGGTCGGAGAAAATTATGAATATTCGGTTTTAAACAGGAGGTGCATAACTTTTGAATAACATTTTTGTTTCATGGAAACAAAAGATAGAGAGCCGGATAATCAGCGATTTAAAGAGCCAGTATACGGAATCAGAAGAACAGATCAGACAAAGGAAGGAGCAGTTTTTAAAAAAGCAGAAGAAGATTATATTAATAGAAATCATAGCAGGAGCAGTTTTTTTGGCTTTTTTGATTATAAGAGCAGCCTTTTTGCAAGATGATATTTTACTGAGTCGAAATTCATTTGGTCAAGGATCAAAAGAAGTGCAGCTATCTTTAAAAAAGGATGACAAGAAAAAGGAGATAACTTATAAACTTGATGAACAGAAATTATCGGCAGAAGAAGAGTCGAAAGTGTATATACAGTTCTTTAAAAAGTTAAAAAAGATAATGATGAAAAATAATACGTCATTGAAGCAGATACAGACCCCACTGAACCTGCCAGATACAGTAGACGGATATCCTTTTGAGATTACATACGAACTTGCAGAAGATGGATATATTCGTCTGGACGGTTCGATAAATGAAGAAGAACAAGCAAAGCTAAAGCGAGGAGAAACATATAGAACATATATTGTGGTAACAGCACGGTACGGGGAATATCGGAAAAGTAAAAAGTATGAGATCAGGATTGTTCCGAAGAAAAATATATCTCAAACAAATGTGTTTTATAAGATACAGCAATATTTAAAGAAGGAGGAGCAGGAGAATAGATATAGTCGTGATATTAAAATACCGTCTGTCTATAAAGATATTGAAATTACAAAAAGACAGGAAAATCAAGGAGGAATATCAGGCATATTGATTTTATTTGTCACTGTATGTATTTTTATCCCGTTACATAATTATTTAAAATTGCAAGAAGAAGGGAAAAAGTGCCAGGAGCAGGCAGAGCGGGACTTCCCGGTTATTGTTCATCTTCTCACTCTATATATGGGAGCGGGACTATCCTTTTTTTCTGCGGTGAAAAGAATTAGCCAGAACTATCAAAAGCAGAGAGAATTGGATGATTCTAAAAAATATGCTTTTGAAAAAATGATGCGGATGGAACAGCAGATGAGTAATGGTGTAAGCCAGAGAGAGGCATGTCAGGACTGGGGAATGCAGTTTAGGACAGATAGTTATCAGAAGCTTTCGCTTATCTTGATTCAGAGCTTTACGAAAGGCGGCAGGGAAGCAGCAATGTTAATGGAAGCAGAAGAAAGAGAGGCGTTTCATAAGCGGATAGACAGAGCAAAAAAAGAGGGAGAGGAGGCTTCAACAAGATTACTTTTTCCAATGATTTTATTATTGTGTCAGGTAATGTTATTGGTGATGTACCCGGCACTGACTCGCTTTCAGGGATTTTGATTTTAGAAGATGTTATTAGAGCGTGTTTGAAAAATCATTTCTGCAACCTGCACGCCCCAATTTGCGGTATATTTTGTCTTCATTCAGTTGACGTAGCCCGCTACGCCGCCCTCATTCAGGCGAAATCTCCCACAAATTGTAACGCACATTTTGCAGAAAGCATTTTTCAAACATAATCTAGGATATGGATGTACTTTGCTGAATAAAAGGAGGGAATTGATATGGCATTTATAAAAAGAAAAAAGGAGCAGATGCATCAGAACAATATAGTATATAAAAAGAATCGGTTACAATCTATTTTGTTATCACAGGATGGAATGGGGGTTGTTGAGGTTATCTTAATTATTGTAGTCCTTATTGGTTTGGTGATTATTTTCCAGACAAATATTAAAGGGGTGGTGGCATCCATTTTCTCCACAATACAGAAAAATGCAGGTTCAATACGATAAATATTTTGATGAAAGAGGACAGATTACAGTCTTTTTGTCGCTTCTGTTTTTGGTGTTGATGATGAGTTTCCTTTTTATTGTAGAGGGCGTAATCAGTTACAGTGCCAGTAGCCTTGGGGAAGATGCAGTAAAAGGTGCAGGAGAAAGTATTATGGCCAACTATGATAGAGAACTTTTTAAAAATTATCATTTGTTTTTTCTTGATCCAAGACAGAAAGATTACATCGTGACTGATGGAAAAGAATTTATCAATCAATATTTTTCTGGTAATTCGTTTTTTGATATATATTGCGATTCTTTAGAAGTTACAGGAGAGAAGACGGCAGTGGATGAAGATGGGTTGTATCTGAAACACGAGATCCGGGAGTGGATGAAATATCGTGAGGAAAAAGAAATAGCAAAAGTATTGGAAGATATTATAAGAAATACAAAGAAAAATGACGGAGAAAGAAAGGAATGCCAGGAAGAAGTAGATAGCGCAGAAACGGATGTAAAAAAGGAACAGGATGAAGAAGTGAATCAAGAAACAAAAGAGGAAACAAATAAAAAGGATACGGAATCAGACTTAAAAGGAGATGTAGATAAAAATACAGATAATGTGGAGGATATGAAACCAGACGAAAAAGCAGCGTCAGAAGAAATAGAACCTGTGAGTGAGGAAACATTAAAGGAACGTAGTAACTGGAAGGAGATTAAGGGAACATTACAGCTTTTGATGAGAACAGGTATATTATTTTATGCCGCTGAGCATCCGGAGAGTCTTTCAAGACAGAGTATTCCAGGAACGAATCTTCCGTCAAAAAGAGTGAAAGGCAGTTCTTTTGATAATGAGCAAAGGTTGCTGGATAAGATGGATGAACTATCCTTTTCAAGCTTAAAGGGGATAAAGTCATTACTTTCTGTGGATATTTCTATGGATGGAAGAGGTACATTGTGGACAAAGGACAGATATATTATTTCTTATATAGAAGACTGTTTTTCTTTTTATGGAGGTAGTGATAAAAAGGACAATGCACTTCTGTATGAGGTGGAATATCTTATTAGCGGAAAGAATTCAGATATAGATAATCTAAAAAGAGTAGCAAATTATATTCTGCTATTACGCTTTATAAATAATTATATATTTACAGGAAAAGATACTCAGATGAAAACGCATATAAATACGATGGCATCGGCTATAACTGGGGTTATGGGAATGCCGCAGACGATGAAAGCAGTACAGGTACTTATAAGAATGGCAATAAGTTACGGAGAATCCCTTCTGGAATTACACACATTATTTTCTGGTGGCGAAGTTCCGTTGATAAAAGATAAGACAACGTGGAATCTTACGTTAAAAACAATGGCAGAGCAGTTAAGAAATAAGCAGATTGTAAAAAAAGGAAAGAAAAATATATCTTATAAAGATTATTTGAAGCTGTTTCTTCTAACAAAAGGAAATTCTCGAACAGTGTGTTATCGCATGATGGATATTATGCAGGAGAATATAGCTTCTAAAGAGCCAGGATTTTTGATGGAGAATTGTCTGTTTTCTTATAGCTGGAAAGGAAGTCTTGCGGCCGGAGGTGTGAAACTAAACTTTGTGAAACAATGTAGTTATTGATATTTTTAATAAAGATAGAGAAAGAATGTCGATAGAGCGTGTTTAAAATACGCTCTGCGGGAGGAGGTGAAGCAGGGTGCTCTCTTTAAAATACCTAAGACCTGACCCCTTTCAGGAAATGTGTAATGTTCAATGTTCGGAAAAAGATTCAGGAAAAAAATTGTCTCTCCAGGCACGGGTTATAAGATGGATCTTTCATAAGAGAAAAAGAGCATCCTGCTTTGGTTCTTGTCGGGCATCTGTAACTGTGGAAGCGTCATTGGTATTTCCGATATTTTTATGTGCCGTGGCTTGCTTTATAGGATTAGCACAGATGATCTTAGTAGAGACGGAAGTACATTATGCGGTATCACAGACTGCAAAGATATGTGCAAAGCAGCAAATGTTTTCTTTAATACCAGAGGAAGATGATCAGAAGTCAAATCAGGTGAAGGAGGATAATGGAATCCATAAAAGTGACAGAACAAATGGCAGACAAAGTATAAGAAATGCGAGCAGTGTATTTTTTGATATTTATGATGCAAAGTCTCTTTGTGACAGTTTAGTAGAGGGAGGCAGGAAAGGAATTTCAGTACAATCTGCTTTTTCATCTGAAGAAGAGGTACAGGTTAAAGCTATTTATACATTGAAATTATCAGTTCCTTTTTTTCGTCCTATTCGATTTCAGAAGGATACTGCTGTAAAAAGAAGAGTATTTTCCGGCTATGTAAAACATCGAAGAGATTATGATGCGGCTGGAGATAATAGTATTGTTTATGTTGCAGAAAATGGAGTGGTATACCATAAAAATGCATCTTGCTCGCACATTTGCCTAAAGATTACGGGGAATGCAGCAATACAGGACATAGTTCATTCCTCAAAATATGCAGCATGTGAAAAGTGTATTCATAAAGGGTCTTCTTTATCCGCAATATTTGTGACTGCATATGGTGATTGTTACCATTCGACTTTAGGATGTAGCGGATTAAAAAGAACGATAAAAGCGGTAAGATTAAAAGATGTGGGTAGACTGCGCCCATGTTCCCGCTGTGCTTCTGGGAGGTAGATTGTATATGGGAAATAAAGGAATGATGACGGTAGAAGCTTCCGTGGTTGTACCGATTATTTTAATTATCGTAGTCACAGAATTCTTTTTTGGACTGTTTTTGATTGATATGTCAGTAGTTAAGAGTGAAACAATGCGTTTGGCGGATGAAGCGGCAGATGTATGGAAAACAGACGGGAAGTTGGCAGATGGAACATATAAATCGCAGCAGCTTCTTCTGAGGAATAAGAACTTTCTTCAGAAGAATAGAAGGGGACAGCTCATAAGCAAAACAAGGTTGAGGCTGCAAAAAAGAATTGCAACCAGATTAAATATTGCTTCGTTAGATTCCTATAAAGTTTCTATCTCAGGAGATAAAGTTCTCGTTCAGGCATCAGTACGACTTGGAAATCCTCTTTTGGGAGGGCGAAAAAATACAGGGATAAAAGGATGGATTTTTAAATGTGAAGAAAAAGCCGATATAACTAATGAGGAAGAACTTCTTAGGAAATTAAGCGGGAATTTGCGGTAATCTGATAATAGGATTGTGTTGCTGTTGTGGGGAGGATAGATTGTGGAGGTTATAAAAGAGGGTACATATACATATTTGCTAAAGCAGATTGAATATAGGACACCTGTATATGATGAGTCAGTAGTGCATACGCAAAATGAATCATGGGATTATTATTTGTCTGTGGAATATGAAATCCTGAAAAGGAACGAGTTAAAAACGCTAGTATCGGCACAGCTTAGAGAAAAAGATGAAGAGAAAAGCCTTTTGTTTGATATTACCGGTAAACGGCCATTAAAACGGCAAGGAAAAGAACGAGCTTTTTCTCAAAAGGAATGTGAAAAAATTTTGCAGAATATGAGCAATATGATTCAGGAAGTAGAAGACTATATGCTTGATCTGAATTGTATAGAGCTTCGTCCGGAATATATTTATGAAGATAGTAAGGGAGAGATTCAATGGATCTATTTTCCGCAGACTTCTTTAGAGTCAGAGATAAAATCGAATCTGCAAGATAGAGAACTCCAAAATAAAAACGAGGATTTACAAAAGAGAATGGAAGCTTTATTTGCATGGATGCTCCCACAGATTGATTATGAAGATACAGATGCAGTTCAATTTATGTATCGATTTTATAATAAAGTAAGGAAACTGGGTTTTTCAAAGGAATTATTAGAGACATATATCCAAACAAAAAGACAAAAAGAATATTATGATATAGAGGAAGTCGATAAAACAAGTGCAAAAGTGAGAGACAGCAGTAAAACAAAACAGGATAGAAGGAGTAATAATGAAAGTATTTCCTATGAGGAGTTTTTTGAGGAAGAATTAGAACTGGAAAAACAAAAAATAGAAAGTCCAAATAACAGGAAACAAAAAACAGGAGATTTTCAGATAGGAATAAAAAATGGCAGAAGAAATAGCAGACGGGAAGTTCAGAGAAATGAGAGAAATAGAGATGAAAAAAATAAAAATCAAAGTAATAGAAACCAGAAAAATAAAGACTTAAATAATAGAAGTAAAAGTCAAAGTAATGAAAATAACTATCTCATTGTGTGCAATGGTTTAAAAATAATTTCTGTAATATGCACATTTCTGGCAGTAATATTGGAAGGAATCTTTGTATTCTACGGAATGAGAAGCGGTTTTACAAGACAGTTATTTCAATATTCCGTAGGCGGAATGCTATTAATTATAGTGTTTGCGTGTGGATTCATATGGAGTGCACAGACAGTACGAAAAATAAAACAAAAAAATAAAAGCAATAGTATGAATAGTATAAAAGACAACATAAACAAGCAAAATAAAGTGAGACATCGAAAAAGAGGCGAGCAGGGAAGCCCAATATCCGATAAGTTTATTCAGGAAAAAGAATTACAGGACAGACCGCAAATGATAAAAACAGAAGTTGATTGGGAAGTAGAAGGAGATTGGGAATCAGGAACAGAAGGAACAACCATTTTAAACTATGGTAACGAATCAGAAAAAGAAGATGGTAAAATATGTCATCCGATGTTACGGGATATGGAATTAGGAATTATCTATGTAATAAAAAATTGTCCTTTTTATATCGGAAGTGCAGAGGGTGTAAATCATCTTCATATACAGGATAAAACAGTAAGCAGAGAACATGCAGTTATTTTAGAAGATATTTATGAGGGAGACGGACAGGGATATATTCTTCGAGATATGGGTTCGACAAATGGTACATGGCTTAATGGGAAAAAGATAAAAAGAGGAAATCAGGAACAATTAGAAGATGGTGCAGTCATACGTTTTGCAAAAAAAGAATATGAATTTCTGATACAGGATATTTGACAATCCAGGCAGCCTCGCTATAATGGAGAACATAAGATAAAGAAAGGTAAAAGAGAAGTTTTTATGGAATTTGTAGAAGCATTACAGGAATTTTTATTCCATCAGGGGTTTCAGAAAATAAAGTATGATTCAAAGATTTTGTGGGGGAAAGATACAGGCGATAAGCTCTCATTACTTGAAGTTGTTCCGCCACTTCTTCCAGGGCAGCCGCGAATTGGATTAAAACAAAGAGAAGAAGAAATGCTCGATATAAAACGCCAGATTATGCTAAAATATCAGAAAAAAGTGGAACACTTGCTATTAATACTTAGTAAGGGAGAACCGGATTTTGAAGAAAGAAAAGAAACGGAAAAATATCCGGATATATGGTTTTTTGATATAAAAGCAGGACAACTGTATATTTATGAATATCAAAAGTCCCAATATTGTGGACTAGAAAGTTCTTTAGAACCTTTTTCACAGAAATTTTTGCAGCAGAAAGTAACTGAAGAAAGAACAGAACTTCAACGTATGCTAACGCCAGTCAATACAATACTTGTGTTTGTTAATGTAGTGGTATTTATGATCTTGAGTTTTTTGGGTAGTACCACAGATGCAGAATTTATGGCGGCACATGGAGCGATGGATTGGATGGATGTTGTGGAAAAGCATCAGTACTATCGACTATTTACCTCAATGTTTCTTCATTTTGGAGCAGATCATCTTTTACAAAATATGTTGATTTTATTAGTCATTGGATGCCGCTTAGAGAGAATCACAGGAAAACTATCATATTTACTCATATATATTGGAGCAGGCCTGATTGGCGCAGGAACATCTATTATATTTACGCTCGGAAATAATCCGAATACTGTAAGTGCAGGAGCATCGGGAGCAATATTTGGTGTTATGGGAGGTCTTTTATATTGTATTATTTCTGATATAATTCAGAAAAAAAGACATCGTGTAGAGGAGATTGGTTTGACGGGAATGATTTTCATGGTTGCTTCAGCATTATCGTATGGATTCTTTTCTACAGGCATAGATAATGCAGCGCATATTGGAGGACTTGTAGGAGGGTTTCTAATCACAATGATAAGTAGATTTGTTATTTAATTCAATTAAAATCCAGCCAAAGACAGCCCAAGAAGAGAACCGATACCCTATATTTGTGACCTCGGAGCAAGGTTTAAATGTGAGCGTATAAGCGAACATTTAAACCGCCGCGACTAAAGTCACAAATATAGGGTATCGGTTCTCTTCTTGGGCGTCTGTTATATTGTAACGCACATCTTACAGAAAGTATTTTTCAAACGCGCTCTAGCTCCCTAATCTCCGAAAGAGATTCCCAAATGCTTCGCCTGAAGTACAATCTGGTCATCAGGAGAAACATATTTTAATTTTCCAGCTGTTTTTTCCAGAGGAAGAGTAGCGACATCATAACCTTTCATGATAAGCATTTTGCCGTAATCTTCTTTGGCGATAAGCTCAGCTGCAGCAACACCAAGACGGCTGGAAATTACGCGGTCAAAAGGAACCGGGCTTCCGCCTCGCTGTGTGTGTCCTGGAATTGTGACACGAACTTCTAAACCAGTGGCTTTTTCAATTTGTGAAGCGAGTTCATAACCAACTGTAGAATGTTTACGTTTAGCCAGTTTTGCCTTGTACTGTTTCTTTGTCAATTTTGCATCTTCTTTTGAGATTGCCCCTTCTGCAACAGCAAGGATTGTAAAGTGCTTGCCCTGTTCATTGCGGCGTTGAATTGCCGAAATAACGTGTTTTAAGTCATAAGGGATTTCTGGGATAAGGATGATGTCAGCGCCGCCGGCGATTCCTGCATGAAGAGTAACCCATCCTACTTTATGTCCCATTAATTCTACGATAAATACGCGGTTATGGGAAGCGGCTGTTGTGTGAATACAGTCAATTGTCTGAGTAGCAATATCTACTGCACTCTGGAAACCAAATGTCATGTCTGTTCCCCAGAGGTCATTATCAATTGTTTTTGGAAGGGAGACAATATTAAGACCCTCTTCTCTTAAAAGGTTGGCAGTTTTCTGGCTTCCGTTACCTCCGAGAACAACAAGACAGTCTAAATCAAGATAGCGATAAGTTGATTTCATTGCTTCTACCTTATCAAGACCATTTTCGTCAGGTGTTCTCATTAATTTAAATGGTTGTCTGGATGTACCAAGGATGGTTCCGCCGGTTGTCAGAATGCCTGAGAAGTCTTTCGAAGTCAGTCGTTTGTAGTTGCCGTAAATTAATCCTTTATATCCGTCGATGAAGCCGTAGATTTCAACTGTTCCCTCAAGAACGTTAAGACCCTTTACAACACCACGCATGGTAGCATTTAAACTTTGACAATCTCCACCGCTGGTCAGCATACCAATTCTCTTCATCGTAATCTCCCTTCTCGCAGAGCAGGATTCCATTATGATAATCCAGTCGTAAAATACATAAAACGTAATGCTCCCAAATTAATATCAAAAATTTGATAATTAAATTTTACAAATGGAATCAAGTATCTGCAATTCCTATAATAATCTGTAGTTAAAATAATCTGTTTTAAAGTTCCACTCGTCCATCTAAAGCTCGTGAGAGTGTTACTTCGTCAATGTATTCCAATTCACCACCAATAGGAACACCGCTGGCGATACGAGTTACCTTTATGCCGCGCGGTTTTACTTTTTTGGTGATGTACATTGCGGTAGCTTCTCCGTCAAGGCTGGAATTTGTGGCGAGGATTAACTCTTTTACTTCCGGGTTATTCAGGCGTTCTTCTAATTCTTTAAAACGGATATCGTCCGGGCCTTTTCCAAGACTTGGAGCAAGCGTTCCCTGAAGAACATGATAAACACCATGATACTGACCCGTTTTTTCATAAGCAGCTAAGTCCTGTGTATGCTCCACGACCATGATCGTACTGTGATCTCTTTTGGTGCTGGCACATATAGGGCATACTTCTGAATCTGTCAGGGTACAGCAGTATTTGCAGTAGCGAATCTTTTCTCTTGCGGTAACAAGTGTCTGTGCAAGATGATGTACATGCTCTTCAGGCATATTTATGATGTGAAAAGCGAGACGCTGTGCTGACTTACTGCCGATACCAGGAAGACGTCTGAGTTCCTCAATAAGGTTAGTAATCTGCGTACTATAATAGTTCATTAAAATCCAAATCCTCCGCCGAGGCCGCCAGTTAACTTGGACATCTGAGCCTGGGAGTCTGCTTCCATAGCGCGGAATGCTTCGTTAGTAGCAGCCATGATAAGATCTTCTAACATTTCGATATCATCAGGATCAACTACTTCTTCAGCGATTTTGATAGCAGTAACTTCTTTTTTACCGGAAACAGTAACAGAAACAACACCGCCGCCTGCGCTTGCCTCGTAGGATTTCTCCTCTAATGCCTTTGTGGTCTCAGCCATCTGCTTCTGCATCTTCTGAGCCTGTTTCATTAAGTTATTCATGTTACCAGGCATACCACCTGGGAATCCACCTCTTTTTGCCATAATAAAATCCTCCATTTTAATAATTATGTACTCTCGGAGTCTTTCCTGCACTTGCCTTTGCGGCTGATTTTCCGCCAGTTGCGCCCAAATTTTTGAGGCGTACGCACTGCATATGCCTTAAAAATTTGGACATAGCTGAAAAAAATCTTCTCACAAGATCAGGCACAAAAAGATTCCGGGAGCACATTAACACGCTTTAATGTGTTTATACACCAGAAATAATATTTTGCCAATAATTAATTACTCAAAAATAACCGTCTGGTGAATCTTGCTTAAATCAATATAGTTAGATTGTTCCGTTGGTTGATGTGTACTGGATGTACATTCAAAAGTTACGACCTTACCTGTCTGTTCTGCAACAAGTTCAGATAAAAGATCCAGATTTTTGTGATGTTCTCGCTCAAAGTATTCTTTTGCCAGGTCATTATTTGTAAAGACAAGCTGCAAAATAGTACTGCTGTCAGCTACCGCAACTCTGGCGGCGCGAAGAAACTGCTGCATCGGCATGGATGTTTGATTTACAATATCGTTCCAGTGACTTGCAATTTCTTTCAAGTCATCAGCTTCTGCTGGGGAAAAACGCTTTTCTAATGCTTCTTCCGGTGAAATCTGTCCTTCTGTTCCCTGCGGAAATGCACCAGATACGGCACTGTTTCCAGTTCCATTAACCATACCTGCTGTTCCTGCACCTGCTGCGCCGGAAGTGCCAAGAGGCTGCCCGGTATATGGATCATAGGCAAAAGTACCCTTGCTGGTTATCATCCCGGCATTCCCTGGTCCATTTGCAGGAATCATTGGGATGCCTTGTGCAATTTTGTCTTCTAACTGCCGGATACGCTCCGAAAGACTTTCTGTATCGGATTCCATTTCGGGGCGGCAGAGCTTAATGAAGCCAACCTCCAGGAGAACACGCTTCTGTGTGGCAGTCCGAATCTGATTAGAAAGTTCGGAAAGCAGCCGGATATAGCGTAAAAGTGCAATAGTATCTACCATAGAACACTCTTCCTTTAGAGCGGCAATCGTTTCTTTTGACATATCAAGACTTTCTTCAGCGCCCTCCTGATCTTTTAAGATAAGAAGATTTCTCAGATACCAGAGAAAATCGGAAAGGAACTGAGAAAGCTCCCGGCCCTCTGTGATCATGCTGTCAATGATATCAAGAGCGGCGATAGAGTCATGATTTAAAATATTACGAAGTAGTGCGCTGAAAACAGAAGTGTCTGTAGTACCAAGTACTTCGAGAACATTGTCATAAGTAAGCGTCTGCCCAAGATAAAAAGCGATGCACTGGTCAAGAAGGCTTAAGGCATCTCGCATGGAACCGTCCGCTGCACGGGCGATATAACGAAGAGCCTTTTCATCTGCATCTACCTTCTCTTTCTCCATTAAGGATACAAGATGGTTCGTAATCGTATCAACGGAAATTCGTTTAAAATCATATTTTTGACAACGGGAAAGGATCGTAACAGGAATTTTGTGTTTTTCTGTTGTAGCCAAAATAAAGATAACATAAGAAGGAGGTTCTTCAAGCGTTTTCAAAAGAGCATTAAATGCTCCGGAAGAAAGCATATGAACCTCATCAATAATATATACCTTATAACGTCCCTCAACTGGGGAATATTGTACCTGTTCCCGAATATCACGAATATTCTCCACACCGTTATTGGAAGCCGCATCAATTTCTAAAACGTCAAGAGAACTCTGGTTATTAATTGCCTGACAGGAAGGACAGGCATTACAAGGGTTCCCATTAACCGGGTGTTCACAGTTTACTGCCTTTGCAAAAAGCTTCGCAATGGAAGTCTTACCAGTACCCCGGGTGCCGCAGAAAAGATAGGCATGCCCTATTCGGTTGTAAATAATCTGATTTCTCAATGTCTGGACAATGGCATCCTGCCCTTTTACTTCATCAAAATCACTCGGACGCCACTTCCGGTATAAAGCCATATAGCCCATCGAATCACTCACTCTCCCAGAAAAATATGCTTAAAACATTTTAGCATATTTACAGGTGAACAGGCAACTATAGCTTTTAGGGATAGGAGTCTTTTCTTTTATTTTACAGAAGATTTATATTAAGTGTTCTCAAAAAGTCTGCAAATTGCTTCAAAAAAGAATGTCGTTCTTCATTCTGTGCCAGAACTTTTTGCAGTTTTTCCAGTGTTCTTGGAGGAATCCAGCTTTTTCGATGATTATAGTATTGATTGGATATTTTCCAGAACTTTTCAGGATATAAAAAAAGTAAATATAAGAAAAGAAAATCTTTTTCTGTGAGATGCCGGTAAATAGAATAACCGGAAATCCCTGTCTCAAAAAAAGCATAGTCGTAATGATTTTTTTCTAAAGTTTTTCGAAGAAAAAGATAGAGATCCAAAAGGTAAGGCTGATAACACAAAGATTCAAAATTGACTGTAGCAACAGAATAATCCGGTAAGATTAATACGTTATGGTAATGATATGCGCCGTGGCACATGCCGCAGTCCGTATCAGCGAGATCAGCTTCTGCTTTAAGAAGGTGTGCAAGGGCATGGGAAGCTTCCTTATAAAATGAATCAAAACAATCCATGTAAAGAAGTTCGAAGTCATTTTTCCCGCGAACTTTCCCGATAAATTTTCGGATAGAACGGAGTTCACGGTTTTTTCGCTCAAAAAGATGACTTGTGGTTTCTGTTTTCAGATTTTCAAAAGGAATTTCCTCAATAGAAGAAGATACCTTATGTAAAAAAGCAAGATTTCGGCAGGAAGCAGCCACATCAGACAGGTTCCGGCAGTCACATTCTCTACCTTTAAAATAATGTTTCAGGACAAATGGAGTGCGGTAACGGTCATAGGTAACAAGACTCTCTTCCTTTGTCAGAAAATAACGGTCTGTAGTAAGAAAACCAGCATTAGCAAGCTTTTCTTTCCACTCATATTCCAGAGCAAGTTTCTGGAGGGAACCGTGATATTCTTTTAATAAGGCAAGCCCCTGCTCTGTCTCGCACTGGAAAGTTCCGCGGCTTCGAAAAGTAGACAGAACTTTTACATCGTACTGCTCTAATAATTCTTTGTATTTTTCGCTCAAAAAAATCCCTCCAAACTAATGTACTCTAAAAAACTTCTCACAAAATCAAGCGCAGAAAGATTCTCAGAGTACATATAAGACAGACAACGGATTACGGAATAAACATGGTCTATCCTATGTGTAAAAGAGGGATGTTATGTGTAAAATTACTGAACTTCCTGATAAATTTTCAAGGCAAGTTCTTCAAGTTTCTCATATTCATTTAATTCAGGATTATTAAGCACCTGTGCGAGCAATGCATTAAGAATTGCACCAATCATTTTCCCCTCAGAAATACCTAATGCTTTTAACTGATTTCCATTAATTTTAAGATCCTTTAAAGTAAGACAGTCATTTGCAGTAAGAATCTCTCTGTAAGCTTCCCTTGTCTCTTTAAGGGCAGTAAGCTTTTTAAGGCGCATAAAATCACTCTGTGCGGAAATATCAGCTTCCATCACATCAAGAAGATAAGGAAAAAGATTGACACCGACTCTGTGAATAATCTTCCTTACATGCTTACGTCCTGTACCTAAAGGGTCATTAAAACGAATATCATGGTTTGCAATCAATGTTGTGACCATGTGCGTAGTCTGATTGTCAAACTTAAGCCGTTTGAGGGCAGCCTTTGCAAGGTCAGCACCGACGGCATTGTGATTATAAAAATGATCAATACCATTCTCATCCGTTGTGCGAGTCTCTGGCTTGGCAATATCATGAAGCAGCATTGTGAGACGAAGAACCGGATTCGAGGCAATTGTTTCAACAGCGTGAACTGTATGGTCACCTACAGAATAAATATGATGCGGATTATTCTGCGGAGTTTCCATCATACGATCAAACTCTGGAAGAAAAACACTCGTAAGGCCAGTTTCATAAGCAGCGCGAATCATTTCAGGATGACCGGAAACCAAAAGCTTCATCAATTCTGTCTGAATACGTTCCGCACTTACATCCTTAAGAAATGTATGTTGGGCCTCAATCGCTGCCTTAGTATTTTCTTCAATCTTAAAATTTAACTGTCCTGCAAAACGAACTGCACGAAGCATTCGAAGCGCATCCTCATCAAATCGCTCTGCAGGATTACCAACACAGCGGATGATTCGATCAGTTAAATCCTGGATTCCTCCAAATAAATCAACAAGCCCCTGCTCTTCATTATAAGCCATCGCATTAATCGTGAAATCACGACGCATCAGATCTTCCCTAAGATCAGAGGTAAAAGTCACTTCATTCGGACGGCGGTGGTCTTCATAAGTTCCATCAATTCGGTAAGTTGTCACCTCATATCCGACTTTATCCATCATAATCGTAACTGTACCGTGTTTCAGTCCTGTATCAATTGTTCTTGGAAATAATGCTTTAACCTGCTCCGGCAGTGCAGAAGTAGTAATATCCCAATCCGCAGGCTCTTTTCCAAGAATAGAATCCCTTACACAGCCACCAACAACGTATGCTTCGTAACCATGAGCAGAAAGTGTCTTGATAATATCAGAGGCATGTTTTGGAATAGAAATATGCATGGGTTAATCCCCCTCCTTTCGAAAATGTTTTTATCTCTTTATTGCGATAATTATAACATAAAAAAAGGTTTATTACTATTTAATTCATTAGACAAACTACAGACGAATTAAACAGGGGAGGGGATTTGGGGACGAGATGCGAGAGCTTCTGCTTGCTCGAGAAGAGGTTCACTGGCTCGTCTGTTTATTCACCCAACCACAAATTACTATTTTCCTTTTGTTTGCATATATTAAAGTAAGCACCTTTCAGGAGTATCAGAATATGTCTCAAAGTACAAAAAAGCAAGGAACATCCATAGTCCTTTTTCCACTATGGGTGTTTATATTCTGCCTTTGCCTCAACGGTTGCACCGTCTTAAACATAAATAGTTTTCATTTCGGCAAACTGGGAAAGAAAGAGCAGGGGCAGGCGGTAAAGTATGAGATATGCAGTGGGAAGAATATGCCGGAGCGACTGCAGAAGATTATTGAAGAGAGAAAAAAGAAACCGGGAACATTTGCATATAAGAATTCGAAATATACATATTTGGTGGTCTGTTATGGGGAGAAATCCTATAGTGGTTACAGTGTCAGGGTGGAGCAATGCTGGAAAGATAAGGAGCAGCTTTACTTAGAAACGCAGTTAATAGGTCCGGCAGCGGGGGAAGAAGTAGTGGAAACGCTGACGTATCCCTTTTTAGTTGTGCGTTGTGGGCGGACAGAACTTTTGTGCCGGATTGAGTCCTGAAAAAATCATAAACCAGCCAGAAGCAACATATACTGATAACGAAGCCGAAAAGACGGGTAGAGTGTGTCCGCATAAAATATAGCAAGTTTTATTGGGTGGAGGTTTATTTATGAAGGTTGAAAAGAAAGCGGTTCGTTCAGGTATTTTAAAGTTAGAAAAAAATGTGCAGATTACGCTTGATGAGGATATGAATGTGCCGGATACCCGGCCGGATGTGGAAAAGATTATAGAGAGCCGAGGCGAGGTACATATTGATGAGATAGAAGTGCTGACAGACCGTATGCGCCTGCGGGGGAATTTCCTCGTGCAGATTTTGTATCTGAGTACGGATAAAGAGCAGCAGATTTCCTGCATGGAGCATGAGTTTTCCATAGAAGAATTTATGAATGTGGAGAGTGCAGAAAGCAGCGATATCGCAAAGGTGACGGCCGACCTTGAAGATCTCACGATTTCCATTATCAATTCCAGAAAATGTGGTGTGCGTTCTGTTATATATTTTCACATAGCCATTTCCGAAATGAAGTTTGTGGAGTGTACGACTGGAATCGAGAAAAAGGAAAATGTCCAATGCTTATATGAGTCTCCGTCCATGACGGAAATTATCATGAATAAAAAAGATATTCAGAGGATTAAAGCAAGTGTCAGCCTGCCAGCAGGTAAGCCGAACATCAAAGAGATTCTCTGGAATTCAATGCAGCTTCGGGATGTAGATATCCGTATGATGGAAAATAAATTATCTATCCGGGGAAGTCTTTTCCTGTTCATTCTTTATCAGGCGGAAGAGGGTAGCGAATCACTGCAATACTACGATTGGGAGATTCCATTTACCAACGAATTAGACTGTGCGGACAGTCAGGAGAATCTTATTGGGAATATAGCGGTAATGCTCGGAAACCATCAGGCAGTGATTAAGCCGGATATTGACGGCGAGCCAAGAGATGTGGAAATAGAGGCGGTATTAGAACTTGACCTGAAAGCTTATCGGGAATTTAAAATGCCTTTGCTTAAAGATATGTATGCAAATGACCGAAAATTAAAATTAAAAACCAGTCCGATTACATTTGAAAATCTCATTTTCCAGAATAACGCGAAAACAAAGGTAAGCCAGCGGGTGGAGGCAGCAGGAGAGATTCATAAACTTTTACAGGTTCTTAATGTAGAAGGAAATGTACGAATCGAAGACTTTCAGCTTACTAAACAGGGCATCGCAACGGAGGGACTCATTTTCTGCAAAGTTCTTTATATAGCAGGAGATGATACCGCGCCGATTCAGTCCAAAGAAATCGTTATTCCATTTGAATATTTAGTAGAAATACCAGAAGTAGCCGAGACAGACCGCTGTGAGATTCGCGGTGTGCTGGAACAGATTGGTGGTTATGTTGTGGACAGCAACGAATTAGAAATCAGGGCGGTTGCCGGAATCTATGTAACCGGTTTCTCACCACAGACAATGTATATGATTGATGAAGTAGAGGAAATTCCGTACAGTGAGGAAGAAATTTCGAGGATTCCGTCTATTACAGGCTATATCGTAAAAAGCGGAGACACTCTCTGGAATATCGCAAAACATTACGGAACGACAATAGAAAAAATGAAGCAATATAATGAAAATCTCACAGAACCATTAGAAACAGGGCAGAAATTGTTCCTGTTAAAAGAAATGGAAAGTCTCATAGGGGAGTGACATCCTCCACCTGCCGTAAAGATGGGAGACTTCTTGCTGGAAGAGGATAAATACATAAAAGTAATGAACAAAAATGCCGGGGTCAGAGTAATTTCTGATTCCGTCTTTTTTGTGCTTAAAAATATATAGAAAAAGTACGCATTTACATTAAATAATTGCGTTTTATGTAGTATAAGCAAGAAAATGATAAAAATATTGTAAAAAAAAGGATAATTCTTTTCAACTTATTGATAAGAAAAAACGAGGATTGTAAAATAAGAAACATAAATAAGACACGGCATTAAGACGTATATACAACATCTATATTATGGGGATATTAGATGGATCATGTATGACGTTGCAGACATTAATAAGATTGAGAGCATAATTAAGAATTAAAAGCCGGGGAAAGGTTTAGTTATGGCAGAGAAAGAATTAAGAAGGATGAGTCGTCCTGAATTAATAGAAATTATATATGCGTTAAAATCTAATGAGGAATCTTTGCAGAAGAAGAATGCAATCGTACGATTCAGATTTCAGAGGCAGGCTTTATTGCAGAGGCTGCCCTTCAGTTGAACGATATATTTTCTACTGCCCAGGCCGCAGCCGATGATTATCTCACATCTATTAAAGCAGCGAACGTTTCAATGGAAGAAGAACAGAAAGCCGCAGAAAAGGAGCAGATGCTGAATGGAGCGGACGAGTAAAGAGGAAGTAAACATCTCCTCGATTAAAGAGATACGTCTTGAACGTCGGCGGTTAGCACGACAGAACCGTAAGCGACGCATATTTTTTAATACAACAATTACATGGGATGGTACAAATCGTACAGGTGTGCTTACTAGTTTGACTGGTAATCAGGAAGATGGAAAGATTACATTTGCACCTAATGATGACAAGAGTGAATTAGTTACAAACGTAGTCAACAAGAAAGGTTCCACTCTCCCATCCACCGGTGGTATCGGTACAACAATCTTCTACGTTGTTGGTGCTATCTTAATGGTTGGAGCAGCAGTTCTTCTTATCACAAAGAGACGTGCTGAGAACTAATCCGTTCTGAATGTTTATAACAACAATTTGATATTATGAGATTTTCAGGGGCAGGGGCTTTTAGCTCCTGTCCCAATCTTAAAGGTAAATATATGCCTGCACAGTTACACAAACAAGATTTTGTGAGAGCATAAATATACAAAAGGAAATGACATCAGGGAGAGAACTATGAAGTCTGGAAAGAAGTCAGAGAAAAAATCAAAGAAAACATTGAAAAAAAAGAAGTTGAGTTCGAATATTACCACTATCATTTTAATATTGATTTTCCTCGTGGGGCTGTCCGTGATGTTATATCCGACCGTGAGCAATTATATTAATCAGAGGCATCAGTCAAAGGCGATTGCGGCATACGATGAAAAGGTGTCGGAAATGAAGCCGGAGGATTATACGAAGTATTTTGAAGCGGCGGAGAAGTACAATAAGAAGCTTGCGAAAAATCCATCTGCATTTTATAACCCGGATGAAATTAAAGGTTATGAGAAAATACTTGATATTAGTGGTACAGGTATTATGGGTTATATCACAATCAAGAAGCTTGGTGTAGAGCTTCCGATTTATCATGGAACAGATGAGGGTATTTTACAGATTGCGGCCGGACATTTGAAAGGAACCAGTTTTCCGGTTGGCGGAGACAGTACGCACAGTGTTATTTCTGCCCACCGTGGTCTGCCGAGCGCAAAGCTTTTTACAGACCTCGATAAAATGGAAGTAGGAGATACATTTACTATTACAATTTTGAATCGAGAGATTACTTACGAGGTTGATGATATTTCTATCGTTCTTCCAGATGAAACGGATAGCCTGCAGATTGAAGATAAAAAGGATTACTGTACCCTGATGACCTGTACACCGTATGGTATTAATACACATCGTCTGCTTGTGCGTGGCCATTGTATCGGAACCGGAGAACCGCAGCATATCCATGTTACAGCAGAAGCGTTCCAGATTGACCCGACAATCACGGCATCCGTTATGGGAATTATTCTTCTTATCATGCTTTTAATTCGTGTCCTTATCCGTACACGGAAAAAAGGACAGGAAGGAAAACATTTAAAATGTAATCAGGTATTTCTTCATCTGAAAAGGGGAGATTTGATAGGCAATAATAAAAAAACAAAATAATAAAAGGCATTTAAAATGAAAACCAGCCACAAAGAGCAGATTTTCTCTTGAAGGAAAGAGATGCTTCTTGTGACTGGTTTTGTATTTTGTAAATTTTGCATAATAGGGATGCCTGACTTTCGTCCGCCCTTCCTATGCTTCCTGAATGTTATTAATTACTTCCTGCTGCTGATTAAGCAGATGTGTTTTCATCAGTTCCTTTGCCTTTATAGAATCTCTGCTGGAAATGGCATCAAGCAATTCCCGATGTTCCTCCACAAGATTAGAGCGCTGGCGAATATCTTTCACATATTCCATGCGGTAACGATAGAACTGTTCGCGCAGATTATTGATAATAGAAATAAGGCGGTCATTGTTTGTTGCGCGGAAAATGGTATCATGGAAAGTCTCATCTTTATCTACGATATCGAGAATATCCCCATTCTCTACGGAACGGATGAAGTCCTCATGAGCCTGACGTAAATCATGAAGCCCAGCCTGATCAATTCGTTCGCAGGCAAGAACAGCAGCGAATTCTTCAAGAACAGTACGGATTTCGATGACATCACGAAGATTTTTTTCTGTGATTCTGGCTACTTGAGCGCCTTTTCGTGGAATCATGATAACCAGGCCTTCCAGTTCTAACTTACGAATAGCTTCTCTTACAGGAGTACGGCTTACACCGAGGCGGTTGGCAAGAGAAATTTCCATGAGACGTTCTCCCGGTGCGAATTCACCAGTAATAATTGCCTGGCGAAGTGTGTTAAATACAACGTCACGAAGTGGCAGATATTCATTTACATTAAAGTTAGTGTCTTTCATTAGTTGTTTCTCCTTCCCTTTTTCGCTGTATATTTATCCCCCTGTGTCAGCGAACTGTTTTTTTTCGAAAAATGATTATGATTTTTCTGCGATTTCGACCGTGGGAGATTTTTACTAAATGGGCGGACAACGGCGGTCTGCCGGATTCCCGGGTCATTATGGAAAAATTCAGCTGCCTTTCCGGCGGCTTCTCTTGAGGTAAATATACCAAATACGGTGGAGCCACTTCCGCTCATAAGCGCATTGACAGCTCCTAATCTTCTCATATCTTTTTTTATCTGTACGATAGCTGGATAATGCTTTTCTGTAACCTGTTCCAATACATTACCCATACGGTCGGTGATACCTGTAAGGTCACCGTGGCTGATGGCCTGAATCATTCCGTCTATGTCTGGATGGGCTGTCTGTTCATCGAGATGCAGGTGCTCATATACAAACTTTGTAGACATAGAGAAAGATGGTTTTACAATTAAAAACCAGCATGGCGGAATAGAAGGAAGAGGAGTTAATATCTCACCGATTCCTTCAGAAAGTGCGGTTCCTCTCATAATGCAAAATGGAATGTCTGCGCCAAGGGTAAGCCCATGTTTAATAAGCTCGTCCTGTGTTATTCCAAGAGAAAATAGCTGATTCATGCCTACCAGAGCAGCGGCAGCATCGGTACTTCCGCCGGCCATTCCTGCTGCAACAGGGATGTGCTTTTCAATTGCTGCATCAACACCGTCTGAAATATTATATGCAGTACGTATCGTGTCAATGGCCCGATAGACAAGGTTCTTCTCATTGAGGGGGAGGTAAGGCAGATTCGAAGAAAGACGAATCTGTCCGCATGTATTCTTCTGTAAAGTAATGTAGTCAAAAAGCTTCACTGTCTGCATAATCATTCTGACTTCGTGGTAACCGTCTTCCCGCCTTCTAAGTACGTCCAGTCCCAGATTCACCTTGGCATATGCTTTCAAATGTAAAGGCTGAGTCATAAAAATTGTACCTCCTCTGTATCTTGTATACAATTATTATAACGCATTTTTGCAAAAAATCAAGAAAGAAACACCTGTATAAAAAAGAAAAAATTTCTCAATACTAACAGAGTATTTTTGCGGAAAATATAGGGAGAAATATTCTTAATGTTATGTGGGTATAACAATTTGAGATTCCAGTAAAATATTAAAAGTTTATAAGCCTGCAGGCAAAAGTTTAAGAATAATAAATAAGAGATTTTAGTGGCATATTTTTAGTGTCTTACTAAAAAGAGCTGGAGGGGAAAAGTGCGAATAAAGTATAACAGAGACCAGAAAATAAAAGGAAATCTTACTCGGAATTTTGATAAAGATTACGCATTTTTGGAGAAAGCATTAGACCGGAGCGGGGATATTGTAAAAAATGTATTTTATGTAGGAGACAACGCTGATATACAAAGTATTATGGAAGAGCAAACAGATGCAAATACGGACAGTGACACAAACAGTATTATGGAAGAGCAAACAGATGCAAATACGGACAGTGACGCAAACAGTATTATGGAAGAGCAAACAGATGCGAATACAGACAGTGACATAAGCAGTGCTACGAAGGGGCAAACAGATGCAAATACAGACAGTGACATAAACAGTGATATAGGTAGAAAAACAGTTTCGAAAAGAATAGTGAAAACTACGCAGAACAATAAAAAAATAAAGCCTAAAAAAGCAGCAGTCATCTATGTCGATGGAATGACGGATGCAGATATGGTGGAAGACTTCGTGATCCGTCCTCTCCTTAAAAATAAATGTGAAAAAACAGGGCAGGATTTCCTCTCTTATGTAGAAAATCATGTGATGGAAACAGTGGACTGGAAAGAGGATGAAAGTTTTGAAGATATTTTAACAGATATCTTATCAGGAAATACCCTGCTTTTGCTGGAAAGCTGCCCGAAAGCAATTATTTTATCTACAAAGAAATACCCATCAAGAGGGGTAGGGGAAACCCAGCAGGAAATGGTTATCCGCGGTCCGAAAGACAGTTTTACAGAAAATATGCGAATGAATACGGCATTGATTCGCCGCCGAATCCGTGATTCTCGCCTGAAAATGGAGCATACGATGGTTGGGGAGCGCTCCAAAACAGATTTGGCAATTGTATACATGGATGATCTTGTTCAGCCGGAACTTCTTGAAAAGGTAAGACAAAAAGTAAATGCACTCAGCTTTGATGGTATTTTAGATGGAGGAATGGTAGAGCAGCTTTTAGAAGAAAATGTGTGGACACCATTTCCACAATTTCAACATACAGAACGGCCGGATAAGGCGGCAAGTGGATTACTGGAGGGGAGAATCGTTCTTGTTGTGGATAACTCTCCGGGCGTGTTAATTTTGCCCGTCACTTATCAAATGTTTTTTCAGGCAGGTGACGATTACTATACCCGATTTGAAGTGGCATCATTTGCCCGTTTGCTTCGCTTTGCAGCTTCATTGTTTGCGATAGGATTTCCGGGATTGTATGTTGCCATAGCAGCATTTCATACAGAAATGCTCCCAACCTCCTTTTTGTTATCCATTGCAACAGCACGAACTGGCATCGTCATTCCAGTTGCTTTAGAAGTTTTGCTTATGGAATTTCAGTTTGAACTATTAAAAGAAGCAGGAATTCATTTGCCCGGACAGCTCGGAGGAACAATAGGCATTGTCGGCGGCCTCATCGTAGGCCAGGCAGCAGTGGAAGCGGGAATTGTCAGTACAATCGTTGTTATCGTTGTATCTTTTACAGCTATTGCATCATTTATCGTGCCAAATGAATCCTTTGGCGCCGTATTTCGTTTGTTAAAGTTTCTTTTTATTGTTACCGCAGCAATATGGGGAATTTACGGCTATCTTCTCACTTTTGCCACATTATTATTGCATTTATCTCAGATAGAATCCTTCGGTGTTCCATATATGCTACCTTCTGTTTGTGGGGAAAACTTAAATTATGATGATAAAAAGGATCATTATGTTCGCTATCCATTTGCTTATATGAAAAAAAGACCAGTATTTACGAGAGAGGGCCGGAGAATTCGAAAAAGATAGATACGTTATCCCAAAATTTACAGGCAGAAGATGTGATGATTCGTGTAGGTGTGTTTGCCTGGTTCGGATAGGAGAATTGAAAAAATTTACAGGCAGAAGATGTAATGATTCATAAAAGGATGAAGAAAAGAAAACGAAAATAGAATGAAAATAAAATGGGGGACGGTCAAAGAGGAGGATGTATAAAATGTATGAAAATAAGATTTCTGCAAGGCAGTTACGCAGAATGATCTTTATAGAAACATTTGGAGCGGGAGCATTATCTATACCGGCATTTGCCTGCTATAAAGAACAGAATGGCTTTTGGAGCTTGATTTTTTATGGGGTGTTTTTGGCGGGAACGATTGCCTTTTTTATTATTTTTTCTGGGAAAATAAGTGAAGAAAATTTTGAAAACAGAAAAATAGGTAAGACAGGTCTGGCAAGGGATGCAAATATCAATGTTTCAAAAATGCAAACAAGGCTTAAATCTATAAATTTTCCGGAAGTTTTACCACAGCCAATAAAATTTGTATACATGATTCGTTTTTTCATAAATGCAGTAGCACTTTTTTATTTCTTTGGTAAGACAATTCAGACTGTTTATATGCCAGAAAGCAGCTTTTTATTTATTATTTTTCCTGCTGCGATTTTGCTTTGCTACAGCTTGTATACAACATTACAAAAAAGAGCCAGATTTTTAGAAATCATTTTTCCGTGGATTATCACGACGTATTTTATTGCTGTGATTTTATCATTTATCGGAATTGAAAAAGCAATGCAGATAGGGAATGCAGGAGAACTCTGGCAAGGAATTCTTTCAGATAATATTTTCCGAAGCATGGGAAACGGATATTTGATGTTACTGTGCAGCAGTCCAATAGAATTTCTCTTGTTTTTGAGGTCTGCTGCCGAAGAAAGAGGAACCGAAACAAAAAATAGAAAAGTAGAGGACAAAAATAATAAAGAAGGTAAAAATAATAGAGAAGGTAAAGATGATAAAGCAATACGGGACATAATAACAGCCGTCGCAGGTGCAATTCTCTGTAATGTTTTATTTTGTTTCCTTTCCGTGCGAACACTTGGCCCAACTCTCACAAGCCAGTCAGAATGGCCAGTCATTAAAATGATGCAGCTAATCCGAATGCCGGGCGGGTTCTTAGAACGATTTGATATCCTGCCGATTATATTTTGGATACTGTGCATGATGGCGGTTTTAAGCGGTTATCTCTATTATGGATGGAGTATTTTTCAAACACGCTCTAGAGGATGTTTGAAAAATTTTTTAGGAATTACTTTTGTCTGCTTAGTGCTCTTGACTTGCGTTGTGGAAAAACACACTCTTTTGTGGACGTTTTATCTCAAATATAAGGCATTTGTGGATTTCCCGCTGTCCTTAATATTGCCACTTGTAGTTTGGCTTTTTAAAAGACAGAAAGATTTCAATTATCAAGAAAAAACAGAAAAAGATAAAGAAGAAAGAAAAAATATTGCAAAATATAAGAACAATAAGCAGGTAAAGTATTTTGCAGGAATAACTCTTTTAATCTTTCTCCCAATTCTTTTTTCCTTAACTGGCTGCCAGCGCCTTACCGATGTAGAAGAAAAAAACTATATCTTATCCATGTACGTCGATTATTCCTCTGATGAAGAAAATGCTTATCAGTTTTGGATAGCTCGGGCAAATTTAAGCGAAATGGAGGGGCAAAGCGACGAAATTCCCTGCCAGATTACAAAAATAGAAGCCCGGAATCTACAGCAATTAGAAGAAAAATACTTGGAAACAGTCCCCGGAAAAACCGAGTGGAATCATATTTATACAATTTTCTTAGGTTCGGGAATAGCATCAAATAAAACAGCATGCACTCATCTGCTGAAAGAATGGGATAATGAGTGGCAGAAATCTCCGAATGTTCTTCTGGCACTATGTCCCGAAAACCCGAAAGAACTATACAAAATAAAAAATATTCCTGCCGGAGCAGCAGGACAGGAAATAAACCTTCTCGCAGAACAAAACAAAGAAAAATATTCCGGACAAATCTGCGAAACGCCAATAGACTACCTTCGTGCCAAACAGCAGCAAGAGGATAAAATTACACTGTACCGGGTTACTATAGAAAACGGGAATTTAAAAATAATGACAGACGAACCCTGAAAGATACCGCATTCCTATTTGTGACTTTAGTCGTAGCAGGTTGGATGTTCGCTCCTACGCTCACATCCAACCTTTGCTCCGAGGCCACAAATAGGAATGCGGTATCTTTCAGAGTTCTGACTATGGCTGAAGCAGTTAATTTGGCAAATTTCTAACTATTACCATTTGATTTAACAAAATCCAGCCGAAAAAACAGTGAAGAAGATAAGAGCCGGAAGAGAGATTCAACTAAAAACAGCCAAAGACAGCCACCGAAGAGAACCTATCCCCTATATTTGCGGCCTCGGAGCAAGGTTTGGATGTGAGCGTATAAGTGAACATTCAAACCGCCGTGACTAAAGTCGCAAATATAGGGGATAGGTGGTGTGCATCCCGTCAAGTAGACAATTAAAAAAATATAAAATTTTTGTGTTGCC
>ENA-ORSM01000567-ORSM01000567.1-human-gut-metagenome-genome-assembly--contig:-NODE-567-length-32389-cov-4.976093_pt1 | contig 32389 bp, 34 predicted proteins | sample MGYA00241903_ERZ509170 | MGnify/ENA primary metagenome ERZ509170 (study PRJEB26280, sample SAMEA2338784) | human gut metagenome | biome: human gut; feature: human-associated habitat; material: faeces...
GCATGATTTTGAGCATGACCGGTTTTGGCCGGGGAACTGCTGTGCGCAATGGCCGCGAGATCACGGTGGAGCTGCGCAGCGTCAACTCCCGGTACTTTGAGTATTCTTCCCGGATGCCGCGCACCTGCAGCTATCTGGACAGCCGCCTGAAAAAGCAGCTCAACGAGCGTGTCACCCGCGGCAAGCTGGAGCTGAGTCTGACGGTGCAGAATGTGGAGGCTGCCGACACGGTCGTCACAGTGAATATGGAGCTGGCCCGCAGCTATCAGCAGGCTCTCCGCACCCTGTCCGAGGAGCTCTGCATCAAGAACGACACCACCACCAGCCTGCTGACCCGGTTCCCGGATGTGCTGGCGACCCGCCACGCTGATGTGGACGAAGAGCAGTTGTGGGAGGATGTTTCCGCCGTGACAGCTCAGGCACTGGACCGCTTTGTGGAGATGCGTGCCGCCGAGGGCGCCAAGATGAAAGCGGACGTGGAAAACCGCCTCAACTTCCTGGAGGAGTGCGTCGGCAAAGTGGAGACCCTGAGCGCAGGCCGGGTGGAGGCTTATACCAACCGTCTGTATGAAAAGCTCAAGGTCATTCTGGAAGACCGCAACATTGACGATGCCCGTGTCCTGACCGAGGCCGCCATCTTTGGCGATAAGACCGCGGTGGATGAAGAGACCGTCCGCCTGCGCAGCCACATTGCCCAGTACCGCTCCATTCTGGAGCAGAACGAGCCGGTGGGCCGCAAGCTGGACTTCCTGACGCAGGAGCTCAACCGTGAGACGAACACCATTGGCTCCAAGTGCCAGGATCTGGACATCACCCGCATTGTGGTGGATATGAAAGCGGAGATCGAGAAGATCCGCGAGCAGATCCAGAATCTGGAGTGATCCTCCAAGAAAAGAGGGAACAGGATGAAGCTCATCAACATCGGCTTTGGCAACCTTGTCAGTGCCGGGCGGGTCGTGGCCGTTGTCAGCCCGGATTCCGCCCCGGTCAAGCGTCTGGTCAAAGAGGCGCGGGAGCGTGGAATGCTGATCGACGCATCCTATGGCCGGAGCACCCGCGCGGTGCTCATCATGGATTCCGACCATGTCGTCCTTTCGGCCTTGCAGCCGGAAACGGTGGCAAGCCGTGCCGCCGGGCAGCCGGAGGGCAAAGTGATAGAAGAGGAGCAGTAAAATCATGGAAAATGAAAAATATCTGTTTGTAGTCTCGGGTGCAGCCGGTACGGGCAAGGACAGCGTTGTCAAAGCCCTGCGGGAGGCCCACCCTGAAATCGAAAAGACAGTCTCCGCCACCACCCGTTCGCCCCGCCCCGGGGAGCAGGAGGGTGTGGATTACTACTACCGCACCCGGGAGCAGTTCCAGAAGCTCATTGAGGACGATGAAGTAGTGGAGCACAACTTCTATAACGGCAACTACTATGGTACCCTGAAAGAAGAGGTCAACAAGCGCCTCAACGCAGGCAAGCTGGTGGTGCTGGTCATCGACGTGCACGGCGCGGCCAATATCCGCCGGATGTATCCAGGTGCAACCACGGTCTTCCTGCTGCCTCCCTCGGAGGAGGAGCTGGAGCGCCGTCTGCGGGGCCGTGGTACCGAGACGGAAGAAAGCATCCGGGAGCGTCTTGCCACGGCCAAGCAGGAACTGGCCCAGCAGGACCACTTTGCCGTCAAGCTGGTCAACAACGAGATCGGCCCCTGTGCCGAAGAGCTGTACCAGGTCATCTGCCAGCGTGCAGGACTGAACGCATAAAGGAGCCGCGCGAATGCCAAAAACGGTGGGCGTTGCCGTCAGCAATGCAACCTTTCATTTCGACAAACTCTATACCTACGCCGTCATGCCGGCCCAGCAGGACGCTGTCCGCCTGGGCAGCATGGTGCTGGTGCCATTTGGGCGGGGGAGCCGTGCCCGGATGGGGGTGGTGCTGGCCTGCGACGCCGAGCCGGAAAGCTCCAAGCTCAAGTACCTGTTTGACGTCGCCCCGGCCTCGGCTTGCCTGACGCCGGAGCTGCTCAAGCTGGTCTACTTTTTAAAAGAACGGACGTTCTGCACCTATTACGAGGCCGTCAAGGCGGTCATCCCGTATGGGGCACAGTACAAGCCCGCCGTGGCTGCCGATGGTGTGACGCCGGTACTGCAAAAACAGCTCACCCGCCACACGGAGAATTCTTACCAGCTGGCCGGGGAGCTGCCCGCAAAGCCGAAACCGACCGCTAAACAGCTGGCGGCAGTGGCACTGCTCAGTGGAGGCCCCCGCACGCAGGGAGAACTGGAAGAAAAAGGCATCAGCCGGGCGGTGCTGGACAATCTCTGCACCAAAGGCGTGCTGGCCTGTACGAGGGTCAACCGTTCCATCGACCTTTACGCCAGCATCCCGCTTCAAAATGAGCCGATCGTTCTGACGGAGGAGCAGCAGGCTGCCTATGATGCCCTGCTGCCTCACCTGGAAGATACTGCCCCGCACTCGGCGCTGCTTTACGGTGTCACAGGCAGCGGAAAAACGCTGGTCTTTTTAAAGCTCATTGAGCGGTGCTTACAGCTGGGCCGCAAGGCGCTGGTGCTGGTGCCGGAGATCAGCCTGACACCTCAGATGATCCTGCGGCTCAAGAGCCAGTTTGGCCGCCGGGTGGCCGTGCAGCACTCCGCCCTCAACCACACCGAACGGCTGCTCCAGTGGCAGATGATCCAGGATGGCGGGGCGGATATCGTGGTAGGCACCCGCAGCGCGATTTTTTCGCCGCTGGAAAACATCGGCCTTGTCATCATTGACGAGGAGCAGGAGCATACCTACCGCTCTGAGTCCGCACCCCGGTACTCCGCCCATGAGGTGGCCCGCCAGCGCGCGGCGGAAAACGGTGCACTGCTCCTGCTGGCCAGTGCCACCCCCAGCACCGAGAGCTACTTTGCGGCTCAGAAAGGCCGCACCCAGCTGGTCAGGCTGACCAAACGCTATGGAGGCAACCCGCTGCCCAGTGTCCAGATCGTGGATATGCGGGCGGAGCTGGCTTCCGGCAACCCGCGGGAGATCAGCCTTGCGCTGGAAGACGCCATCCGCCGCAACCTTGAAGCCCACAAGCAGACCATCCTTCTCCTCAACCGCCGGGGTTACCAGACGGTGGCTCAGTGCGAGGACTGCCGCGAGGTGCTCAAGTGCCCCAAATGCAGTGTCCCCATGGTCTACCACAAGGCCAGCCACAAACTGCTCTGCCACTACTGTGGCAGCCAGATGGACCCACCCCCCAAAAACTGTCCCGCCTGCGGCGGCAAGCTGCAATACCGGGGCTTTGGCACACAGAAAGCAGAGGAAGAGCTTGCAAAGCTCTTCCCGGAAGCCCGCATCCTGCGGATGGATCAGGATTCCACCGCCGCAAAAGACGCCCACGAGAAGCTGTTGGCCCGGTTTGCCGATCATGAGTATGACATCATGGTGGGCACCCAGATGGTGGCCAAGGGACTGGATTTTGAGGACGTGACCCTTGTAGGTGTCCTCGGCATTGACTCGCTCCTGTTTGCACAGGGCTTCCGGGCCTATGAAACGGTGTTCAGCCTCATCACTCAGGTGGTGGGCCGGAGCGGCCGGGCCAAAGACCCCGGTTTTGCCATCATCCAGACCACCGACCCGGATAACCCGGTTCTGAACCTCGCCGCCGCGCAGGATTACGATGCTTTCTTCGAGCAGGAGATCGCATACCGCAGGCTGGGCCTTTACCCGCCGTTCTGCGGGCTCTGTGTCATTGGCTTTGCGGGTGGCAAAGAGATCGAGGTGGCCCGGGCGGCAGCCCGTTTTTCCGCATTACTGGGCCAACAGGCGGCCAAACAGCCGGACCTGCCTCTGCGGGTTCTGGGCCCGACCCCCGGCAACATTGAAAAAATCAACGACACCTACCGCTATAAGCTCACCATCAAGTGCCGCAATGACCGCCGTTTCCGGGATCTTGTCCGGGAAACGCTGGGCCTCTACGAGCAGGAAAAGCTGCCCTCTAAGGCCTCGGTCGTTGTAGACCTGCACTCGGATGGCGATATTTGATGATAACACAATACAAACTTTTGGAGGTTCCGATTTATGGCGATCCGTAACATTGTAAAAGAGGGCGACCCCATCCTGAACAAGGTCTGCCGCCCTGTGACCAATTTTGATGACCGTCTGGCTACCCTGCTGGACGATATGCGCGAGACGATGATCGCAGCTGATGGCGTGGGCCTGGCCGGCCCTCAGGTTGGCATGCTCCGCCGCCTGTTCGTGGTGTGGGACACCACCGATGCTCCGGACGAGATCCCCGAGGATTACGAGTACAAGTTCATTGATTTCGTCAACCCCGAGATCCTGGCTGTTTCCGAGGATGAAGAGACTGCCTACGAGGGCTGCCTCTCGTTCCCTGGCCATAACGGTGCAGTGACCCGCCCGGCGGCTGTCAAAGTCCGTGCACAGGACCGCAACGGTAACTGGTTTGAGCTGGAGGCCGAGGGCCTGCTGGCCCGCTGTATCCAGCATGAGAACGACCACCTGGACGGCATCACCATCATGCAGTCCAGCGAGTATTTCTATGAGGATACGGAAGAGGGCCGCGCTGCAGCCCGCAAAGCGAAAGGAAACAACTGATGCGCATTCTGTTCATGGGCACGCCGGACATTGCTGCCGAGTGCCTCAAGGCTCTGTACGCTGCAGGGCATGATATCTGCGCCGTCTACACCCGCCGGGATAAGCCGGTGGGTCGCAAGCAGGTGCTCACGGCTCCTCCGGTCAAAGAGGTTGCTCTGGAGCATGGCACGCCCGTCTTCCAGCCCCGCACCCTGCGGGACGGAGGCGAGGACGCCAACATTCAGGCGCTGGCCCCGGAGCTCATCGTGGTGGTGGCCTATGGCTGCATCCTGCCCGCCAGCGTGCTGAACATCCCGAAATACGGCTGCGTCAACCTGCATGTCTCCCTGCTGCCCAAGTACCGTGGCAGCGCCCCGGTGCAGTGGGCAGTCCTCAATGGGGATACAGAGACGGGTGTCTCCATCATGCAGATGGATGAGGGCCTCGACACCGGCGATGTGCTGGTCTGTGAGAAGATGCCCGTTGACCCCGAGGAGACCAGCGGCGAGCTGTTTGACCGTGTGACGGCTGTGGGGGCCCGCGTCCTCTGTGAGACCATCCCGGCCATTGCGGCAGGGACGCTCAAGCCCCAGAAGCAGGACCATGAAAACGCCACCCTGGCCCCCATGCTGGACAAGGCCATGGCCGAGTTCAAACTGTCGGAGTCTGCCGCACACATCCACAACTGGGTGCGGGGCATGAACCCCTGGCCCGGTGCCTGGTTTATGACGGCAGGCGGGAAGAAAGTCAAAGTCATGGAGTGCCGTGTGGCCCCCTCCCATGGAGAAGCGCCCGGCACGGTGCTGGCCACCAAGCCTCTGACGGTTGCCTGCGGTGAGGGTGCTGTCCAGCTGCTGCATGTGGTGCCGGAGGGCAAAAAGCCCATGGACGGCACCTCGTTTGCAGCGGGCCTCCGCCTGAAAACGGGGGACAGCCTCTGATGGCGGCCAATCCCCGCGCGGCGGCGGTAGCGGCTCTGGTCCGGCAGGAGCAGGATGGCTTTTCCAACCTGATTCTGGATGCCGAGCTCCGGCGCCGGGAGCTGGATGGCCGCGATAAAGCCTTTGCCAGCGCCATTTTTTACACGGTGCTGGAGCATCGCGGAACGATCGATTTTATTTTGGAGCAGTTTCTGCCCAAGGGCCTTGCCAAATTGGACGCCCCGGTGCGGGAGATCTTGCGGGCGGCAGTGGCGCAGGCACGTTATATGCAGGTGCCTGTCTCGGCGGCTGTCAATGAGGCCGTCAAGCTGACCCGGAGTTTCAAAAAATCCAGTGCGTCGGGCCTGGTCAATGCGGTCCTGCGCAAGGCCTGTGTCTATGACCTGGACAAAGCCGTTTTCAAGGATGAAATCGAAAAGCTCATGGTTCTCGGCTCCGCCAGCCGGGAGGTCGCGGAGTTTCTGCACCGCCATTACCCGGAGGAGGCACTTGGCATCCTGACCCATACGGCAGACGGCGGTATGACCAGCCTGCGGGCAAACCCGCTCAAGGTCAGCGCGGCACAGCTGTGTGAGCTGCTGATGCAAAATGGTGCCAAGAGCGCGGAACCGGGTATCGTCCCGGGCAGTGTGCTGGCCCATTTTGAGGGCAGCCCGGCGGAACAGGAGCTCTTCCGGCAGGGATACTACCATGTGGAGGGACAGGCCAGCCAGCTGGCGGCCCTCTGTGTGGAGGCAAAGCCGGGCGATACCGTGCTGGACCTCTGTGCAGCCCCCGGCGGCAAAACGCTGCTGCTGGCTGAGGAAATGCAGGGCACCGGGCGGCTCATCAGCTGCGACGTGACCGAAAACCGCGTCCAGCTCATTGCCAAGGCCGTGGAACGGATGGGATTTACCGCCTGCGTCGAGACGCTTTGCAATGATGCCTCCAGACCAAACCCCAAGTTGCCGCAGGCAGACCGAATCCTGGTGGACGCACCCTGCAGCGGGCTGGGAATCCTGGCCAAAAAGCCGGATATCCGCTATAAGAGCCTGCCCAAAGCCCGCCACGATGAATTATTGGCCACCCAATCGGCCATTCTGGACACAGCAGCCTCTCTGCTCAAAGCAGGCGGGCGGCTGGTCTACTCCACCTGTACCATTGACCCGGCCGAAAATGAGGAACAGGTGGCAGCATTTTTAAACCGCCATCCGGAGTTCCGGGTCGTCACGCCGGAGGTGTCGTTCCCGCAGGGGATGACGGTGGGGGAGCATGGAGCCCTCTCCGTACCTACCCGCACCGGGATGGACGGCTTTTTCCTCTGCGCGATGCAGAAACAATGACCAAATCCCGGTGTGCTGCACCGGGAAGCAATAGGAGAACGCAATGGAACAAAAACGTTGTATATCCTCCCTGACGCTGGAGGAGCTGGCCGCAGAGCTTAAAGCGCTGGGCCAGCCGGGGTTCCGGGCAAAACAGATCTTCCACTGGGTGCATCAGAAGCTGGTCACGGAGTTTTCCGCCATGACCGATCAGCCCAAGACCCTGCTGGCCAAGCTGGAAGAGCAGTTTTATATCGCGGCCCCGCAGATCGAGCGTCGGCAGGAGGCCAAAGACGGCACCGTGAAATATCTGCTGCGGATGGAGGACGGCAACTGCATTGAGACCGTCGTCATGCGCTACCACTATGGCAATACGGTCTGTGTCTCCACCCAGGTGGGCTGCCGGATGGGCTGCCGCTTCTGTGCCTCCACCCAGGCGGGCCGGGTGCGCAACCTGGAAGCAGGGGAGATCTGCTCTGAAATTTATACCGCTCAAAAGGACATCGGGGAGCGCATCTCCCACATCGTCCTCATGGGCATTGGCGAGCCGCTGGATAATTTTGACGAGGTGATGCGCTTCCTCGAGAACATCACCTCGCCGGAGGGCGTCAATATCGGGATGCGGAATATCAGCCTTTCCACCTGCGGTCTGGTGCCCAAGATCGACCAGCTGGCGGAGAAAAAGCTGCAGCTGACCCTTTCCGTCTCATTGCACGCACCCAACAATGAGATCCGCAGCGGGATGATGCCCGTCAACGACGCCTACCCGGTGGAGCAGCTGATGCAGGCCGTCCGCCGCTATCAGGATACCACGGGCCGCCGCGTCAGCTTTGAGTATTCCATGGTGCGGGGCGTCAATGATTCCGATGCCTGCGCAAAACAGCTGGCAAACCTCATCCGGGGCATGGGAGCCCATGTCAACCTCATCCCCATCAATCCGGTGGACGGTAGCCCCTACTCCGCCACCGATGCCGCAAACGTCCGCCGTTTCCAGCAGAAGCTGGAAAGTCTGGGCGTCAACGCCACGGTCCGCCGCCGTTTGGGCAGTGAGATCAGCGCCGCCTGCGGGCAGCTCCGCCGTGACGAGATGAATGGGAAAGCATAAGGAGAAACCTATGAAACTAGCAGGAAAAACGGACGTTGGCCGCGTCCGCCAGGAAAACCAGGACGATTACCGTGCCGGGGAGCTCCCCGGCGATGCGGCTTGGGTGCTTGTGTGCGACGGTATGGGCGGTGCACGGGGCGGACGCGAAGCTTCGCAAAGCGCATGCAACGTCATTGAGCGCTGCTTCCAGGAGCAGTATGCCCAGTGTATGCCCGGCGAGGAGGAAGCGTTTTTAAAGCGTGCCCTCATCAGTGCCAACCGTTTCATTTTCCAGAAAGCGATGCACGAGGAAGCCTTTGCCGGCATGGGTACCACCGCGGTCTGCGCGCTGGTGCGGGCCGGGCAGGCATTCCTGTGCCATGCGGGGGATTCCCGCGCTTATCTCTACCGGGATGGCAAGCTCACTCAGCTCACCCACGATCACTCCTATGTGCAGGAGCTGGTGGACTGCGGCACCATCACGGTGGAAGAGGCCGAGCACCATCCCCAGAAAAACATCATTACCAAGGCTCTTGGCGTGGATTACCGGCTGGAGCCGGAGTGCACCATCGTCAAGGTGCAGCCCGGGGATCTGCTGCTGCTCTGCTCGGACGGCCTGACCAACGCCGTCCCGCGGGAAGACATCGAGCAGCTGCTGGGCAAGGGCTCGTTCTACGACCTGCCGGACCGCCTGGTGGATACCGCCGATGAAAACGGCGGGCCGGATAATATCACCGCCCTGCTGCTGGGCGTAGAGCCGCTGGAGGTACGCCATGGATAATCTCATTGGCCGGACGCTGGACGGCCTGTATGCAGTCCGGGAGCTCATTGGCACGGGCGGTATGGCAAATGTTTATAAGGCAGTCGTGGTGGGGGAAAACGGCCCTGTCCCGGTGGGAACGGTGGTGGCCGTCAAGGTCCTGCGCCAGGAGCTGATGCACGACCCGGACCTTGTCCGCCGCTTTAAAAATGAATCCAAAGCCATTTCGCTGCTCAACCATCCCAACATCGTTAAGGTGTATGATGTCTCGGTCAGCGAAACGCTGCAATATATCGTGATGGAGTATGTGGACGGTATGACGCTGCGGGAGTACCTGAACGAACGCGGCGGCAAGCTGACCAGTCGGGAAACTGTGCATTTCATCTCCCAGATCTTAAAGGCTCTTGACCATGCCCACCGCAACGGCGTGGTGCACCGGGACATCAAGCCCCAGAACATCATGCTGCTGGACAATGGCCAGCTCCGGATGATGGATTTTGGCATCGCGCGGGTTTCCCGGGCCGAAAATCAGCTGGGCGGCGGCAAGGCCATGGGCAGTGTTCATTATATCAGCCCGGAACAGGCCAAGGGTGACGAAACAGACCGCAAGAGCGATATTTATTCGGTGGGCGTCATGATGTACGAGATGCTCTCGGGCAAGCTGCCCTTTGACGCCGACGATGTAGTGGCCGTGGCCATGAAGCAGATCACCGATGAGCCCCGCTCCCTGCAGGAGCTGGCTCCCACTGTGCCGCATGGTCTTGTGGAGATCACGGAACGTGCCATGGCAAAGCTGCCAGCCAACCGCTACAGCAGCGCGGCGGAGATGCTGGAAGCGCTCAATGCCTATGTGGAGAACCCGGCCATCGTCTTCAATTACACTTATCTCCCGGAAGAAGTTCCTGAAAAGGTGGTGACACCCTCTATGAGTCAAAAACGTGAGGCAGGCACTGTCCGCGGCAGTGCCAAAAATACCCGCAAAAAAGGCAAGAAGCGGAGCTCGGCCTTTCTCCCGGTGCTGTTTGGCATCACGGTGGCCTTTGCGCTGGCCTGTGCCGCTTTGTGCTGGAGCATCCTCAACGATTCCAGCAATCTGATGAACCAGAAAGCCGATGTTGTCCTGGGCGATTACAGCGGCATGACGCAGGATGAAGTCAACGCTTCTCAACAGGTGGCCTCCGGCCAGATCACCGTCAACTGGGAGCAGGAGTATTCCAACGACTACGCCGCAGGCTATGTTTACAAGCAGTCTCCCGTGGCGGGCCGTACCGTCCGCGAGGGCCAGAGCGTGACACTGACCGTCAGCCTGGGCATCCAGTATGTCACGGTGCCGGATCTGACCAACTACCTGCAGGCCGATGGCGAACAGCAGCTCAAAGATCTGGGCGTGTCCGTTCTGGTCACCCAGGCGGTGGATGAATCGGTGGCCGCAGGCTCCATCATCCGCACCGACCCGGCCGCCGGCAGTCAGGTGGCCGCCGGGACTACGGTGGTCGTCTATGTCAGCCGCCCGCAGGTGAGCACCACCACCAAGGTGCCCTCTCTGGTGGGCATGAGTGTGGACGATGCCCGCACCCTGCTGGTGCAGAACAAACTGGGCCTCGGCAGTCAGTCGGAGGAGTACAGTGACCAGCCCGTGGGCACCATCATCAGCCAGAACCCCGGCGCAGGGGCATCCATCAAGCTGAACAGCCGTGTCAGTGTGGTCGTCAGTGCAGGCCCGGAGCCCGCACCGGAACCGGAAGCCCCCAGCAGCTCGGATGGCGGCAGTGATGGCAGCTGGTGGGGCGGCCTGTGGGGCAGCGGCGCTTCTTCTTCCAGCAGCACGGAGGGCGGCGAGAGTGCATCGTCCTCTGGCGGTGCCACTCTGGGGGACTGGTGGCAGTCCTGGCTGTCGTAAGGGAGGCCGCAGATGAACGGTTATATCGTGAAAGGCATCGGCGGGTTCTATTACGTCAAAACAGCGGAGGGAATCGTGGAGTGCAAGCCCCGCGGCATCTTCCGCAAACAGAAAATCACCCCGGTGGCAGGCGATGAAGTGACGCTGGAAACCGAGAATGGCGCAGCCGTCATTGCACAGATCGCGCCCCGCAAAAACGTCTTTGTCCGTCCGCCAGTGGCAAATCTGGATGTGCTGTTCCTGGTGGCCAGCACCACACAGCCTACCCCAAGCACACTGGTGCTGGATAAACTCTCGGCCATTGCAGTGGATAAAGGTGTTCAGCCTGTCATCGTCTGTACCAAAGGCGACTTGGCCGAAGCAGAGTTCCTGCGCTCGGCTTATGAAAAATCCACCCTGCCTTTCATCCGGATCGATTATGAGACCGGAGCCGGGCTGGACGAGGTCAAGCAGTGGATCACAGGCCGTCTGTGCGCGTTCTGCGGAAACTCCGGCGTGGGCAAATCCACGCTACTCAATGCGTTGCTGCCAGATGTGGAGCGGGAAACGGGTGCCATCAGCCAGAAGCTGGGCCGCGGCCGCCACACCACCCGGGAAGTGACCATTTTTGAGGCGTTTGGCGGGCGCATTGCCGATACGCCCGGCTTTGCCAGCCTGGAAGCCAACCGTGCCGGTTTTATCCCGAAAGAGAATCTGGAACACGCGTTCCCGGAGTTTGGGCCTTACCTGGGAGAGTGCCAGTTTACCGGCTGTTCCCACCGTGCAGAAAAAGGCTGCGCCGTCCGTGCCGCATTGGCCGAGGGGAAACTCTCCCAGACCCGGTACGACAGCTATTGCGCCATGTACGATGAAGTAAAAGACGTCAAAGACTGGCAGCGGCCAAAAGTTTAAAGACACCCCCTGATAGGGGAGCTCCGCGACACGCCCGCATCAGCAGGATGGAGCGGTGAGAGGTTGAATTCTGGATAAAAGAAGGTTATTTATGTCCCGTTGTGTGATCCTTTCCGCCTGCCCGGTTTCGCCGGAACTGGCAAAGCTGCTGCGCCCGGATGATTTCATCATCGCCTGTGACGCAGGCTACCGCAATTGCACTCCGCTGGGCTGTAAGCCCAATATCATAGTGGGCGATTTTGATACGGCTCCCTGCCCGGAGCAGCAGGATGACGACATTGTTGTTCTGCCCCATGTCAAGGATGATACCGATACCGAGTATGCCGCCAAGCTGGTCTCTCAAAAAGGCTTTACGGAGGTGCTGCTGCTGGGTGCTCTGGGTGGCAAGCGGCTGGAGCATACACTGGCAAACCTTTGCACCGGCCTTGGGTTGGAGCAGCGCGGCGTGCGGGTCACCATTCAGGACGAGCGCAGCCGCGTCAGTTACGTACTCCCCGGTGAGACCCGCAGCTACCCCAAGGAAGATTATTTCTTCTTTTCTGTCTTCCCGTTGGAGGGAAAGGCCGAGGGTGTGTGCGAGAGCGGTTCGTTCTATGAACTGACGGATGCGATCTTGACAGCAACCTATCCGCTGGGCGTCAGCAATGAATATGCTGAGGGCTCTGACTGCATCACCGTCAGCACCCGCACTGGAGCACTGGTGGTCGTTGAAACGCTGGCAGACGGTCCTGTTTGCTGAAGCGCCTGCACATTTTGTGCGCAAACCGCCTATACTGGGGCAAAACCAGTGAAAGGCGGGGTGTATCCATGCAGGTGGTTGTGGTAAAAAGTCCGAAACTTCTTCGGGGGCTGTTGTGCCGGTTGTTCGGCATCAAAAAGAGCCCCAAAGAGAACCTGTAACAAAAATCTGCCGGATGGCTGTGTGCTGTCCGGCAGATTTTTTGCGCATACCGTTTCATTACAGGGCATAAAATGTGCCAAGCGGACAGGAAAGGAGCGCGTTGCATGGAACTGAAGATTTTCCGGGATGCTTTGCCCGCTGCAGGTGCCAGCTGCACCCTCAAGGCGGAGCTCCCGTTGGAAACAGAGATTTTGATTTCCGATTACCTGCCCCCGGTCTTTAAACTGGTCAAGTGTTTTGTGCGGCCGGTGGTGCTGCAAAAACAGCTGCAGCCCGGGCGGCTGACGCTGGACGGCTACCTGCGCTGTACGGTCTATTATCAGGGCGAGGACGGCGCGGGCCTCTGCCAGACCGAGCAGAAGCTGCCCTTTACCAAAACGCTGGAGCTGCCGGAATTCCCATTTACGGCGTGGGCGGCACAGGTGGAGGGACAGACGGAATATGTCAATTGCCGGGTGGTCAACCCCCACCGTATCGAGGCACGGGGCGCGTTCGGGCTGGTGGTATCGGTTCATGCGCAGAACAAAACAGAGCTCATCACTGCACTCTCGGAGGGGGGCATTGAGCAGAAGTTTACCACCATCACGGGCGTGCGGCGTGCCGCTGTGCTGGAAAAGCTGATCACCGTGGAGGGGGAGCTTGCACTGGAAACAGCCCCGGCGGCAGTGCTGGATTTCTCCGGCACGGCAGAGGTCCGGGAGCTGAAAGTCTTGCGGGGAAAGGCTGTTGCCAAGGGAGAAATCAAAGGACAGTGTACCTGGCGTGCTGAGGGAGAGACGAGCCTGCGGAGCACCAGCATCACACTGCCGTTCAACCAGGTGCTGGACGCGGAGGGACTGAGTGAGGACTGCCGCTGCCTGTGTGTGGTGGAGCCCACAGGGTTCACACTGGCACAGGGCGAGGGGGACACTTCCGGCCCCGGCACACTGACCGTGACCGCCATGCTCCGGCTGCGGGGTTGGCGGCCTTACCAGCTCCAGTGCGTGACCGACGCGTTCTCAACGAAATTTGAGACGACACAGACCATGCAGAACATCTTATCCGAGCGGATCGTCTGCCCGCTGAGTGCATCTTCTACCCTCAAAGGCTCCGGTGCACTGCCGGATGCCGGGGCAAAAGTGCTGGCCTGTTTTGCCTTTTTTGGCCCGGCTCAGCTGGCATTCCAGAATGGCCGCTGGAATCTGACGGCCCGGGTAACCGTTACGGCCTTTGCGGAAAATACGCTGGCCGAGCTGGAAAGCTATGAAAAAACGTTGGAAATGGATCTTGCGCTGGATACCACGCTGCCGGAAACAGCGGATCTCTACCCGGAGTGCTGGCTGAGTGTGGAAGATCTGCAATGCACGGCACAGGGCGGTGCGCTGGAAGTAACGGTGACGGCCCGGGTGGAGGGGACGATCCTGGAGCGCTGCACAACAGCCTGCGTGGAGAGCATTGCACTGGGAGAACCGCTGACTCCAGCCGACCCGGAGATCTCGCTGCGGGTCTATTATGCACAGGCAGGGGAGCAGCTGTTTGAGATCGCCCGGAGATTCTCCGTCTCCCCAGGGCAGATGCTGGCTGCCAATGACCTGCCCGAGGGCACAGAGGCCCTTGCAGCGCCTCGCAGACTGCTGGTACCCGGCGGGTAATATTTGCCAAACAACCCGAGTCTTGTCTGTGAAAACTGCACAAAGCCCGATTTAAGTATGACTTATGAAAGAAACGGGAACAAAAACTTGCGGAACCCTCTGGTAAAGTGCCGCTGGCGCTGTTATAATTTGAATCGTCTGTTAAAAGAGAACCCCAAAAGAGGGAAGGAGCAAGGATATGTTAAAAAATACGGAGCTGGAAAGCGCAGCTTACCAGTTTGAAGCAAAAATGCCCCTCAAGCACGCCATCCCGCTGGGTCTGCAGCATGTGTTTGCCATGTTTGTGGGCAACCTGACCCCGCTGCTGATCATCACCAGCGCCTGCGGCCTGGCAGGCGGCGAGTTTGCCGACCTGCAGGTCAGCCTGCTGCAGAACGCCATGTTTGTGGCCGGCATCGTCACGCTGGTCCAGCTGTATGCAGTGGGCCCCGTCGGCGGCAAAGTGCCCATCATTATGGGCACCAGCTCAGGCTTCCTGGGCGTGTTCAACAGTGTGGCGGCTACCATGGGCGGCGGCGTCACGGCCTATGGTGCCATTATGGGCGCGTCCATTCTGGGCGGTATCTTTGAGAGCGTCCTCGGCGTCTTCCTCAAGCCTCTGCGCAAGCTGTTCCCCTCGGTCGTTACCGGCACGGTCGTGCTGTCCATCGGCCTGTCGCTGATCTCCGTCGGCATCAACTCGTTCGGCGGCGGCAACGGTGCAAAGGACTTTGGCTCTGTGGAAAACCTGCTGCTGGCAATTTTCGTGCTGGTGGTCATCCTGTTCCTTAAGCACTGGACCACAGGCTTCCTGAGCTCTTCTTCCATCCTCATCGGCATCATCGTGGGCTATGTTGCTGCCATCATGATGGGCTTTGTGCTGCCCACCACTGGTGTTACCGCTGACGGCGTGGAGTTCACCAAGGCATGGGTCCTCAACTGGGACAAAGTAGCACAGGCCAGCTGGTTTGCCATTCCCAAGCTGGTGCCCGTTAAGATCGTGTTTGATCTGCGCGCCATCCTGCCTGTGATGGTCATGTTCATCGTCACTGCTGTGGAGACGGTGGGCGATATCTCCGGTGTGATGGAGGGCGGTATGAACCGCGAGCCCAGCGATAAAGAGCTGTCCGGCGGTGTCATCTGCGACGGCCTGGGCTCCACCTTTGCCGCCTGCTTTGGCGTGCTGCCCAACACCTCGTTCAGCCAGAACGTCGGTCTGGTGGCCATGACCAAGGTGGTCAACCGTGGTGCACTGGCTACCGGTGCAGTCTTCCTGATCCTCTGCGGCCTCATCCCCAAGCTGGGCGCACTGGTCTCCATTATGCCTCAGGCTGTTCTGGGCGGTGCGGCTGTCATGATGTTCTCTTCCATCGTGGTGTCTGGTATCCAGCTCATCACCAAAGAGAAGATGACCCCGCGCACCCTGACCATCGTTTCCGTGGCTCTGGGCGTCGGTTATGGCATGGGTGCAAACTCCAGCATTCTGGCACACACCCCGCAGGCCATCCAGCTCATCTGCGGTGAGTCCGGCATCGTCCCGGCAGCCTTTGTGGCCATCGTGCTCAACCTGCTGCTGCCGAAAGACGACAAGGCGGAATAATTACAGCATCGCTTCCAGCTTCTGCAGGGCTTCCGGGGTGTCGGCATCCCACAGCTCTTCGTGGTGAGCGGTATAAAAACAATGTACCTGTTCCGGATACTGCCGGAGCAGAAAACTGCCACCCTTGCCCTCGGGCAGGGTGCGCAGGGCGGGGAAATACCCGCTGTCAAACAGAACGGGACTTCCGACCAGGGGTGTCGGGTCATCTTTGGCCCGATATGCCAGCCGGAAGATCATCCGTTCTGTTTCTTTTTGTGTCTGGAGGTGCTCTGCAAAGGCGCGGAGCAATGATTCTACGCTCTCCCGCCGCAGCAGAGGCTGATCTCCGGGCAGGAACATGCAGCCCGCAAGGTCAGGCCGCTCTGCCAGCAGCGCTTCCAGTCCCAGCCGCACAGTGTCGTTCCGGCCTGGCAGAGCGTGGAGCAGGCAGGGAACGCTGACTTCTCTGCAGAGCGTTTCTACCTCCGGGGAGCGGGCCACTACTACCCGTGAAGCCAGAAGCGGCGTGTCCGTAGCGGCAAAAGCGCGGCGGAGCATGGGCTCTCTGCCGGGGCCAAAGGGTGTCAGCAGCTTGTTGGAGCCAAAGCGGGTGGAAAGCCCCGACGCCATGATGACACACCCGACGGGCAAGGTCTTGTTTTCTGCCATAAAAAGTCTCCCTTACAATCGCGGCAAAATTGCTGTCTTATCAATAGCATTATAAAATAAATTGTGTTAAAATAAAAGTAATCACCGAAAAAAGAGAGGAACTGCGTATGATGACGATTCGGGAATATAAAAAAGCCGAGAGCCTGGAAGAAGCATGGCAGCTCAACCAGAAAAAACCCAACCGTGTTCTGGGTGGAATGATCTGGCTCAAGATGGAGAATATCAACGTTGGTACTGCCATTGATCTGTCCGGCTTGGGGCTGGACACCATTGAGGAGACGGACGAGGGCTTCTCCATTGGTGCCATGGTCACGCTGCGCCAGCTGGAGCTGCACCCCGGCCTCGCTGCCTATACGGACGGTGCCGTGCGGGAATCGGTGCGGCACATCGTGGGCGTGCAGCTGCGCAACCTCGCCACGGTGGGCGGCAGCATTTACAGCCGCTTTGGCTTTTCCGATGTTCTTACCATGTTCCTGGCGCTGAATGCTTCGGTGGAACTGTATAAAGGCGGCATCGTCCCGCTGGCGGAGTATGCCCAGCGCCCCTATGACCGGGATATTCTGGTGCGGGTCATTGTGCCAAAAGAAGACGCAAAATTCTGCTACCAGTCGGTGCGCAATAGCCAGACGGATATTCCGGTGCTGACCTGTGCGGCCGCAAAGAACGCCGACGGGGAGTATCGCTTTGCCATCGGGGCCCGCCCGGGCAAAGCCGTGCTCTATACCCTGCCGGCCGATGCAGGGGAGACGCCGGAGCTCACGAGCGCCCGGTTTGCTGCCTCCATCCGGAGCAGGATCAAGACCGAGAGCAACATGCGCGGCAGTGCGGAATACCGCAATCATCTGGCAGGTGTGCTGGTCAAGCGCGCCGTCAAGCAGCTGGGCTGAGAGAGGAGACGACCATATTATGCAGATCAATCTTATCTTAAACGGCACCAAGGTGTCGGTCGATGTGGCCGCGGACACCCTGCTGCTGGATCTTGTGCGCAGCCAGGGCTGTGCCAGTGTCAAGCGCGGCTGTGAGACCTCCAACTGCGGTTTGTGCACGGTGTTCCTGGAGGACAAGCCCGTCCTTTCCTGCTCCGTTCTGGCTGCCCGTGCCGATGGCAAACGGGTCACGACACTGGAGGGCCTGCAGGAAGAAGCCGCGGAGTTTGGTGCATTCATTGCGGACCAGGGCGCAGAGCAGTGCGGCTTCTGCAACCCGGGCTTTATCATGAACGCCCTCGCCCTTTTCCGGGAAAAAGAATACCCCACGGAAGAGGAAATCAAAGAATATCTTTCCGGCAACCTCTGCCGCTGTTCGGGCTATGAGGGCCAGCTGCGGGGTATTTTGAATTTCCTTGCCTGGAAAAAACAGAAACAGGAGGCCGCCGAATGAAAACCGTCAGCAAAGCATACCGCAAAAAAGATGCCATGCAGCTGGTAACGGGCCAGCCAGTTTACATGGACGATCTCGTTCCGGCCAACTGCCTCATCGTCAAGCTGCTCCGCTCGCCCCACGCCAACGCGATTGTCAAGACCGTCAATACGGCGGTGGCCAAAAAGGTGCCGGGCATTGAGGCGATTTTTACCTGGGAAGACGTCCCGCAGGATGCTCCCCGGTATACCCAGGCAGGCCAGACGTTCCCGGAGGCCAGTCCCCGTGACCGCCTGCTCATCGACCGCCATGTCCGTTTTGTGGGCGATGTCGTTGCCATTGTGGCCGGCAAAGACGAAAAATGCGTGGACAAGGCCCTCCGACTCATCAAAGTGGAGTACGAGGTGCTGGACGCTGTTTTGGATTACCACACGGCCAAAGATAACCCCGTTCTGGTCCATCCGGAGGAAAACTGGGAGGCCCTCTGCCCGGTTGGAGCCGACAACAAACGCAACCTTTGTGCCCATGGTGAGGAGGGAGACGGCGACATTGAAGCTGTGCTGGCAAACAGCGATATCGTCATTGAACACACCTACCATACCAAGGCCTGCCAGCAGGCCATGATGGAAACATTCCGCACGTATTGCTCCATTGATTTGTATGGACGTCTGAACATTCTCAGCTCGACGCAGATTGTCTTCCATACCCGCCGCAATGTAGCCAATGCCCTGCATATTCCCAAATCCATGATCCGGGTTATCAAACCCCGCGTCGGCGGCGGTTTTGGGGCCAAGCAGACCAACGTCTGCGAGGTTTACCCGGCTTTTGTGACCTGGAAGACCAAGAAACCCTCCAAGATCATTTTCAGCCGGGTAGAAAGCCAGATCGCTTCTTCGCCCCGCCATGAGATGGAGATCCATCTCCGGCTGGGTGCTACCAAAGAGGGCATCGTCAAAGGCATTGATATGCATACGCTCTCCAATACGGGCGCTTACGGCGAGCACGGCCCCACCACGGTGGGCCTGTCCGGCCACAAATCCATCCCGCTTTATGCCAAGGCAGAAGCATTCCGCTTTACCTATGATGTGGTCTACACCAACCACATGTCGGCGGGTGCTTACCGCGGTTACGGCGCAACGCAGGGCCTGTTTGCGGTGGAATCCGCAGTCAATGAGCTGGCGGCAAAACTCCATATGGATCCGTTTGAGATCCGCCAAAAGAACATCGTCAAAGAGGGCGACTACATGCCCGCGTACTATGGGGCCACCAACACCAGCTGCGCGCTGGACCGTTGCCTGGCCAAAGTGCATGAGATGATCCGCTGGGACGAGAAATACCCGGCCCACGACCTGGGCAACGGTAAAGTCCGTGCCGTCGGTATGGGCATGGCAATGCAGGGCTCTGGTATTTCCGGCATGGATGTGGGCAGCGCGACCCTCAAAGTCAACGATGAGGGCTTCTACAGCCTTGTCATCGGTGCAGCCGATATGGGGACGGGCTGTGACACCACGCTGGCACAGATCGCAGCCGAAGTGCTGGACTGTGAGCTGGATGATATTACCGTCTTTGGTGCCGATACCGATACTTCACCTTATGATTCTGGCTCCTATGCCTCCAGTACAACGTATGTCACCGGCAAGGCTGTGGAAAAATGCGCCCTCAAGCTCCGGGAGCAGATCAGCAAGCTGGGCGCTGAGATGTTGGAATGCGCCCCGGATGAAGTGACCTTTGACGGCAGGAAAGTCTATGTGGACGCTGCACCGGAGCGCGGCGTTTCGCTGGCGGAGATCGCGAGCGCTTCCCAGTTCGGCCACATGGTCCCGCTGGAAGTTACCGAAACCCATACCTCTCCGCTGTCGCCTCCGCCGTACATGGTGGGTGCTGCGGAAATCGAGCTGGACAAAGAGACCGGCGAAGTCAAGGTTCTGGAATTTGACGCCTGTGTGGACTGCGGCACGCCCATCAACCCCAACCTGACCCGGGTACAGGCCGAGGGAGGTATCCTGCAGGGCATCGGCATGACCCTGACTGAGAACATTACCTATGATGCCAAGGGATACCCGATGGAAAATTCGCTCTTCCAGTATAAGATCCCGGCCCGTGTGGATATTGGACACATCAACGTGGAGTTTGAGAACAGTTATGAGCCAAACGGCCCGTTTGGTGCGAAATCCATCGGTGAAGTTGTCATTAACACACCGCTGCCGGCAATCTCGGACGCTATTTATAACGCCATCGGCACCCGCTTCTATGAGCTGCCCATTACACCGGAGCAGGTGGCCATGGCGGCAGCGGAAAAAGAATAAGATGCTGGACGAAACACAATTTCCATTCTTGGCTGAGAAAGGCCATATCGTTTCACTGGTGGGCGGTGGCGGGAAAACCACCCTGCTGCACGCCATGGCGGCGCACGGTGCCCGCAAAGGCTGGCGGGTGCTGGCTTCCACTACCACTCACATCCAACGCCCGAAAGAACCACTCTTGGCCAGAACGAACGCGGAGCTTGCAGCTCTCTGGACGAGTGGCAACTATGCGGTAGCAGGAGCCCCGGCCCCGGACAACAAACTGACACAGCCGCCGCAGCTGGAACGCTGGATGGCGCAGGCAGACGCGGTCTTTCTGGAAGCAGATGGCGCAAAGCATCTGCCCTGCAAGGCCCCGGCGGCTCATGAACCAGTGCTGCTGCCTCAAAGTGATATTGTGCTGGCAGTGGCAGGGCTCTCCGCAGTGGGAAAGCCGCTGCAGGAAGTCTGCTTCCGGCTGGAAACGGCCTGCACATTGCTGGGCGTTCCGCCGGAGACGATTCTGACGCCGGAATTGCTGGCGAAGCTGCTGGCCGATGAACAGGGCGGGCGCAAGGCTGTTGGGGCGCGCCATTTTTATGCGGTACTCAACCAGGCCGATACGCCGCAGCGCCAGGCCGCAGGCGAGAAAACCAAAGAACTGCTGCGGGCGCGGTATGGTGTCTCGGTGGTACTGACAACATTTTCGGAAAGGGAGCGTGCCTAAATGCCAGACGGAGAGAAGATCGTTTTCTGTACAGGCGGCGGCTGTACCGCAAAGCTTGGTGCAGGAGTGTTGAGCCGTATCCTGGAAAAGCTGCCCCGGGGCGAGAAAGACCCGAATCTGCTGGTCGGCTACGACAGCCGGGACGATGCCGCCGTTTATAAAATCACGGAGGATATCGCACTGGTACAGACCGTGGACTTCTTTCCGCCGATGGTAGATGACCCTTACACGTTCGGGCAAATTGCGGCCGCCAACGCCCTCAGTGATGTTTATGCGATGGGCGGCGAAGTGAAGACGGCGCTGAACCTTGTCTGTTTCCCGGAGAGCATGGATCTGAACGTTCTGGGAGAGATCCTGCGCGGCGGTGCGGAAAAAGTCGCCGAAGCGGGCGGGATCCTTGCAGGAGGGCATTCCATTGCAGACACGGGAGTCAAGTACGGCCTCTCGGTCACGGGCCTGGTAGATCCGCACCACCTCTATGCCAATGACGCCGGGCGGCCCGGAGATAAGCTCATCCTGACCAAAGCACTGGGCGTGGGGCTCATCTGTACCGCCAATCGGGTGGGGGAAGCTGCCCCGGAGCATCTGGCAGGGGCGATCCAGTCCATGACGACACTGAATAAAACGGCGGCTCAGATCAGCCGGAAATATGCTGTCCATGCCGCGACAGATGTGACGGGATTCAGCTTCCTCGGCCATCTGCACGAGATGATGGGCGGGAAACTTGCCTGCCGGGTGGATGCCCGGCGGGTCCCGGTTTTGCTGGGTGCATGGGAAGCGGCCGATGCTTTCCTGTACACAGCGGCGGGCCAGCGCAACCGCAATCACACCGGGCCCTTTGTCCGGTTTGAGAATGTGCCGTTTGCGATGGAAGAAATTTTATTTGACCCACAGACTTCCGGCGGTTTGCTGCTGGCTGTGGCACCGCAGGATGCTGACGCACTGGAAGCTGAACTGAAAAAGGTTGGTCTGCCTGCAGCCATTGTAGGCAAAATTTTGGAAAAAGAAGAGAAACAGCCGGAAATCACGGTTATATTCTGATATTAGGGGGAACACTTATGGTAAAAGTAGACGCGCGCGGGGATGCCTGCCCGCTGCCCGTTGTCAAGGCGAAAAAGGCCATTGCAGAGCTGAATGGAGCCGGTGAGGTGGAAATTCTGGTCGATAATGAGATCGCGGTCCAGAACCTGACCAAAATGGCCCAGCAGAAAGGCCTTGTTTACAGTGCTGAGAAGCTGGCAGAACGGGAGTATTCGGTCCGCTTTACGGTTGGTGAAACGACACCTGAAAGCGAGGAAAAAGCAGAAGCCTGTGCACCGGATACCCGTTGTGCACAGGATACCCGTACCGATACAGTGGTTGTCATCGCCTCGGATCAGATGGGCGAGGGGGCCGAGGAACTGGGCAAAACCCTGCTCAAAGCCTTTGTATTCTCGCTCACCCAGCAGGATAAACTGCCCAAGACGATACTGTTCTATAACGGCGGGGCACACCTGACCTGTGAGGGTTCGCCCATGCTGGAAGACCTCAAGGCACTGGAGGCCGAGGGCGTGGAGATTCTGACCTGCGGCACCTGCCTGAATTTCTACGGCCTGACGGAAAAGCTTGCGGTGGGCGGTGTGACCAACATGTATGTCATTGCCGAAAAGATGCTTGGCGCCGGGAACGTGGTCAAGCCGTGATTTATCTGGACAATGCCGCGACGACTCTTCATAAACCGCCGCAGGTAGGGCAGGCTATGCTGGAAGCTCTGCAGACAGCGGGCAACCCGGGCCGCGGAGCACACGAGCCGACTCTCCATGCGGCACGGCTGGTCTATGGAACGCGGGAGGCACTGGCAGAGCTATTCCATGCCGAAAGTCCCGCCTGTATTGCCTTTGCTTCCAATGCGACGCAGGCCCTCAATACGGCGATCAACGGGTTGATCGGCCCGGGCGACCATGTCATTACAACGGTGTGTGAGCACAATTCAGTCCTCCGCCCGCTGTACCGTTTGCGGCAGCAGGGGGTAGAATTAAGCTTTCTGGGAGTCGATGCCCGCGGTGTGCTGCAGTACGACCAGTTGGAAACGATGCTGCGCCCCAATACCAAGGCGATCGTAATCACCCATGCTTCCAATGTGACCGGAAATAGAACCGATCTGGCGCGGGTATCTACCTTTGCCAAAAGGCATGGACTCTTGTTCATCGTAGATGCCGCGCAGACGGCGGGAGTCCACTCCATTGATGTGCAGGCGCTCGGCATGGACGTGCTCTGCTTTACCGGTCACAAAGGCCTGCTGGGCCCGCAGGGTACGGGCGGTTTCTATGTTCGCCCGGGGCTGCGGATCGCACCGCTGGTGGTGGGCGGAAGCGGGGTTCACAGCTTTGACGAAAACCATCCGGCCGAAATGCCAACGGCGCTGGAAGCCGGGACGCTCAACGTTCCGGGGATTGCGGGTCTGGGCGCTGGGGTGCGGTGGATTCTGGAGCAGGGAGTGGAACTGCTTCATGCCCGGGAAACCGCGCTGGCCTGCCTGTTTTATGAGCAGGTGCGCAGCCTGCCCGATGTAACGCTTTATGGCGATTTTGCAGCACAGGAGCGTGCACCCATTGTCTCGCTGAATCTGGCTGGAGAAGACTCCGCCCGGGTGGCAGACATTCTATGGGAAGATTACGGCATCTGCGTGCGGGCCGGTGCGCACTGTGCTCCGTTGATGCACAAGGGATTGGGGACCGTAGAGCAGGGTGTGGTGCGGTTCAGCTTTTCACACACGAACACCGAGCAGGAAGTGCTGCAGGCCGCAGCTGCGGTCCGCCAGCTGGCGCAGGAGGAATAAGATGCGTGCAAAACGGCCTTATATCGTCCTTTCATTCCATGCGACCGTGGAAGCCATGGCTTGGGAAAAGCACTGCACGGAAGCCAATATCCCGGGCCGTTTGATTCCGCTGCCACGGGAGCTCTCGGCCGGGTGCGGCCTTGCGTGGCGGATGCTGCCGGAGGACTGGCAGCAGTGGCAGTCAAAGCTTGACCGAAATGCCTTTGATGCAATTGCAACGGTAGAACAATAAACACAAGGAGAAACCAGATGGAACACCGCACATTTTTGGATGCGCTCGACGCCCAAAAAGATGCACAGGATTTTTTGCTGGCCACGGTTCTGGAGGGCCAGCAACAGGGGACCGCATTGCTGCTCTGCGATGGACAAGTGGCATGGACGTCCGCACCGGAAACGCTTTTAACCCAAAATCTTCCTGCATTGAAAAAATGCACGACTTCCGGCGTGTTTACGCTGGGAGATACGCGCGTTTTTGCCGAGCGTTTTGGTGCCGGGGCACGGTTGGTCATCTGCGGAGGCGGACATGTAGCAGCGGCGGCGGTCCGGCTGGCAAAGCTGCTGGATCTGCCCGTTACCGGGCTGGAAGATCGTCCGGAATATGCAGATGCACTGCGGGAAACAGGGGCGGATCGAGTGCTCTGTGCGCCATTTGAAACGTCTCTGGCGCAGATACCGGGCAGTACAGAGACATACTTTTGTGTACTGACCCGTGCCCATGCGTATGATATTACCTGCCTGAAGCAGATCTTGCAAAAACCGGCGGCCTATGTAGGCATGATGGGCAGCCGGGGACGTTCGGAACTGGTGCGCTGCCAGCTGGCAGAGGCAGGCCTGGACCCGGCACGGGTAGCGCGGCTCCATGCCCCCATCGGCCTTGCCATCGGGGCAAAAACGGCGCAGGAGATCGCGCTGTCCATTTTGGCGCAGATCGTGGAGATCAAAAGCCATCGCCAGCTGACAGAGGGGTTTACGCCGGAAATCCGGGCAGCCTGGGCACAGTGCCGCCAGAAGCAAACGGATGCTGTGCTGGCAACCATCGTTTCCCGCCACGGCTCCATGCCCCGAGAGGTGGGCACCAAGATGCTCATTCTCCCGGATGGCGGTACGGCGGGCAGCGTGGGCGGCGGCATTATGGAATACCGTGCCCGGCAGCTGGCAGGAAAAATGCTGGAAGGTACGGAAGTTCCGCAGCAGCTGGCGTCGTTTACCACGGGACTGGAAGACGATGAGAAAGCACTGGCAGCCTGTGGCGGCTCGATGGAACTTTTCTTACAGGTTTTAGCGGGAGGCACAGAGGCAAAATGAAACGAGATTCCCTGATTATCGTGCGAGGCGGCGGCGACCTTGCCACGGGCACCATCCACCGGCTGTGGTCCGCTGGCCTGCGGGTTCTGGTACTGGAAACCGAGCATCCCGCCGCCATCCGTCGGCAGGTCTCTCTCTGTGAGGCGGTTTACGAGGGCGAGACGACGGTGGAGGGGCTGCGTGCTGTTCGCATTTCCAAACAGGAAGAGGCGGAGGCTGTCTGGGCACAGAATGCGGTCCCTGTTTTGATCGACCCCAAAGGGGAGAGCATCCGCACCTTAAAACCGGACGTGGTAGTGGATGCGATTCTCGCCAAGAAAAACCTTGGCACTACCCGTGAAATGGCTCCGCTGACCATTGCCCTTGGCCCGGGCTTTACAGCCGGGCAGGATGTGGATGTAGTGGTGGAGACCAAACGCGGCCACAAGCTGGGCCGGATCATCCGGGAGGGCGCGGCGACCCCCAACACTGGCGTTCCGGGTGTCATTGGCGGCTATGCCGCCGAGCGGGTGCTCCATTCGCCGGCACAGGGCATTTTCCGCGACCTGCACGCCATCGGTGACTTTGTCGAGGCCGGGGAGGCCATTGCCAAGGTGGAAACACCGGCGGGCGAAGAAGCGCTTGTAAAAACGCAGATCGCGGGTATCCTGCGCGGCCTGCTGCGGGACGGTTACCCTGTGGTTCCGGGGTTCAAAGTGGCAGATGTGGACCCGCGCAAAACAGAACTGGAAAACTGTTTCCTCATCTCGGATAAAGCTCGCTGCATTGCGGGCAGTGTGCTGGAGCTTGTAGTTGCGCAGCTCTGGAAATAAGAGAATCAATCAAGAGGCCCTGCTCCGTAGTTGGAACAGGGCCTTTTATGCGCTGTCATCAAAAATGACCGAAACCGTAATCATCGAGACACTGCTGGAATGCCTGAATGGTAGAATCAAACTGGATGCCAAAATCTTTCAACTTTTCGCCGCTCATGGCAAGGTTTCGCTCCCAATGGTCTTTTTCGAGCGGGACTTCCACCCCCAGAAACTGGGCGAAGCGGGAAACAGTCTCAAACATGTCGCAGTCGTTTCCACTGCCAAAATTGTAAACACCACCGGGCAGCTCCATGGCCGGGATGAGTTTGTCAATGACTTCCCGTACATAGCTGACGCCGCGGAAATCGTATTCCGAAAAATGCAAGGCAGTGCCTGTTTTGGCGGCACTCAGCAGGTTTAGCGGCAGGTTGCCCCGGATGGGGAGCCGATAGCCCGGGAAATCATACATCCAGGCTGCCCGCAGCAATATGGCGCCCGGGGCGATGGCAAGCACCCGCTGTTCGGCTTCCAGCTTGTGGCAGCCATAGACATTGGCCGGGGCAAGAGAAAGCGTTTCGGACAGAGGGCCGCTTCTCTTACAGCCAGCGTATACCTGATCGGAGCTGAACGCCAGCAGCTTTGCTCCGGTTTCAGCAGCCGCTTTTGCAATCCATTCGGGCAGCAGGACATTCGCCCGGAGTGATTCTTCCGGATGGCTGGCACAATAGGCTGTATTGGAAAGAGCTGCGGTATGGACGATGACGTCCGGCTTTTCCCGGGCAATCAGAGCACGCACAGCGGCTTCATCAGAATCGGCGGAAAATCCATGGGGAAACGTGCAGAGCTCGTACCTCCCACGCCACTGGTCGAGGATACGAGCCCCTACAAAACCACCGACACCCGTTACCAAAATCTTCCTCATACAGAAATCCCCTTTAGTGGACAAGGAAGAACTCCAGCACCAGCACCACTGCACAGCAGAGCACCGAGACGGGGAAGAGTCCAGCACCCATCCAGGCGGCAATGATGCCGACTACCAACGCGGCAGCACCGGCAATAGGGCTCTGGGTGGCGTTGACAATGGCAGGGAACGTCATGACTGCCAGTGTGACATAGGGCACATAGTACAGGAACGACTGAATGAACTGGTTTTTAATCGGCTTGCGGATGAGTGTCAGCGGCAGGATGCGGATGGCATAAGACACTGCAAACATGACAGCAATGTAGATCCAGTTGTTCATTGGTTGCCCTCCTCTTGCTTGACCGGGAAGAGAATCGCGGCAGCGCAGGAGATGGCCACCGTGAGCAGAATGGTGCGGGTGCCATCGGAGAGTGCCGAGATGCCCGGCAGATAGGTGCAGACAAAGCTCAGTGCAAAACTGATAGCCACCAGCGCGGCCACCACCTTGCTCTTGCGGGCAGGGGGAATGATGATGGCCAGGAACATGCCGTAGAGTGCCACGCTCAACGCGCTGACGGCCCGCAGGGGCAGCAGGTTGCCGGCAATGATGCCGCAGGCTGTGCCAGCTGCCCAGGCAGGAGCTGCCAGCGCAATGGCACCATAAGTGTAAAACGGGTTCAGCCAGCCGGGCCGGGCAATGGTGATGCCAAAAAGTTCATCCGTGACATCGTAACCAATGATGAGCCGGTGGAAAAACGGCGTGCCGGGTGCAAACCGCTGGGCCAGTGCACAGCTCATCAACAGATACCGCGCGTTGGCGATCAGGGTAATGATGGCAACTTCCAGGTAAGTAGCCCCGCTGGCGATCAACGCAAAAGCAGCATACTCCCCTGCGGAGGCATTGTTGAGCAGACTGGCAAAAAAGCCCTGTACCGGGGTCAGACCCGCTTTCCGGGCGGCAATGCCCAGCGAGAACGATACAGCAAAATAACCCAGTGCAATGGGCACACCATCGCGCATTCCCTCGCAGAACACCTTTCGGCTGAACGCGTAGGGTCTGGTTGCAGTTTCCATGAGTTTCAAACTCCTTTCCTATTCCAAGACACAAAAATAATTATAGCACACTCCACAGTCGTTGACAAAAGAAAATACCTCAGTTTTCGAAACGAAAGCTGAGGTATTTTTGATCGTTGTGTTCAAACGCTTACTGGAACAGTTTGCGGCCGATCCAGATACAGACACAGGCACCGACCACAGAGACAAGAATCTCGCCCATAAGGCCCGTGGCACTCAGGCCGATCAGACTGAACAGGATGCTGCCAACAAAACCGCCCAAGATACCCAGCACGATGTTGCGCACGGCAGATGTCTCACTGCCCATGATGCGGCCAGCAATGTGACCGGCCAGAGCACCGACCAGCAGACTGAAAATAAGACCAAGCATTGTAATGCCTCCTAAAAATAACATGAAGCTTCCACTTCTTTCTTACGATCATGGGGCTGCGAACCGTCAGGTTGCCGCGTTCTCCCTGGCGTAGCGGCAGATATCACGCAGGCAGCATTTTTCGCACTCTGGCTTGCGGGCATTGCAGACGGCCCGGCCATGCATGACAAAGCGGTGGCACAGATCACTGCCCTCTTCCGGCGGAATGATCTTCCACAGGGCCATCTCCACTTTCTGCGGTTCCTTAATGCCATCCACAAGGCCAATTTTGTTGCACAGCCGGATGCAATGGGTGTCTGTTACAATGGCGGGCTTGCCGAAGACATCCCCCATGATAAGGTTGGCGCTCTTGCGGCCAACGCCGGGCAGGGAAAGCAGCTCCTCAAAGGTGGTGGGGACTTTACAGTCGTATTTGTCCCGCAGCATCCGCATACAGGCAGAGATATCCCGGGCTTTGGAGTGGCCCAGGCCGCAGGGCTTGACGATGGCTTCAATTTCTTCCGGCTCCGCAGCTGCCAGTGCGGCGACGCTGGGGTACTTGGCAAACAGATCTTCCACCACGATGTTGACCCGTGCATCGGTGCACTGTGCGGCCAGCCGGACACTGACCAGAAGCTGCCACGCATGGTCGTAATCCAGCGTGCAGGCAGCATCGGGGTATTCCTTTTTCAGCCGGGCGATGACTTCCAGCGCAAGGGCTTTCTTGGCAGAAAGGTCTTCCGGGGCGGCTGGTTTCCTGGGCATATTTCTCCCCTCGATTCCAGTAAAATGTGCTTTTATGATAACATGTTTTGCAAAGATTGTAAATCCTTTGGAGATTATCTGAGAATCATTTTCAGAAATTGTCTTGTCCTCCGTGCAAAAATGCGTTATAATATTTAAGAAGAAGTATCACTTGCGGGCACGCGATGCTGCCTAAGGAGGAAACGACCAATGAATGAACCGCTGGCGCAGCGTCTGCGCCCCAAAACTCTGGCTGATGTCTGCGGCCAGCAGCATCTTCTGGCTCCGGGCCGGGTCTTCCGCCGCACCATCGAGAGCGGCAAGATCCCTAACATGATTTTTTATGGCCCCTCCGGTACGGGCAAAACCACGGTGGCCCGCATTATCGCTGAGAACAGCGGCATGACCCTGCATAAGCTCAATGGTACTTCCTGCGGGACGGGGGATATCAAGGCCGTGCTGAAAGACATCGGCACCCTGGCCGGGGCGGGAGGCATCCTGCTCTATCTGGATGAGATCCAGTACCTGAACAAAAAGCAGCAGCAGAGCCTGCTGGAATGTATTGAGGACGGCACAGTCACCCTCATTGCCTCGACCACGGAAAACCCGTATTTTTACATCTATAATGCACTGCTGTCCCGCTGCACGGTATTTGAATTCAAATCGCTGTCTGCAGCGGATGTGGAGCGCGGGCTGCACAATGCCATCGCCAAACTTTCGGAAGCCGAGGGGCAGAAGATCATTCTGGAAGAAGATGCCTGCCAGTATCTGGCCGAGAGTGCGGGCGGCGACCTGCGCAAGGCGCTTGGCTGCCTGGATTTTGCGGTTACGGCGGCCCCGATTACAGAAAACTGCAAGCGCGTCACCCTTGAGATGATCCAGCAGGTGACAAGGCGGACGGCCATGCGGTACGACCGGGACGGCGATGACCACTACGACATCGTATCTGCTTACCAGAAATCCATGCGTGGTTCCGACCCGGACGCTGCGCTCCATTATCTGGCGAGGCTTCTGGAAGCTGGAGATCTGCCCTCGGCCTGCCGTCGGCTCATGGTCTGTGCCTGTGAGGATGTAGGCCTTGCCTACCCGCAGATCATTCCCATCGTCAAGGCGGCTGTAGATATCGCCAATGCGGTGGGCCTGCCGGAAGCCTGTCTCCCGCTGGCCGATGCGGTGGTTCTGGTGGCCACCAGCCCAAAATCCAACAGCGCACACAATGCCATCCATGCGGCGCTTGCGGATGTACAGGCCGGGCGGACTGGGCCCATCCCACGCCAGCTGCAAAATAAACATTATGATGGCGAGGACGCGCTGGTAAGAGGGCAGAATTACAAATATGCACACGACTATGAAAACCACTGGGTGGAGCAACAGTACCTGCCGGATGCCATCAAGGACGTCAAATACTATACCTTTGGCGATAACAAAACAGAGCAGGCGGCTCGCGCCTACTGGGCAAGGATCAAGGGTGAAAAGAATATTTGAAACAAGGAAGCAGCGAAGGAGAGAAGAACATGCGATACTCAAAACAGCGTGAACTGGTGCTGCAGAAAGTGGAGCAGTTGTGCGACCACCCCACTGCGGAAGAAATTTACGATGAAGCCGTTAAGGAGTGCCCGGGCCTGAGCCTTGGCACAGTATACCGCAACCTGAACAGTCTTGTGGATGCCGGGCGGGTGCGCCGGGTGTGCATCCCGGGCAAGGCGGACCGCTTTGACCACACGCTGTGCTGGCATAGCCACATGTACTGCACGGTCTGCGGCGGCGTGGTCGATGCGGATGTGGATGAAAAACAGGTGATGAAGCTGGTCAAGAACCAGAAAGGCGTCGTGCAGGACTGTGCCGTGGTGCTGTTTGGCGTCTGTGAGGAGTGCTTGAAGAAACAGGCAGCACAGTAAGGGCAATCCGACGCAAAAAGTTGTGCGTTTCCTCTTGCCCTCTGCAGGCAAACAGGGTATACTAAAAAGAGCTTTTCAGAAAATAAAAAGAGAAACCGCGGTACAGTCTTTTAAAGCGGCCGCGGATAAGGATGGTACGATTGGAATATCTAGCATTTGAACATAACAATGCCGCCGCAGAGCTTGTCCGGCAGGCATACGATACGCCGCCGCTGGCATTTGTTCACAGCTACGGCTGCCAGCAGAATGTCAACGATGGCGAGAAGATCAAGGGCGTTTTGCAGGATGTCGGTTTCGGCCTGTGCGATAACGTTGAGCACGCCGACCTCATCCTTTTCAACACCTGTGCCGTGCGCGAACATGCCGAGCAGCGTGTTTTCGGCAACGTAGGTGCGCTGAAAAAGCTGAAAGAGCAGAACCCGCGCCTCATCATCGGCGTTTGCGGCTGCATGGCCCAGCAGGCCCACATCGTGGAGAAGCTGCGCCAGAGCTACCCCTACGTCGACCTGGTCTTCGGCGTGGACGGCATCGACCGCCTGCCCGCCATGCTGGCCCAGCGTATCAGCCGCGGCAAGCGCTACCTCGAAAACCCAGAGGAGCGCAACGCCGTCGTCGAGGAAATGCCCATCCGCCGCGATTCCGGCTTCCGTGCCTGGCTGCCCATCATGTACGGTTGTGATAACTTCTGCACCTACTGCATCGTGCCCTACGTCCGCGGCCGCGAAAAGAGCCGCAAGCCCGGCGACATCCTGGCCGAGTTCCGGGGTCTTGTGGAGGCCGGTTACAAGGAGATCACCCTGCTGGGCCAGAACGTGAACAGCTATGGCAAGGGCTTGGAAGAGCAGATCGACTTTTCCGACCTGCTCAACCTGCTGTGCACCGTGCCCGGTGACTACCACATCCGGTTCATGACCAGCCACCCCAAGGACGCCAGCCACAAGCTGATTAATACCATTGCCGCCCAGCCGAAACTGTGCAAGCACCTGCATCTGCCGGTGCAGTGCGGCTCCTGCAGCAGATGAACCGCCATTATACCATTGAGCAGTATCTGGAGCTCATCGAGTACGCCCGCAAGACCGTGCCCGGCATCACCTTCTCCAGCGACATCATCGTCGGCTTCCCGGGTGAGACGGAAGAGGACTTTGTCAAGACGCTGGAATTGGTGCAGAAGGTGGGCTATATGCAGCTGTTCACCTTCATCTACTCCAAGCGCACCGGCACCAAGGCGGCAGATATGCCCGACCCCACCCCTCGCAAGGAGAAGACCGACCGTATGACCCGCCTGCTCAAAGTTCAGGACGACATCGCAATGGCCCTCGTGAAGGCTCAGGTGGGCCAGACCGTCCGCGTCCTCGTGGAGGGCTATGGCCGCAATGAAGGCACCCTCTCGGGCCGTCTCGACAACAACCTTACCGTCGAGTTCAAGGCTGACCCCGCCCTCATGGGCAGCTATGCGATGGTGCGCCTCACGGGCGCCCGTGCCACCGTCCTGCTGGGCGAATTGGTTGAATAATGATATTCTGGATACACCATCCTAATATATAACACAGGAACGATAAAAGGAGACTATTACAATGGATTGCATCGACCTTTTCAAGCGTGCCGCCATGGCACTTCAGACCGACTCTCGCTATTTGGCTATGGACCAGGCCCGCAAGATGAACGACAAGGACGAGGAACTGCAGAACCTCATCGGCGAGTTCAATCTGGCCCGCATGGACCTGAACAACGAGATCGGCAAGCCCGAGCGCAGCGATGAGCGCATCGCCGAGCTGAACCAGAAGGTGAACGACCTCTACGGCAAGATCATGGCCGACGACGGCATGGTGGCCTACAACGAGGCAAAGCGCGACTGCGAGGCCCTCGTGAACTATATCGACGCCATCATCAACACTGCAATGAACGGCGGCGACCCCATGACCGTGCAGG
>ENA-ORSM01000588-ORSM01000588.1-human-gut-metagenome-genome-assembly--contig:-NODE-588-length-31735-cov-8.125947_pt1 | contig 31735 bp, 22 predicted proteins | sample MGYA00241903_ERZ509170 | MGnify/ENA primary metagenome ERZ509170 (study PRJEB26280, sample SAMEA2338784) | human gut metagenome | biome: human gut; feature: human-associated habitat; material: faeces...
TTTGCGTTTCAAATCAAGAAGATATGAAAAAAGAAAGTCAAGTGATATTCGACCGGAATGCCGTAGAGTTTGTGACCGTAGCCGCCGAGTTTTGCAAGTTTCTGGAACAAGCGGAAGGGGTGAAACGTTCCGCGTTCGTCGATACCTCCTTAAAAATACTTCCGTTGCTCTACCTGAAGGCCTCCATGCTGCCCGAATGCGAAACCATAGGAGACGAGGCACCGGAGACATTCGTCACCGAAGAGACCTACGAGGTACTCCGCATGAACCTCGCCAATATCCTGGCCGAGAAAGACGACTACCTGGACGTATTCGTATCTGACATGAAGTATAGTGACCAGCCCATCACCAGGAACATTTCCGAAGACTTGGCCGACATATACCAGGACATCAAGGACTTTATCTTCGTATTCCAGCTGGGTTTCAACGAGACGATGAACGATTCGCTTGCCATCTGCCAGGAAAACTTCCGCCTCCATTGGGGACAGAAGCTTGTCAACACCCTGCGTGCCCTGCACGAGGTGAAGTATGCGCAAGGCGAGGATGAAGAGGAGGAAACCACAGACTTTGAATATTAAATTATGGTTATCAAAAGAACAATAGATAAAGAAACAGTGAAAGACCTGCCCAAAGCCGCCTTTCCGGGACAGATACATGTCGTACAGACACCGTGGGAAGCGGAGAAGGCAGTTGCCTATCTGAAGTCCTGCCCGTTGCTGGGCATAGACAGCGAAACCCGTCCGTCGTTCACAAAAGGACAGATACACAAGGTAGCCCTGCTGCAGATTTCTTCAGAGGAACATTGCTTTCTGTTCCGCCTCAACCTGACGGGACTGACTCTGCCGGTTATCACATTGCTGGAAAACCCGAGTGTAACGAAAGTAGGCCTTTCCTTGCGGGACGACTTCATGATGCTGCACAAACGCGCGCCCTTCGAACAGCATGCCTGCATCGAATTGCAGGAATATGTCCGCGCTTTCGGCATCCAGGACAAAAGCCTGCAGAAGATATACGCCATCCTCTTCGGGGAAAAGATTTCGAAAAGCCAGCGCCTTTCCAACTGGGAAGCCGAAACCTTGACCGAACCGCAGAAACTGTATGCCGCCACCGATGCCTGGGCATGCCTCAACATCTACAACAAGCTGCAAGAACTGAAACGGACAGGAGATTTTGAGATAGAAGCCAATAATAATGTGGTAATGTGATGCACATTATCACATTACCACATTAATCACATTATATATATGTACAAAGTATACCTTAAACCCAATAAAGAGGAGTCATTAAAGCGTTTTCACCCGTGGGTGTTTTCCGGCGCCATCGCACATTTCGACGGAGAACCCGAAGAAGGGGAAGTAGTTGAAATCTATACATCCAAAAAGGAATTCATAGCCAAAGGGCATTTTCAGATTGGCAGTATCGCCGTACGCGTACTGACCTTCCGCCAAGACGAAGAAATCAATGCGGACTTCTGGAAACACAAACTCAGCATAGCATACGATATGCGCCGCAGTATCGGCATAGCCGGAAACCCGACAAACAACACCTATCGCCTGGTGCACGGGGAGGGAGACAACCTGCCGGGGCTGGTTATCGACATTTATGCCCGCACCGCAGTGATGCAGGCACATTCTGCCGGCATGCACCTCGACCGCATGGCCATTGCCGATGCCCTTACCGAAGTGATGGGCAGCCAGATTGACAATATCTATTACAAATCGGAGACGACCCTTCCCTTCAAGGCCGACCTCTATCCGGAGAATGGTTTCTTGAAAGGCGGCAGCACGGACAATGTAGCCATGGAGTACGGCCTGAAGTTCCACATCGACTGGCTGAAAGGCCAAAAGACCGGTTTCTTCGTAGACCAACGCGAGAACCGTTCGCTACTGGAACGATATGCCAAAGGCCGCAGCGTACTGAATATGTTCTGCTATACCGGCGGCTTCTCCGTATATGCCATGCGTGGAGACGCCAAACTGGTGCATTCCGTGGACAGCTCCGCCAAAGCCATCGACTTGACTAACAAGAACATCGAACTGAACTTCCCGGGTGATACCCGCCATGCCGCCTATGCAGAAGATGCCTTCAAATACCTGGACCGCATGGGCGACCAATACGACCTGATAGTTCTTGACCCTCCTGCTTTTGCCAAGCACCGCGATGCCCTGCGTAATGCCCTGCAAGGCTACCGCAAACTCAATGTCAAGGCTTTCGAAAAAATCAAGCCCGGAGGTATTCTTTTCACTTTCTCGTGCTCGCAAGCCGTCAGTAAAGAGAACTTCCGCACGGCCGTGTTCACAGCCGCTGCCATGTCCGGCCGCAGCGTACGCATCCTGCACCAACTGACACAACCTGCCGACCACCCGGTAAGCATCTATCATCCGGAAGGGGAATACCTGAAAGGGCTGGTTCTATATGTAGAATAAAGGAAAAAGAAGGCCTCATCGGCCTTCTTTTCTTAAATAGAGTTAATAAAAAGCAGAAAAGTGCCAAAATAGCATGTTATATAACATAAACCATGTATATTTGCACTGTGTTTTTCATGGTATTAGATTTAAGGTTAATAAAGATTGGGTGTCTGGGATAGATACCCTTCTTTTTTTATAATACATTCCTTCCCAAAATCCATCCCTCATTAATCTCTTTCGTTGAAGAAAAAGCCGTACAGAACTTGTTTTTCTCCTAGTCTCATTGTACATTTGCATCTATTACATAATTTAAAATATAAAAAGCTAATATTATGAGCATCAAATTCCGACTCACTGCCATGCAATTCCTGCAATTCTTCGTTTGGGGAGCATGGCTGATTTCATTAGGTGGTTACATGGGCGGTACGTTACATTTTGAAGGCGGACAAATCGGAGCAATCTTTGCAACCATGGGTATAGCCTCACTGATAATGCCCGGACTGACCGGTATCATCGCCGACAAATGGATAAACGCCGAACGCCTTTATGGCATACTCCACCTTATCGGTGCCGGTGCTCTGATTTATGCTTCCACTGCCACTACGTACACCCACATGTACTGGGCCATGCTGCTCAACATGCTTGTTTATATGCCCACGCTATCCCTGGCCAACACCGTGTCCTACAATGCGCTGGAAAGATATAAAATGGATTTGGTAAAAGACTTCCCCCCCATCCGTGTATGGGGAACGGTAGGCTTTATCTGTGCCATGTGGGCTGTGGACCTTACCGGGTTCAAGGCAAGTGCGGCACAACTCTATGTGGCAGCCATCTCGGCAGCCATGCTGGGGCTTTACGCCTTCACCCTGCCTGCCTGCCCTCCCATGCGCTGCGAAGGAAAAACGATGCTCTCCGCTTTCGGACTGGATGCACTGGTGCTGTTCAAGCGCAAGAAGATGGCCATCTTCTTCCTATTCTCCATGTTGCTGGGAGCCGCCCTTCAAATAACAAACACCTATGGTGACCTTTTCCTGGGTTCGTTTGCTTCCATACCCGAATATGCAGATTCGTTCGGTGTGAAACACTCCGTCATCCTGCTCTCCATCTCGCAAATGAGTGAGACGCTGTTTATCCTTGCCATCCCCTTCTTCCTGAAACATTTCGGAATCAAGCGTGTTATGTTAATCAGTATGTTTGCATGGGTATTCCGTTTCGGGCTTTTCGCCCTCGGAGACCCGGGAAGCGGACTTTGGATGCTCATTCTCTCGATGATTGTCTACGGCATGGCATTTGACTTTTTCAATGTATCGGGCTCGCTGTTTACAGAAATGGAGGCACATCCCAGTATCCGTGCCAGCGCACAAGGCTTGTTCTTCATGATGACGAACGGTGTGGGAGCCATCATCGGAGGTTATGCCAGCGGAGCCGTGGTGGATGCCTTCTCGGTATATGCCGAAGGCGGAGGACTGGTAAGCCGCGACTGGACACCGGTATGGTTTATCTTTGCAGGATATGCCTTAGTCATTGGTCTGTTATTTGGAATAGTATTCCGCTATAAGCATAATCCGGAGAAAATAGAGAAAAACTGATTGAAAATCAGGTTGATTTAATAGGTATGAATAAGAAGAAGATAGAACTACAAGTACTAAACATTTCCAACAGCCAGGCGCAAGCGGGCGCCTATGCCCTGGTACTGGGTGAAGCGGGCGGCGAGCGCCAGCTTCCGATTATTATAGGTGCCACCGAAGCACAAGCTATGGTCATCGAGATGAAAGGTATTGTACCGCCCCGTCCGCTGACCCATAACCTATTCGCTTCCGTTCTTGAAGTGCTGGGCGTAAAACTGATGCGTATTCTTATCTATAAAGTAGACAACGGAGTATTCTACTCTTACCTTTATATGAAAGCCGAAGAAACCATTCTCCGGATTGATGCGCGTACCAGCGACGCCGTTGCCCTGGCATTGCGCATGAATGCCCCTATCTTTGTCTACGAAGACATCCTCGAAGCAGAATGTCTGAAAACCGTCGAAGGTTCCATCGACCCGATGGAAGGCAGCGAACCGGACAAAGACGAACTGCTGCAGGAAGACACGATAGGCATACTGAAAACGGCCCTGCAAAAGGCAGTCGATGAAGAGGACTATGAACGTGCCGCACAGCTAAGAGACCAGATTAACCAACTCAAGAACAATTTGTAATATGCACGTATTCTATACCCCCGACATACAAGCCCACGCAGAGCTGCCCGAAGAGGAAGCCGCACACGCCGTACGCGTCTTGCGCTTGCAGGCTGGAGACGAGGTCATGTTGACAGACGGAAAAGGCTGCTTTTATCGTGCCGAAATCAGTACGGCTACGAACAAACGCTGTCTGGTGAATATTCTGGAAAACCTTCCGCAAGCCCCTTTGTGGAAAGGTCATCTGCACATTGCCATGGCGCCTACCAAGAATATGGACCGTACAGAGTGGTTTGCCGAGAAAGCGACGGAAATAGGGTTTGACGAACTGACATTCCTGAACTGCCGTTTCTCGGAACGGAAAGTCATCAAGACGGAGCGCATTTCCAAAATACTGGTTTCCGCCATCAAGCAGTCGCTCAAGGCACGCCTGCCCCAACTGAATGAGATGACAGACTTCAACAAGTTCATCACACAGCCTTTTCCGGGCCAGAAATTCATCGCCCACTGTTATGAAGGCGAAAAACCGCTTTTGAAGGATATGGTACATCCCGGAGAGGATGCCCTCGTACTAATCGGTCCCGAAGGAGACTTCAGCGAAGAGGAAGTCCGGAAGGCGGCGGAAAACGGGTTTATCCCCATCAGCCTGGGAAAATCAAGGCTGCGCACAGAGACGGCGGCACTGGTTGCCTGCCACATCCTCAACTTACAGAATCAATGATACTCACTAAAACAAAAACTATATGAAAAAGAACCTATTCTTCCACTTCTCAGTACTGGCAATGCTCATCGTGCTGATAAGCGCTTGTTCGTCCAAAAAGTCGGAATATACCAATGTGATTCCCTCCGATGCCTCGCAAGTCATCGCTGTCAATTTAAAATCATTGGCAGACAAGGCCGGTACCAAAGATAAAGAGACTAAAGAAGCACTGCAAAAGCTGACAGATGCCTTGAAAAGCGATATGAATGCAGCCACTTTCCAACAATTGGAGGCTGTACTGAAAGACCCTGCCAAATCGGGAGTGGACGTTCATGCGCCCATCTATATCTTCAATGCTCCCTCGTTCCCCTACACCACCATGGTAGCCAAGGTTCAGAACAAGGATGACTTGCTGAAACTGCTGGAAGTTACGGAGAAAGAACAGATAATCAGCCACGTGTCAGAAGCGGACGGCTACAGCTTTGCACAAATCAACAAGCAGGCACTGCTCGCTTTCACTCCCACCACGCTTATGGTGGTGAACTACACCGGCACATCGCAATTGGAAAAAGTCAAGGAGGAAATACCCGCCCTACTGAAACAGACGGAAGAGAACAGTATCAACAGCAATACTGCTTTCAAGAAGATGCAAAAGCAGAACGGAGACGTCAACATGCTCATTACTCCCTCCAGCCTGCTGAGTGCCTATGCCAATCCGCTGAATTACGGAATATCCCAAAGTATTGATTTGAAAGATTTGAAGATGCTGGGAAGCCTCTCTTTCGAAAAAGGAAAAATTGAGCTGAAGATAGATAACTATACAGAGAATGCAGAACTGAAAGCTCTCTTCGAAAAGCAGGCCAAAAGCACTTGCCCCATCGAAAACACATTTCTGAAATATTTCCCCAAATCTACGCTGGCACTGCTCAGCATAGGTATCAATGGAGAGGAGTTCTACAATGTACTGCAAGAGAATGAGCAGTTCCGCAACGATTTCTCCATTACCAAAGCCGCTGAAGTAAAGGACTTGTTCAGTGCTTTCCACAACGACCTGACCATAGGCCTTATCAATGTAACCATGAACAGTAATCCTTCTTTCCTTGCCTACGCCAGCGTAAAGAACGATGCTCCTCTGAAAGCCCTTTATGAGAAAAAGTCCGAACTGGGACTGAAACGCGGCGAAGACATCGTAAAATTGAATGAGAATGAATATGTCTATAAATCACGCGCTATCAACATTTTCTTCGGCATACGAGACAAACAAATGTACGCCACCAACGACGAACTGCTGTATAAGAATGCCTGCAAGACCGCTGACCCGTCTGCCAAAGAAACAGACTTCGCTTCCAGTCTGAAAGGCAAGCGTACAGCCTTTGTCATCAATGCGGAAGCCGTACTCGACCTGCCCGTTATAAAATTGCTTGTTGGGTTCGGCGGACAAGAGTATAGCACCTATTACTCGCTGCTCGGCAATATCTCGTATCTGGAAGCTGTCGGTAACGAGGACAAGGCAACCGTTACCCTGCAACTGAAGAATAAGGATGTAAATGCGTTGAAACAGATTGTGGACTTCATCAAGCAGTTTGCAGGAATGTAATTTAAGGATTAAAGATTAGAGATTAAGGATTAATACCACTCATGAATAGGATTCACCTACGGCAAACACTACCTCAAGTGTTTGCCGACCGTGATGCCATTACCTCAGACGTATGGCATCGGGACATTACGTTCCACAAAGGGAAACGTTATCTCATAGAAGCCGCTTCGGGTACCGGAAAGTCATCGCTTTGTAGCTATATTTACGGCTATCGGCACGATTATCAGGGAATCATCAACTTTGATGAACGCAATATCCGTTCACTCTCCGTCAATGACTGGATAGATATACGCAAACACTCTCTCAGCATTCTTTTTCAAGAGTTGCGTATCTTTCCCGAACTTACCGCCATTGAGAACATACAACTGAAGAACCGGCTTACCAATTTCAAAAAAAGGAAAGAAGTCCTTACCCTCTTTGAGGCCATCGGCATTGCCGACAAGGTAAACGAAAAAGCCGGAAAGCTATCTTTTGGCCAGCAACAAAGAGTCGCCTTTATCCGCAGCCTCTGCCAGCCTTTCGACTTCATCTTCCTGGACGAACCCATCAGCCATCTGGATGACGAGAACGGAACAATCATGGGCAGACTGCTGACAGAAGAAGCCAGCCGCCAAGAAGCGGGAATCATAGTGACTTCCATAGGTAAGCATCTGGAACTAGAGTATGACGAAATTTATCAATTATAAATGTGTTAATGTGCTAATATGCCAATGTGCTAATAACCTGCGGCGTGACAGCACAATGTAAATACAGCGCAGCCCATTGGCATATTAGCACATTAACCACATTAGCACATTAAAATAATATGAACCGACTTGTTTGGAAACTTCTCCGCCAGCACATCAGTGTCGGACAGTTGGCAGGCTTTTTCCTCGCCAACCTCTTCGGCATGATGATTGTATTGCTGAGCGTGCAATTCTATCGTGACGTCCTTCCCGTTTTTACGGAAGGGGACAGTTTCATGAAGAAGGATTATATCATTGCTACCAAGAAAATCAGTACTCTGGGCAGCTTTGCCGGGAAAAGCAATACCTTCTCCAAAGATGAGATAAAAGATCTGAAAGCCCAACCTTTCACCAAAGCGGTAGGCGCGTTCACTCCTTCCTTGTTCAAAGTCTCTGCCGGACTCGGTATGCAGGAAGCCGGTATCCGCTTGTCGACAGAGATGTTTTTCGAGTCTGTACCCGACGAATATGTGGATGTCAGTCTGGACAAATGGCATTTTGAAGAAGATATCCGGGTAATTCCCATCATCGTTCCGCGCAATTATCTGAACCTCTATAACTTTGGCTTTGCACAAAGCCGGAGTCTGCCGAAACTCTCCGAAGGACTGATGAGTCTGGTACAGATGGATGTGATGATGCGGGGTAACGGACGTATGGAACAATATAAAGGCAACATTGTAGGATTCTCCAACCGGCTGAATACCATTCTCGTTCCCCAATCCTTCATGGACTGGGCCAACAAGAATTTCGCACCGGAGAAAGAAGCGGAACCGTCCCGGCTGATTGTGGAAGTAAAGAATCCTACCGACACAGCCATCACCGACTATTTCCAGCAAAAGAATTACGAAACCGAAGGCAACAATCTGGATGCCGGAAAGACAACTTATTTCCTGCGCCTCATTACGGCTATCGTCATGGGCGTAGGATTATTCATCAGCATTCTGTCATTCTACATCTTGATGCTGAGCATCTTCCTGCTTCTCCAGAAGAATACGGTAAAACTGGAAAACCTGCTGCTGATAGGATATAGCCCGACGCGGGTAGCCACGCCTTATTATATACTGACAGTAGGGCTGAATGTACTGGTACTGTTCCTCTCCATCGGTTGTGTGATATGGGTACGCAGTTACTATATAGAAGTAGTCAGGAATCTCTTCCCGCAACTGGAGAGCGGTTCACTGCTTCCATGTATATTGACCGGTTGCCTATTATTTTTTGTTGTATCACTGCTGAATATTTTGGCAATAGGCAAAAAAATTATCAGTATCTGGAAAGGGGGAAAATAAAGATGGGAAAAATCCATCCAACAGATATAAAGTTCATGGTATTGTTGGTATTATGCCTCAGCATGGCATTTCCCAGCTCTGCCAATAACTTTCTATTCACTACCATTGACACCTCGCACGGTCTGAGTGATAACCAGATACGCTATATCCTCCAACTTCCGGACGGAAGAATGGTATTTACCACCACCCGGAACGTCAATCTGTATGATGGAGCCAACTTCACCTCCCTGCAGCCCACCCCCGAAGATATATATCCGCTGAAACAATACAAGGGCTTCTACCATGTCTATCTGAGCGGCGATTCCCTCTTGTGGATAAAGGATTACCAACGGCTGATGTGCATCAATCTCCATAACGAGCGATACATTGCCAACCTGGACTCCGTCTTTCAACAGAAAGGCATGCAGCATCCCATAGAGGATTTGTTTGCGGACGAACGGGGGCTTGTCTGGGTAATCAGCCATGGCGAGCTGTTACAGCCGGAACTTTCCTTCCGATTGAAACTGCCTGAAGACCGGGGAACGATACAAGACCTAACTGCAGACGACGAATCGCTGTATCTGTTCCATGACACAGGAGAAATCGTATGCTATGATGTAAAAAACGGAAAGCAACAGTATGACATTGCCGCATATCCCCGGACGGAACAAGAGAAGTTCCAAAACACCTCCCTCATACTCAGAGGAAAAAACGGGTTCTATCAACTGCGCAACGGCTCTAAAGGAGGATTTTTCCATTTCGACCTCCATAAGCGAGCATGGGAGAAGCTGATGGAAACAGACTATACCCTCAATACACTGATGATTTCCGCGGATGAGAAAGCATACATCAGCTGCATCCGTGGTTTTTGGATTATCGACCCTAAAAAGGGGACACGCCACTATATGCCCACCTTGAGGACCCGAAAGGGCAACGTCCTTGCCACAGAAATCAGTACGATTTTCCAAGACCAACAAGGGGCTTTATGGCTCGGAACATTCAACAGAGGATTGCTGTACTACCATCCGGCCCTATATAAGCACATCCACATAGACAAGAAGAATTTCCCCCTATCACTTGAAAGAAATACAGCCGTAGCAAACTTTACGGAAGACCGGGACGGCAACATATTCATAAAGGACCGGACAGCTATCTATAAGCTCGACCTGCAGGAAGACGGCAACCGGATACTCATGCCGGTAGAAGCATCCACCCTGCCCAAAGAGCTACAAGGGGAATACGGTTCGGAAGCGGCATTCGTGTCACATGACGGAACGCTCTACTTCGGAGACGCTGACGGATGCAATATCTTTTCTCCCAATCCGGAGCCTCCATCTTCCAGTCTGCCCTATCCACCGGTTTTCACGGCAATCCATGTACATGGAGAACGCATCCTCCCGGGCAGAAGCTATGAAAGCCGGACTATACTACCCGAAAACTCTCCTTATGTGGAAGAAATATCATTGAACCACGACCAGAACTTCCTCACTCTCGAGTTCTCCGCATTGAATTACTTCAACCGCGAGCACACCCATTACCGCTATCAGCTGGAAGGTATCGACGCACAATGGGTAACCGCCGGCAACATGAAGCAGAGCAACGGCATTCTCCAAGCTCCCTATACCAACTTGCCACCGGGAAGCTACACCTTCAAGGTAATGGCCTCTAACGATGGAAAGCATTGGAATGAAGAGCAAACGGCCCGGATAAGCCTGACAGTCCATGCTCCCTGGTGGAAAACCGGCGTTGCATACGTCATCTATATAGTCTTGTCAATCGCCATCATTGCGGCAAGCATCCGCCTCTACATACACCGCACCCGGAAGGAGATGGAACGGAAACACAAAGAAGAAATCCTTTTGCTCCGCATCCGCAACTTAATAGAGCAGTGCAACCGTTATGAAGCGGAACAAAAGAAATCACCGGAAGGAAAAAACATAACTTGTGTACATAGCCATACCGAACCTCACCAAACAGAAAACAAGCAAGACGCATCCGAATCTGTTTTCCTGACAAAAGCTATCGAACTGGTGGAAAAGAACCTGCATGTACCCGGCTACTCCGTAGAGCAGCTAAGCCGCGACTTGTGTATGGAACGCACCGGACTTTACCGGAAACTGGTAGCCATGCTCGACCAGTCCCCCAGCCTCTTCATCCGCAACATCCGCTTGCAACGTGCGGCACAACTCATCCTGGAAGGCAGCCTCAGCATTACGGAAATCGCAGAGCGTACCGGCTTCAGCAGTTCCAGCTATCTCAGCAAATGTTTCCAGGAAATGTACGGCTGCCGTCCCTCGGAATATGCGGAGAAAATGCAGAAATCAACCTGAGTGTTGTTCCGTTTCAACAAGATTGTTGCCACCTAAAGGGGATTCAAGGCTACTTTTGCAGCATAATTTTAAAAGAACCATGAAAATGAATTTTATGAAAAGAGCCGGCTTCGTGCTGACTTGTGCAACCATGCTTGCAAACTTGTGTGCCGCCCAGAACACAGAGCGCACACCTCAAGGAATGAAATGCACCACACAAGGAATGGACATCCGTGTGGAATTCTATTCGCCTTCCATTGTGCGGGTTTACAAAACTCCCGAAGGCAAACCCTACAACAAAGAAAGTCTGGTAGTGGTCAAATCACCCGAAACGGTCAAAGTGGACTTTTCGGAGGAAGCAGGACAAACCGTGCTGAAATCTTCTATATTGAAAGTTCTTGTCAATCCGGCAACCGGAGGCATCAGTTTCCATACCATCGCCGGCAACGAGCTGCTGAAAGACAAGGACTACGGCACCTCTTTTGCCGATAAGAATGATGCCGGCACTCCCTCCTATCAAGTAAGGGGCTCTTTCCTATTGGATAAAGACGAACCCATCTACGGAGTAGGACAAGTGATGGACGGCAAATTCAACCGCCGCAACTCCATGCACCACATGCAGAACGAGAACATGTTCACCTATTCTCCTTATTTCATGTCGCCCGTGAAAGGCTATGCCGTATATTGGGACAACTACTCCATTTCAGAATTCATGGATACTCCGCAGGAACTCGCTTTCCAGAGCCTGGGACACTGTGCGGACTATTATTTCATGTATGGCGGAAACGCCGACGGCATCATCGCCCAGGTGCGCGACTTGACGGGACACTCCCCCATGCTTCCACTGTGGGCATACGGTTTCTTCCAAAGCAAGGAGCGCTATCATACGCAGGAAGAAAGCCTGAATGTCTTGAAGAAGTATCGCGAACTACAAATTCCCATTGACTGTATGATTCAAGACTGGCGCTACTGGCCCGAATATCAGAAGACGGACAGTGCGTGGAACTCACACAGCTTTGACCCTGAACGCTTTCCCAACCCCAAGAAGTGGGCCGACGAAATACACAAGCTGAATGCCAAGCTGATGATTGTGGCATGGCCCGGCTTTGGCACCCACACAGAGCAACGCAAGGAGCTGGATGCCAAAGGCATGATTATCAATTTTGATACCTGGCCTCCACAAAGTGGCGCACGCCCCTACGACGTCTACAATCCCGAAGCAAGGGATATTTATTGGAAATATCTGAATAAAGGCATTTTCAGTTACATCGGCAACGACGGCTGGTGGCTCGATTCTACAGAGCCCGACCATATCAACCGACAAGAATCGGACTATGACCTCCCCACTCACTTGGGATCTTACCGAAGTGTAAAGAACGCCTACTCACTGATGCACAACAGCGGAATAGCCTCGCATCAAAAGGCTTTGAGCAAAGACAAACGCGTTGTCATCCTAACCCGTTCCGGATTTATCGGACAACAACGTTACGGCTGCAACACCTGGAGTGGTGACGTGACCTCCACTTGGGACATGCTGGAGAAACAGATTCCTGCCGCACTGAACTACACCTTAATGGGCATTCCGAACTGGAACAGTGACATAGGCGGCTTCTTTGCCGGACGCTGGAACCAAGAAGGGGGAGCCAAGAACCCCAAATACCAAGAACTGTATGTACGCTGGATGCAGTTCGGCACTTTCTGCCCGATGATGCGTTCGCACGGTACGGAGTTGCCCCGTGAAATCTGGAACTTCGGCAAGCGTGGCGAGTGGTGTTTCGATGCCCAGGAGAAGATGATTAATCTGCGCTATCGCCTTCTGCCCTACATTTACAGCACTTCCTGGGATGTGTCCCACAATGACGGTACATTCATGCGTCCTTTAGTAATGGATTTTGCAGCAGATTCTAAAACACATGAAGTTGGCGGCGAATTTCTTTTCGGACGCTCCCTACTGGTAGCACCGGTCACCCGGCCGGAAGTGACGGAATGGTCGGTTTACCTTCCTCAAGGCGCAGACTGGTGGGACTTCTGGAGTAACGAAAAACAGCAGGGCGGACAGACCTTGAACCGCAGTGTATCGAAAGAGATTCTGCCCGTCTATGTAAAAGCCGGCAGTATCCTGCCGTTCGGTCCCAAAGTACAGTATTCCGCCGAAAAGAATTGGGACAATCTGGAGATACGCATCTATCCGGGTGCCGACGGCACATTCACCCTCTACGAGGACGAAAATGACAACTACAACTACGAAAAGGGAGCTTATTCCACCATCCGCTTCCATTGGGACGACAAGGCTCGTCGCCTGACAATAGAAGAGCGGGAAGGCAGTTTTCCGGGTATGCTGAAAAGCCGCAAGTTCAAGGTTGTTCTGGTCGGTCAGAACTCCGGTACGGGAGACCGGCCGATGAAAGGCGGAAAGACAATAAGCTATGCAGGAAAGAAAAAGAGTATAAAGCTGTAACAGTAAAAAGGAGGAACGTGTCAAAACTACCTTACTATTTTTTAGGCGCGGATTACGCAGATTTCAAGAATTCAATTTGCATAGTCCGCGTTATTCCACGTAATCCGCGCCTAATATTACAGCATAATGAAGTGGTCATATACTTTATTAAAAAGGAAACAGCAACGGCAACACAAATACCATCACCACTCCCATAATAATCTGCAACGGGAGCCCCACTTTTATATAATCCATGAATGTATATTGTCCTGCCGGCATCACCAGTGCATTGGGCGGTGTAGAGAATGGAGAAGCGAAACACATGCTTGCCGCAACCGTCACGGCAAACAAGAACGGAACGGGACTTACTCCAATCTGAATCGCACTTTGAAGAGCAATAGGGGCCATCAGCACTGCCGTCACCGTATTGCTGATGAACATGGTCATCAATGAAGTGGTGAAATAGATACCTGCCATCAACACAATAGGACCATAACTGCCCAATCCACTTACAAGACTGTTGGATATATATTCCGAGGCACCGGTCTTTTCGAGTGCAAGAGACATGGGGAGCATGGCTGCAAAGAGTACAATCGTTTCCCAGTTTATCGTTTTATAGGCGGCTTCCACATTCCTGAAACATCCCGTCAGCACCATCAGCAAACCGGCAATCATCACCGCTGTCACCGGGGCCACCGGAATAAAGTCGAAGACCATCATGGCAACCATCAGCACCATAATAGCGGCAGCTATGGGCGCTTTATAATCCAGCGTCACTTTGGCGGCTTCTGCCAAAGGCTGTCCCAATACCACCCAATCGGAATCTTCCCTGCTTATCCGTGCGATGTCCTGCCACGCACCCTGCACCAGCAAAACATCACCACTATGCATACGCTCACGTCCCAATTCACGTAATATATATTCCTTTTTACGACGGATGCCCAATACATTTACATTAAATTTATCACGGAACCCTGCTTCCTTCACCGTCCGGTTTACAATATTGGAAGAGGGCATCAACACGATTTCGGCAATTCCGATGTCATAAAAGTCCAGGGACTTGTTGGCTTTAGAGGCTTCTTCAGTGGTATGCCCGTCGAGCATTTCCATTAAAAAGTCTTCAGCAAAACGGTTTACGTTCGACACCTCTCCCGTAATGTAAAGCACGTCGCCCACCCAAATGGTCGTATCGGGCGATGCCAATTTCTGGGTAATAGTTTTCAAAAATCTATGTTGGGAAGAGTCTACACGCCGTACTTCAATGATATTCAGACCATACTTGCGACGTACATCCAGGTCTATGATGGTTTTTCCTATCAGACGGGAGTCGTTGACAGCCCTCAAACGGAACAGATTGCTGGAAAGTCCGTACTCCTGCACCAGTTGGTTCAATGATTTGCCCGACAATGTTCCGTCATTCTTTTTGCCTTTCTTGGAGAGAAACCATTTGGTCAGAGGCATTAAAACCAAAGTTCCCACTATCACGCACACAATGCCCACCGGCAAGAAGGAGAAGAAAGACAGCGGTTCAAAGCCTGCTCCCGTCAATGTATTCTGAATGACCAAGTTAGGAGGCGTACCGATAAGTGTCATCATACCACCCATACTGCTGGCAAAAGCCAAAGGCATCAATAGACGGCTGGGATTCATTCCGGCACTCAGTGCCAAGCTCACCACGATAGGCAGCATCAAAGCCACCGTTCCCGTATTGCTCACAAAAGCACCAATGGCAGAGGTAACCAGCATAACCAGCAAGAAGAGTTTCAGCTCGCTTTTGCCTGCCAGCTTTAGAATACGCGAACTTATCATTTTAGCCAGCCCGGTCTGAAAAATGGCGCCGCCCACAACGAACAAGCCCACCATCATAATCACCACCGAGTTGGAGAAGCCGGAAAGGGCCTCTTCAGGAGTAAGAATCTGAAATATCAATAAACCAATCAGCGCACAAAGCGCCACAATGTCCGAACGAACTTTGCCTGCTACAAAAAAGGCAGCGGAGAGAACAAGGATAATAAGGGTAATCAGCATAAATATGTATATTAAGAATGCACAAATATACTTATTTACGCATGATCACACAACCCCTTACTACCTCAAATTACTGATTCAAAACTCGAATTTTTCCAACTTCATGGCAGCCAGCCCCTGAATTTTGGGCACCAGGGCCACAAAATGGTCCGCTTTTTCATGGGCAGACAATGACTCTGCATCTTTCCATGTTTCACAAATCATAAGAACATCGCTGCGAGTGGCGCTCTCAAACACATCATAGGCAATGCATCCATTGTCCTTCAAGGAATATGCGACCAGTTCTTTGGCTAATTCCAATACTGCGGCACGTTTCTCCGCACTTACCTGAATAAAAACATTTAATCTAATCATACATGTATAAATTTTAAGTGCATCGCAAATTTAAGCAGAATAAATCTCTCCACCAACAAAAGTAAATTGTTATTAATTCCTTTCCCGCCGGATGAACCAATCTTTGGCTAGTATGTTGTCTCATCAGAATTGATTCTAACTTTAACTATTAAAAACTGACTTGATTATGAAATGTAAAGATTCTAATTTCTGGATCGGACTAGGAATAGGTTCGGTTGCCGGTGCATTGGCCTACCACTTCTCCCGTACGGAGAAAGCTAAAAGGCTGGAAGATGCCATATGCCGTGCCATCCACAAAGCAAGTGGCGAAGCCAAGGAGTTCATCAACACTACTGAAGAAGAAGCATTGCACGTTGGCACCAAAGTAGCAGACAAGATGGCCCATGAGGCCGCAGAGAAAGCTGACAATCTGAAAAACAAGGTTCACAATTTTGCCGATGCCAAGAAATAAAACAAGCACTTGGAAACTTCTGAAGGCGGATGTATTTTGATACATCCGTCTTTGTATATCGTCCCATCAGTTCTGCAGACTGCGCCGATTCAAAATATCATTCATATGCTCCAATGCCCATCCTACCAAAGATTCAATATGCGGCATCAAGCTACATCCGGTTTCCGTAAGGTTATACTCCACACGGGGAGGAACTTCCGCATAGACTTTCCTGACAATCAGCCCGTCCGTCTCCAATGAGCGCAATGTAACCGTCAGCATCCGCTGGGAAATATCCCCTATGGTTTTCTGTATATCGCAAAAGCGCATCGTTCCATTCGCTTTCAGTGTGACCAGCACAAGCATTGTCCATTTGTCTCCCAACCTGCTCAGTACATCCCGTACCGGACAAGCATCCATACGATGAAAATTTTCCATTCCTTTATTTTACCAATCAGTTTAACCTCAGCAATGGCGGCTCTATGCTTAGTGTCCGGCATTACACCACAAAAGTAATAAACTTACTCAAAATAACTATCGTTTCATACAATAATTAAAACATTCTTTATACTCGTAAATGCATCCGCCTCATCCGGATTATTTGTATTTTTGCAACATCGTTTCCTATTCATATGTAACTGCAAGACTCTTATGAACGTAAAAATAGAAGAAAGCTGGAGAAAACGCCTACAAGAGGAGTTTGACAAACCTTATTTTGAGAAGCTGGTAGCATTTGTAAAAAGTGAGTATGGACATGCCAACGTGCTACCTCCCGGCCATCAAATTTTCCACGTCTTCAACTCTTGCCCGTTCGAGAAAGTGAAAGTCGTCATACTCGGACAAGACCCTTATCCTAATCCCGGTCAGTATTATGGAGTCTGTTTTTCCGTACCGAAAGGAGTAGCCATTCCCGGTTCTCTGGCAAACATATTCAAGGAAATACATCAGGACCTGGGAAAGCCCATTCCGACTTCCGGAAATCTGGACCGTTGGGTAGCGCAAGGCGTGTTTCCTATGAATTCTGTCCTCACAGTACGTGCCCACGAAACCGGCTCGCACCGGAACATGGGATGGGAAATCTTCACAGACGCTGTTATCAAGAAACTGAGTGATGAACGGGAGAATCTTGTATTCATGCTTTGGGGAGCATACGCCAAAGAAAAAGCCGCTTTAATCAATAGCAGCAGACACTTGATTCTGACTACCGTCCATCCGTCCCCACGTTCTGCCGAATACGGATTCTTCGGTTGCAGGCACTTCAGTAAAGCCAACGATTTCTTACGGAGCAGAGAGATACAAGAAATAGACTGGTAACACGCTACAATACTCCGCTGACTCCGCTTCCAAACAAAGCAAAGTCCCCCAGGCACGGGTCGTCCGGAAAGGCCTCTGCCAGAGCTTCAGTAATCCGGCGGGCATTCTTCAAAGAAAATGTTTCTGTCTCGGTGAGTCCCAAAGCATAGGCCACACGGCAGACATGCGTGTCCAAAGGCACAATCAGGTCCCTGCAATCAAATCTCTCCCAAATACCAAAATCCACTTCCGGACCTTTCCTTATCATCCAGCGCAAAAACATGTTCAGTTTCTTTTGGGGACTCTTCGCCGAGACTTCCAAAAATGCACATAACCTTTCCATCGGATTACCGGCATACGTACATAAGGCATCCTCCAGACTGTCAAAAGCAGAATAAGCTGCATGCAAACGTCTGAAATAGGAATGAAAGTCAGCATAAGAAAGCATCCGGTAAAAACTGCTTCTGTCCGCAGCAGGAAAGTCATTCTTCCATCGGCAGGACAACACGTATTGATGAGGTGATACCCCCATCAACCTATGCAACTCTTCAGCCTTTTTCAATATCTGTTTACGGTTGCCGAAACTCATGATGGCAGTCAGCAGCCCACTGATTTCAATATCCTGCTTCCGTTCATAGCGATGTGGAAACTGTACGGGGTCGTTCTGAATGAAGCCGGCGCAATGATAGGCCGCCGCCCACTCCCAAAGTTGTCTTTTAATCTCCTCGGTCATCTGCAAGCATTTGTTTTTTCATCTGAAATGCAAAGATATTGCAAATCGAATGCAAAACTTTCATGCTTGCACGAAAAAGTTGTGCCGGGATATAGCTTATCTTATTTAAAGATATTGCATTTATAGCAACATCGGACAAGTAACCTATTTCTTTTCCTCCTATTTTTGCAACATGAAAAAGCCCAATAGAGCCATGCAGCAGAAAAAGACAACCCAGGAGGAATACCAAAAGTGTGTGAACGCAGTAGTGGATTATATAAATCTGCACCTCGGAGAAGAAATTGACCTGAAATCTTTGGCCAGGATTTCCCATTTCTCTCCCTTCTACTTCCACCGCATCATGAAAGCTTTCCTGGGTGAACCCGTCGGTACGTTCATTGTCCGGACGCGTACCGAAGCCGCTGCCCGGTTGCTTCGTTACTCGGACATGCCGATAGCGGACATAGCCTACCGTATAGGCTACTCTTCGCCCTCGTCACTGTCAAAAGTATTCAAGCAGTTCTATGGCATTTCACCATTAGAATACCGTAACAATAAAAACTTTGTAATTATGAAACCAGCCATTATTCGTCCGGAACTGGAACTGAAACACGAAATCAAAGAAGTTCCTGCCCGCAATGTGATTTACATCCGCCTCTTTGGCGACTATAAACTGAACGACTATTGCAGCGCATGGATGCGCCTTTGCCAGTTCATCCAAGAAGAAAAACTGCCTATGGGAGAAGTGATGCCCTACTGTATCTATCACGATGACCCCAAAGTGACACCCGCTGAAAAGCTGCGTACCGATGTATGTATGGTCCTACCCTCATTTGCAACGGCCAAAGGAGACATAGGATTTAAACAGCTCGCGGCAGGCCGCTATGCCATATTCCTATACAAAGGTCCATACGAACATCTGCAGGCCGTATACGACACCATCTACGGGAAGTATATCCCCGAAATGGAATGTAGCTTACGGGATGAGTCCAGTGCGGAACGTTACTTGAACAACCCCGCAGATACGGCGCCGGAGGAACTGTTGACAGAAATTTATATTCCGGTAGAGTAGGCAAACTGTTCTGCCGGCGCCATCAGGCTTTCTCCCCGGAAGAGTTTAGGAGCCGGACAGCGAACAAGCCGGTCGATACTATTAGATACCCATATCTATACTGTATTGTAAAAAAGGGACATTCCTTTGTCTGTATGCTTGTTTTTATTCACTAATTTTGCACGACGCAATGCGAATCAAGCAATTGATGCAAACAGATAATTTTAAAACCTCCATCAAAATCAAGATAAAAGATGCAAAATGTTTCCATAAAAGGGTTTATATATGCAACTCTCTCCTCTGCCACCTTCGGGCTGGCTCCTTTCTTCACCATTTCATTACTCCTTGCGGGCTTCTCCTCTTTCGAAGTATTGGCCTACCGATGGGGACTAGCTTCACTTACCCTGGTCGTTTTCGGCATTATGCTAGGCGAGACATTCCGCATCAGCGGGAAAGACTGGGGAACGGTGTTCATCCTCAGCCTGCTTCGGGCAGCTACCTCCTTCAGTCTGGTCATCGCCTATCAGAACATAGCCAGCGGAGTGGCATCCACCATTCATTTCATGTATCCGCTGGCCGTGGCACTGGCCATGATGGGCTTTTTCGGAGAAAAGAGGTCATTCGCCATTCTGTTTGCCGTGTTGGTGTCACTAAGCGGAGCTGGACTTTTGTCATCCGGCAAAATAGACTTTGAAGGAGGAAACACGACCATCGGGCTGATTGCTGCCGGTCTGTCCGTATTCTTTTATGGAGGATATATCGTAGGAGTAAGGAAGAGCCGTGCCGTGCAGATTCCCTCCACTGCATTGACATGCTACGTAATGGGGCTGGGAGCCTTGTTCTTTATTATAGGAGGATGTCTGACCGGAGGCATCCGGCTGGCCAATGATACCCACACATGGCTGAACATTCTCGGACTGGCGCTGCCGGCAACAGCCATATCCAACATCACCCTGGTAAAAGCCATTAAACACATCGGCCCTACACTGACTTCCGTTTTCGGGGCTTTGGAACCTCTGACAGCCGTAGCTATCGGTTGCCTGATATTCAATGAAAGCTTCACACCGGCCAGCGCCATCGGCATGGCGCTGATAATAACGGCCGTTACAGTTGTGGTGATACACGAAAAGAAAAAGGAGAGCCAGAGTTGATTGTCCTTATTTCGCCTTTTTATAATCCGTGATGAAACCCTCCATCATCCACTTGGCCAAAGCCTGGCGGTTCGAACTGATTACAAAACGGCGCTGGTCAAAAGTGTTCTGGATATTTCCCAATTCCACGAATACGGAAGCGGGAGAAGTATTGGCTAACACATAAAGATTGCGTGCACTGACAGTTCCGGTAAACCCACGGTTGGGCTGGTGCTTGTCATATTTCGATTCGAAAGTTTTCTTCATGGTCTTAGCCAGACGCTTGCTGTCGGGCTTGCTTTTAGAGTGGTAAAAGAACACATCGGTCTGATGGCTCTTACTGCGACTGTCCACATGAAGGAAAATGGCACGGCAATATTTATAGTTCTTGCGATCCTTCTTGTAAAACTCATTGATTTTGGCGCAACGTTGCCGGAGACGTGCCACTTGGTTCAAGGGTATGGGAGCTCCCATGCACGTCTCACGTTTGCTGTTGGAAAGGTACTTGTCATCACGGATTCCGTCTTTAGCATCCTGGATAATGATACGGACTTCCGCCCCCTCTTGCATCAAGTTACGGGCAAGGCGCAAAGCCACATCATACGCATACTCATCTTCATGCAGTTCTACTTTGCCGATTCTGCCGATAGCTCCGGGGTCGGGGCCTCCATGTCCGCTCACTACATAAAAACAAGCGCCCTGCAAACGGTTAGATGTCACTTTTACACTGGCAAGCGCTTTCCCGAACAAAGGTTCATTGATTGTCTTCTTCCCATTGCCAACCGGCTTTGATAATGGGGGCAGTACATACTTCACTCCCAGCCGCAATTCCTCCTTCCCTTTAAGAAGTTTCTTGTTCAGCTCCAAAAACTCCTTATAATAGGCTCTCCCCGGGCGCTTGTTACGTTCCAGGAAAACAGAGATTCCTTCTCCACGTCTCGGACTATCCCGCTCTTCCTGAGCCGAAGCATTAAAAGCAAACAAAGTACAAAAGAGGATGGTCAGTAAACAAAATATGCGTTTCATATTCCAATTATTCATCATTTATTCGGTTCGCTACAAATTTCCAGCCGCTAATTTATAGCATTTTACCATACTTAAGCACAAAATTATAATTTTTTCCCTACTTTTGCGACAACTTACGCGATAATAGATAAGAAACTTTTAAAACAGATAACATTATGGCAAAGCAATTCAAGCCGGAGACGCTGTGCGTACAAGCCGGATGGACTCCTAAAAAGGGCGAGCCCCGTGTACTCCCCATCTATCAAAGTACAACTTTCAAATATGATACCAGCGAACAGATGGCACGCTTGTTCGACCTTGAAGACAGCGGCTATTTCTATACCCGCCTGCAGAATCCTACAAACGATGCAGTAGCCGCCAAGATTGCCGCCCTCGAAGGTGGTGTGGCCGCTATGCTGACATCCAGCGGACAAGCAGCCAACTTCTATGCCATTTTCAATATCTGCCAGGCAGGAGACCATTTTGTTTGCTCCTCTACCATCTATGGCGGAACATTCAACCTCTTCGGAGTGACTTTGAAGAAATTGGGCATCGACGTCACTTTCGTCAACCCAGATGCCAGCGAGAAAGAAATTTCCGCTGCTTTCCGCCCCAATACCAAGGCCCTATTCGGCGAAACCATCTCCAACCCTACGCTCGAAGTGCTCGATATAGAGAAGTTTGCACGCATTGCCCACAGCCACGGCGTGCCCTTGATTGTGGACAACACCTTCCCTACTCCCATCAACTGCCGCCCGTTTGAGTGGGGTGCCGACATCGTAGTACACTCTACTACCAAATACATGGACGGACATGCCACCAGTGTAGGTGGAGCCATTGTAGACAGCGGTAACTTCGATTGGGATGCACACGCCGACAAATTCCCCGGACTGTGCACACCGGACGAGTCTTACCACGGACTGACTTATACGAAAGCCTTCGGCAAAATGGCTTACATCACCAAGGCTACAGCCCAACTGATGCGCGACCTGGGCAGCATCCAGTCTCCACAAAACGCATTCCTACTGAACCTGGGTCTGGAAACACTGCACCTGCGTATGCCCCAACATTGCAAGAATGCACAAGCGGTAGCCGAGTATCTTGCCCAGAACGATAAAGTGGCTTGGGTGAATTATTGTGGTCTGCCGGGCGACAAATACTACGAGCAGGCACAGAAGTACATGCCGAACGGCTCTTGCGGCGTTGTCACCTTTGGCTTGAAGGGCGGACGGGAAGAGTCTATCAAGTTTATGGATTCACTGAAACTGGCGGCCATCGTGACTCATGTGGCCGATGCACGTACTTGTGTGCTGCACCCAGCCAGCCATACACACCGCCAGTTGACAGACGAGCAACTGATGGAGGCAGGTGTACGCCCCGACCTGATTCGCTTCTCGGTAGGTATAGAGAATGCAGAGGATATTATTGCGGATATAGAACAAGCGCTGAACGCCTAAAGGAATAAACAAAAGGGAGTGCATTTTCGGACAATGCACTCCCTTTTCATTTCAATATTCTCTATTACTCAACATTCAATATAATCGTCAAACTTTCCTTGCCTTGGTAGAAGGTCTTTGCTTTCACTACCAGGGAACCACACTTCACCGGTTCTTTCCATAAGGTTGACTGGGCAGTAGGTTCCGAACCATCAGTTGTGTAACGTACTTCAGCACCATCAATAGCCACATTAGCATACAGATTTCCATCTTTTACCAATAATCCCGGCTGAGGCAAGCGGAAGTTAATCCCATTCTTTGCCCAATAAGGCATTTCACTCTTGCTGATTTTCTCATAATAAAGTGCCAAAGCCTGATTGAAAGCCTGCTCCTCCCGTATACCGGATAAATTTTCCCATGCCGGATGGGCATTCCAGCCACGTTCTGCCAGCCCTAATATTTTGGGGAAAAGAAGATATTCCACGCCATCAAAACTACGGATAGTTTCGGCGAACAATTGCCCTTGTACACCCATAATATGCTTCTTGCCTATCTCTGTCAAAGCAGTCTTCCCCTTTTCCGCATTATTCAAATCAATGGGATTGCCTGCCATATCCACACGCAGCGAACGATAAATGCTGAAAGGAAGCATAGAGAAAGAGACAGACTCATCCACATAACCTCCCCAATCGAGTCCACGCTCGTCCGGATGACCATTGTAAGCCATATCCATATAGAAATTGCCCACGTTGCAAAGGATGACCGGGTAACCGTTATTGGCTGTCTGATAAACCACTTCATCAGAGCCCGGTACAGTATTCCAGCAATACACACCGGCAGCCTGGCCCCTCAACTGTTGATGAGCCTCTTCGGTATGCCCCAAAGCAACTTCCTGCCAACCACTGAATTTCAGTCCGTTCTTCTGCATCACATCTGCCATTTGCGTAATGAAATACTCCGACAAATCATGAGCTTTCGTCATGCCTTTTTCCTTCATCAGTTCCTGGCATTTCGGGGAGCCCATCCACACACCGCGAGGCACTTCGTCACCACCCAAATGCACTGTGTACAGTGAAAGACCAGCTTCCTGATACATCGCATTAAGTTCCTGAATCACCTTCTCCATAAAACGGTAGGTAGAAGGCAAGGCGACATTCATCACATTGTCCGTATAATATTGTACAGAAACATAACGTGAAGTATCTTCCGGTTCACTCAACATATATTCTGTAGCTTTCCCCGGATCAGTTTCAAAATATTTGTTATAGCGTGCCTTCATGGAGACAATGGCAGCGCGGGCATGCCCCGGAGATTCTATTTCCGGAACAATGCGGACATGTCTTTCGGCAGCATACTTCAGCAAATCAATAAATTCCTCGCGGCTATAATATCCATTGCCTACAGTCTTTGCATCAGGGTCATAGCCACCGTCATAACATGGGTAGAGGCACTGGCTTTCGTCAGTGGTATGTCCGCGACGGCTACCCACAGCAGTCAGTTCCTCCAAACCGGGAATCTCCAAACGCCAGGCTTCATCATCACAAAAATGGAAATGCAGGACATTCAATTTATAAGATGCAAAAATATCCACCAGTTTCTTCAAGTTCTCCGGAGCGGTGAAATTACGAGCAATATCTATCATTTGTCCACGATATGCCAAGTCCGAATAATCCCGGATGGAGACTGCCTCCAGCAAATAAGGTGTCTGCTTATCCTTCAACATTGACAAAAGTGTCTGTGTACCATTAAAGATGCCATGAGGAGTGGCAGCACTGATTTTTATCAGGTTGTCACCTATATTGATAGTATAATATTCATCATTTACGGCCTCCTTCCTATCAAGCAGTTCTTCCAGCACAATCTTCACGGAAGCATTTTCGACAACTTCCAAACCATACAAACCAGTCAGTTTCTCTTTCAGCAACTTGGCTTCACCGGCAAAGTTCTCCGGAAATGCCAAAGCTACCTTACCTCCCAATACGACATTATCGCCTTCAATGGCTACCACTTTCTTTACAGACGGAAGAATGTCTGACTGCACCAAAGCAGGAGCACCAGCCAAGCGAAGATTGGATTCATAAATCTTAGTCGCATCCGGATAGCCGCTCATTGACTCGGGAGAAGGAAGCGGCAGCGCCTTCAAAGCCACGGGCAACGGACTGCCCTCTTTACCATCCACAGTCTCCACCCAATAAGTTCCTTCCGGTACATGGGAGTTCCGGTCCAGCTTGTAAGTGCAAAGGAAAGTGATCCGCATGGAATCACCGGGAGCCAGCGAAGCAAATTCGTCTGTCGGATACATTTTGAAAAAATTACCGTTCACTACCTCTACCTTCACTTCAGAGGTTCCTTCCTGCTTCACCCCTCGGGGAAGCTGTGAATAGTAAATCGTCCAGTTCTTTTTTAGAGGTTTTTGAGAGATATTCTTGAGAATAAAGGTATTCTCATAATATCCGGATTCGATGTCACTTGCACCCATTTCCCAGGTCAGAGCAACCGGTGCCTTAGGTTCATTACTCGTTTTACATCCAGCAAATAGTGCCATTACACAAAATAATAATCCTGCCAGAGGAAGTTTCAAAATTCTCATGCAACTCATGTGTTAAGTTAATAAATGGGGGTAATTTCTAAAATCTGATGCCAAAAATAAGCATTTTAAGCTAATTAACTGATAAAAGTAATAGATTTTATTGATAGCGAGCTACAATTTAGAACTTTTATACCTACATTTGCAGCCAAATTATAACCAATTTAACTATTCTACCATGGCTAAAATAACCAAAGAAGCAGCCTTGCTCTACCATTCGCAAGGCAAACCGGGTAAGATTGAAGTAGTACCCACCAAGCCTTACAGTACACAAACCGATCTTTCTCTCGCCTACTCTCCGGGCGTTGCAGAACCGTGCCTCGAAATTGAGAAAAACCCGCAAGATGCATATAAATATACAGCAAAAGGCAATCTGGTAGCTGTCATCTCCAACGGAACCGCCGTGCTCGGCCTGGGCGATATTGGCGCCCTCAGCGGCAAACCCGTCATGGAGGGTAAAGGTCTGTTGTTCAAAATTTATGCCGGTATCGACGTATTCGACATCGAAGTAAATGAAAAAGACCCCGACAAGTTCATCGAAGCTGTCAAGGCTATTGCCCCAACATTCGGAGGTATCAACTTGGAAGACATCAAAGCACCCGAATGTTTCGAAATAGAACGCCGCCTGAAAGAGGAATTGGACATCCCCGTGATGCACGACGACCAGCACGGCACCGCCATCATCTCCAGCGCAGGATTGCTGAACGCCCTGGAAGTGGCAGGCAAGAAGATAGAGGAAGTGAAAATCGTCGTAAACGGTGCCGGGGCTTCCGCCACCTCATGTACCAAACTGTATGAAGCGCTCGGCGCACGCCGTGAAAATATCCTAATGCTGGACAGTAAGGGAGTCATCACCAGCGACCGCGAGAATCTGACCGAGCAGAAACGTTACTTTGCCACCGACCGTCGCGATGTACATACTCTGGCAGAAGCCATCAAAGGCGCCGATGTATTCCTCGGACTGTCAAAAGGTAATGTGTTGACCCAGGACATGGTTCGCAGCATGGCAGACCATCCCATCGTGTTTGCCCTTGCCAACCCTACTCCGGAAATCTCTTACGAAGACGCCATGGCGGCACGTCCGGACGTACTGATGTCTACCGGTCGTTCCGACTATCCTAACCAGATTAATAATGTAATCGGTTTCCCCTACATCTTCCGCGGTGCCCTCGACACGCAGGCAAAAGCCATCAACGAAGCAATGAAAATTGCTGCCGTACACGCCATTGCCAACCTTGCCAAGCAGCCCGTGCCCGATGTGGTGAACGAGGCATACCACGTAAACAACTTCACTTTTGGTCCCGAATACTTCATCCCGAAACCGGTTGACCCGCGCCTCATTACCGAAGTGTCCTGCGCTGTGGCCAAAGCTGCCATGGAAAGCGGTGTAGCCCGCAAAGACATCGAAGACTGGGATGCCTACCGCCTGCAACTGCGCGAGCTGATGGGTTACGAAAGCAAACTGACCCGCCAACTCTACGACACCGCCCGCCGCAACCCGCAACGTGTGGTATTTGCCGAAGGTATCCACCCCAATATGCTGAAAGCTGCTGTGGAAGCCAAGGCTGAAGGTATCTGCCATCCTATTATATTGGGCAACGACGAAGCCATCGAGAAGCTGGCAAAAAAACTAGACCTTAGCCTTGAAGGTATCGAGATAGTAAATCTGCGTCATCCGGATGAAGCGCCGCGCCGTGAACGCTATGCCCGCATTCTATCTGAAAAACGTGCCCGCGAAGGAGCCACTTACGAAGAAGCCAACGACAAAATGTTCGAACGTAACTACTTCGGTATGATGATGGTGGAGACGGGTGAAGCAGACGCTTTCATCACAGGTCTTTACACCAAATACAGCAATACCATCAAGGTTGCCAAGGAAGTCATCGGCATCCGTCCGGAATACAAGCATTTCGGCACCATGCATATCCTGAACTCCAAAAAAGGTACATACTTCCTGGCCGATACGCTGATTAACCGTCATCCCAATGCCGAAACGCTAATCGATATTGCCAAGCTATCGGAATATACCGTCCGCTTCTTTAATCATACACCGGTAATGGCCATGTTGAGTTACTCCAACTTCGGTGCGGATAAAGAAGGCAGCCCGGTAAGTGTACACGAAGCTGTGGATTATATGCAACAAAACTATCCTGACCTTGCCATTGACGGAGAAATGCAGGTGAATTTCGCCATGAACCGCGAAATGCGCGATGCCAAGTATCCGTTTACGCGCTTGAAAGGAAAAGACGTAAACACACTGATTTTCCCGAACTTGAGTTCTGCAAACTCTGCTTACAAGCTGTTGCAGGCGATGGATACGGACTCCGAACTGATTGGTCCTATCCAAATGGGATTGAACAAGCCTATCCACTTTACCGATTTTGAGAGCTCCGTGCGCGATATCGTTAACATCACTGCAGTAGCAGTTATCGATGCTATCGTAGACAAAAAAAAGGCTGCCAAATGAGACGACCGTTATCAAAATTCCAAATAGTTTGCATTGTGCTGCTTTGGGCAGCACTTTGCTACATTGTTTTGATATCTGTCGAACGAATTGACGGTCCAATTATCCTAACGCTTGCCATTTCGGCGGCTTTAGTGTTTATTCCCGTCATAAAGTCTCTAAAAAGAGGATAAATAATATCTTTTTATTCCATTTTGCGGTATAAAACAATAAAATTGTTGTTTTATACCGCATTTTCTTTATAAAATGTTTGCTCGTCTCATTTTTATGTGTACTTTTGCAACCGCAATGAGAGGAAAAGGAAACAAACCGAAAATCGAATTGTTTTAGGTAACATATAGTAGCAACCAATAAAAGAAATAGATTATGAATGCAGCTAAGGTATTAGAAGACCTGAAAAGACGGTTCCCCAACGAACCGGAGTATCATCAAGCAGTAGAAGAAGTTCTTTCTACGATTGAAGAAGAGTATAACAAGCATCCGGAGTTTGACAAAGCCAATCTGATTGAACGTCTTTGCATCCCCGATCGCGTTTACCAATTCCGTGTTACTTGGGTAGACGATAAAGGTAACGTACAAACCAACATGGGCTATCGTGTGCAGCACAACAACGCTATCGGCCCATATAAAGGCGGTGTTCGTTTCCATGCTTCTGTAAACCTGAGCATCCTGAAATTCCTTGCTTTCGAGCAGACATTTAAAAACTCATTGACAACTCTGCCTATGGGTGGCGGTAAAGGCGGTTCGGACTTCTCTCCGCGCGGCAAGTCGAATGCTGAGGTCATGCGTTTCGTTCAGGCTTTCATGCTGGAGTTGTGGCGTCATATCGGTCCTGAAACAGACGTACCTGCCGGTGATATCGGTGTAGGTGGTCGCGAAGTAGGTTTCATGTTCGGTATGTATAAGAAGCTGGCTCATGAATTTACGGGTACTTTCACCGGTAAGGGCCGTGAGTTCGGCGGTTCGCTGATTCGTCCGGAAGCTACCGGCTACGGTAACATCTACTTCTTGATGGAAATGTTGAAGACTAAGGGTACTGACCTGAAAGGCAAAACTTGTCTGATTTCCGGTTCCGGTAACGTAGCTCAATATACGGCCGAGAAAGTATTGGAATTGGGTGGCAAGGTATTGACCATGTCTGATTCTGACGGTTATGTATACGATCCGGACGGCATTGACCGCGAAAAGTTGGATTACATCATGGAACTGAAAAACCTCTATCGTGGACGTATCCGCGAATATGCTGAACAATATCCGGGTGTCAAGTATGTAGAAGGTGCACGTCCTTGGGGTGAAAAAGCAGACATCGCCTTGCCTTCTGCAACTCAAAATGAAATAAACGGAGATGATGCAAAAAAACTAATTGCTAATGGTGTCATGGCTGTGTCCGAAGGTGCAAACATGCCTTCTACCCCTGAAGCAATCCGCGTATTCCAAGATGCAAAGATTCTGTATGCTCCAGGTAAGGCAGCCAATGCCGGCGGTGTATCAGTATCCGGTCTCGAAATGACTCAGAACTCCATCAAGTTGAGCTGGAGTGCAGAGGAAGTGGACGAGAAATTGAAGAGCATCATGAAGAACATTCACGAAGCTTGCGTGCAATATGGTACGGAAGCCGACGGTTATGTAAATTACGTGAAGGGTGCCAATGTGGCCGGATTTATGAAGGTGGCAAAGGCGATGATGGCGCAAGGGATTCTGTAAGAACTAAAGCCATAGTACAACTACAACAGAAGAAAGGTGAGGGGCTCAAAGCTTTTCACCTTTTTTCTGTTTAATAATATAGAAGAAACAAAATTTTGTTTTTTTCAATCCATTATCACATAAATCAGATAACTTTGCGGAAGTTAATAAAAGAAGACCATTATCATTGAAGCAAACCAAACGATTATGAATACAATAGAAATCCCCGTACTGCTGTTGACCGGTTATCTGGGTAGTGGCAAAACGACGTTGGTAAATCACATCCTTTCTAATAAACGTGGCATTAAGTTTGCCGTTATCGTCAATGACATAGGCGAAGTGAACATTGATGCAGACCTTATACAGAAAGGTGGCGTGGTGGGAAAGAAAGACGACAGCCTGGTAGCTCTGCAGAATGGCTGTATCTGCTGTACGCTGAAGACAGACTTGATAGAGCAGATGTTCGAAATCATGAAGATGCAACGCTTCGACTACATCGTGATTGAAGCGAGTGGCATCTGTGAACCGGAGCCTATTGCCCAAACACTCTGCTCCATTCCTCATATGGGAGGAGCGTATACTAAATACGGTATTTGCCGCTTAGACTGCATTACCACCGTGGTGGACGCCTTACGTCTGCAAAGTGAATTTTCTTGCGGAGATGATTTGACACGCAAAGGCATTGATGAGGAAAATATAGAAAACCTCATCATTCAGCAGATTGAGTTCTGCAATATTATCCTGCTGAACAAAGCAGCAGAAGTACAGCCCGAGGAATTAAAACGTATCAGGCAGATTATCCACACCTTGCAACCCGGTGCCCAAATTATAGAGTGCAACTATGCAGATGTAGACCTGGATAAGATTATCCATACCCACCTCTTTAACTTTGAACGTGCCGCAACTTCCGCTGGATGGATTCGTGGCATAGAGCAACAAGTAAGCGAAGAGGAGGAAAAAGAGGCGCATTACCATCATGAAGAGGGTCATCATCATGAAAGCGAACATCATCACGAGAAATGTCATCACCACCATCACGAAGGAGGTGAAGTAGAAGAATACGGTATTGGCACATTTGTCTACTACCGCCGTCCTGCATTCGACATTCATAAGTTCGACCACTATGTCGCTACCAAATGGCCCCGCAGCGTTATCCGCGCCAAGGGTGTCTGCTACTTCAGCCACAACCGCGACATGTCCTTCCTCTTTGAACAAGCAGGTATACAGAAGAAAATAACTGAAGCCGGACAATGGTATGCCACCGCTCCCGAAGAAGACATGATAGAACTGATGCGCCAAGAACCGGGATTGCTAAGAGACTGGGACGAACAATACGGCGACCGCATGCTGAAGATAGTATTCATCGGACAAAATATGGATAAAGAGCAAATCATCCGCGACTTGGACAAATGCCTTGAATAACTTCCTAAAAAAGTGCTCCCCGTCATTCCGATCTTAAGAACAACGGGGAGCATCGTCCCAGACGCGTAACTCTATTTTAAGAATCAGGAACCATATCAATTCTCCGTAAAACGGAACATTTTGAAATACACCTTCTGCTCTGTGTCGGATACATTCACCAGCCTCATCTTCGCAACGCTCAAATCCTTGAGAGATGCCTTCACCTGCGTTCTGTATCCCGGTTTCAAATCCACCGCCTGCCAGTTTGTACCATCCGAAGTTACTTCCAGTTTAAACTTAGAATTAGCCACCTCCGCATCTCCCAAATCAATAAGCACCGAACTCAACTGGCGGGCATAATCCATCGAAATGGTCAGCACACCGCCTGCCTGGCTGAGAAAGCCGCGCTCGCACACCCGGTAAAGCTGAGGCAGAAAGTGAACCTTGCTCTGGTCCTCCTCATCCTCGCGGCAGTCATTGGCGCCAAAGCGGACCGTGTCGCCAAAGTCGTGCGCCGACAGCCCCGGCATCACCGTGTCCA
>ENA-ORSM01000598-ORSM01000598.1-human-gut-metagenome-genome-assembly--contig:-NODE-598-length-31503-cov-7.192286_pt1 | contig 31503 bp, 31 predicted proteins | sample MGYA00241903_ERZ509170 | MGnify/ENA primary metagenome ERZ509170 (study PRJEB26280, sample SAMEA2338784) | human gut metagenome | biome: human gut; feature: human-associated habitat; material: faeces...
AGCATTAGCCTTCCAAGCTGAGGGTCGCGGGTTTGAGCCCCGTCTTCCGCTCTTAGAAAGGATTGATAATCAAAAGGTTATCAATCCTTTTCTTTTATATGAATTCTTTGGAACACCCTTTCATTATACTATAAATTATGTAATTGTTGGTCTATTGTTGTTCCCCCAAAAACAATAGATATGATAACAATCAAAGCCGAAGTATTAAAAGGCAAACAAAAGAGTGATGGTACGTATAATGTCAAAATCAGAATGACTTATAAGAGAGAAGTCAAAAGACTGCCTACTTCTATCTATGTAAGGAAGGAAGACCTCACCAAGGCATTCAAAATAAAGAATCCCAAGTTTATTAAGGAAGCAAATAATATTGTTAGGCAATATCAAGAATTATGTGCTTCCCTCCCATTGGAAACAGCTAATTACAGCTTAAATGATATAATAGAGTGCATCAAGGTTAAAAATGAAAGAAAGACTACCATAGATTTCATTCAGTTCTCAAAAGAGTGGTTGAAGACTACTCAATTAAAAGGAAAAGCCAACTACCAGACATCTATTAATGCTTTCATCACTTATCTTGGAAAAGAACACTTGAACACAGACCAAATAACTAAAAAGCTATTAAAAGATTTCATGAACTACCTACAATTAAAAAGAGCCCAAAGAATTGAGGAATTAAAGAAACATGGAAAACGAATACCTTCCAACAGAATGCTCTCTTTATATATTGGATGCCTCAGACATCTATACAATGAAGTCAAAAAAAGATATAATGACTATGATAGAAATATCATCTTAGTGCCCAATTCACCTTTTGATAACTTAGAAATGCCTAAGCAAGAGGCTACAAGAAAGAGAGCCATACCAGCAGAAGCCATCAAAAAGATATGGGAATTACCTTATCAATACAACAACACAGGAAAAGAGAAGAAATGCCCATATAATTTAGCCAAAGATTGCTTCATTATATCTTTCTGCCTGATGGGAATGAACTCAATAGACTTATACAGCTGCTCTACACTGGAAGGAAAAGCAATCACCTACTACAGAAGTAAAACCAAAGACAGAAGGTTAGATAAAGCCAAAATGAAAGTTATAGTTCCCCCTATTCTTCAACCATTAATGGAAAAATACCAAGACCAAACAAAAAATAGAATATTTAATTTCTATCATACTTATTCAACTGCTGGCAACTTCAATAAGGCTATAAATATAGGACTCAAAGAGATTGGAAAACTTTTGAAAATAGATGATTTGGAATACTATGCAGCAAGGCATAGTTGGGCTACCTTGGCAGTCAATAAGGCAGGCATAGACAAATATACAGTCCATGCAGCACTAAACCACATAGATGAAGCCATGAAAGTCACAGATATATACATTGAAAGAGACTTTAAGATCGAGAATGAAGCTAATTCTAAAGTTCTTAAATATGTGTTTGGCAGTGGTCTCCAGAAGTAAGTAGGTTTAAAAGAATCTCTATGGTTTATTGGATTATGGAGATTCTTTACTATTTTTGCTCACTTTGTTATTTTATTATAAACTTAAACTAAGTGAGATATGGAAAATACTACCCCATTGTATAATACTTATGGAGATTTATATGATGCTCCACAGATTGTATATTCAATAGATGGAAATTCCGAAGAAATCAAAGAAATATCACCAGATACAAGAATTGATAGTCTTGAAGGATTATTATATGGAGATTTTTCAAAGTATGAAGAGGTTCAATGTAACTTTAATCTATCTTTTTACATTGATAAGATGCCACATGGCATAGTAAACAAACAGATTCCTGGAGTAGGTGCTACTACCCTTGAAATAAACTCAAATAGAAATTCAATTATAGTCCTTCCTACAAAAGCACTGGCTTTCTCCAAATGTAAAAAGCACCCCAAAACTTTATATATAGGAAGTGAAATAAAGGATGAAAAGGAAAGGACAACAGACCAAGAGATAATAGAGTATCTCCAGAAGGAAGGATATAAGAAGCTGTTGGTAGTAGCAGATAGTTTAGGTAGGTTACTGAAATTAATAAAAGAAGAGAATTATAAAGACTACTTTCTAATGATTGATGAAATAGATGTCCTTCAATCTGATAGTAACTACAGACCTCAACTGGAAGATGTGATTGATTATTATCTATTGTTCCCTCCCAAGAATAGGTGCATGGTTACAGCTACTATGAAAGAGTTTACCAATCCCCTTTTAAAGAAGGAATGTCTATTTCCTATTTCATGGCAATGGGAAAAGAAAAGAAATATTAAACTACTTCATACCAATAACATTATCCAAGTAGTGATAAATGAGATTAAATCTCACCCAAATGAGAAAATATTCATTGCATATAACTCCATCCTACAGATTCAAAATATCATATCTTCTCTTGAAGAAGAAGTGAAAAAGGAATGTGCAATACTATGTAGTGAGGCATCTATTAAAGAAGCAGGAGAATATTATGTAGCCAAATTAGATAGTAATGATGTATTGCCAAATAGAATTAATTTTGCCACTTGTTGCTACTTTACTGGAATAGACATATCAGACAATTATCATCTAATAACAGTATCAGACTCCAGAAGAGACTATTCTATGTTAACCTTAGATAGAATGACACAAATATATGGAAGATGTAGAGGTGAACATAAGATACTAAGTGACACTATTGTTTATAATACCAAAGATTATGCATTGGTAGAAGATATGAGAACTTATCCAGACTCTCTTGTAAGGAAAGCTAATAAAGTTTTAAGGCTTATTACTGCTGCTAATGACATTAGCCAAGGAGACTATACACTTACAAACCTATTCTCTATTGTAAAAGAGGCTATAAAGGATAAAGCACAAGAGAGAATAAGCAATGATGAACCTATAAATCTAATTAGGAGAAACATATATGGTGAGTATGTGCCTGCCTATCTGAATATAGATTATTTAGTTGAGAGAATGGAGTTATATAGAGGGCTATATTTCCTACCTGAGAAGATGAAAGAAGCTTTAGATAAATGTGCCAACATAGCCCAATACAACTCTATAAATTATGATATAAGCCAGCAACAAATGGCTCTTGAAGATGAAAACAAAGCCATGCAAGGAGAACTTGCAGATAGTTACATACAAGAGGCTATTACTGAAATTAATACATTGGCTGCAATAGGTAGTTTAAATGATAATACTTTAAAGACATGTATTAGGCAGAGTAAAAGAAATAAGAGAATATTTCTTGAGAGATTCAGTAGGCTATATAAATATGTTGATTTGGATAGCCTATTAAAACAGCTTTGGGAGATTAGAACTGACAATGATGTATCCTTTAAAAATCTCAACAATGCTGTAATGTATTGGGCTTTAGCAGAAGAACACCCTTTCAAAAAAGCTATAAGGGAGTCTTTTTCTGTAAATCAAACATTATCTTCCCCTGAAATACAAGCTATATTAGTCCCTATAGTCAAATATCATCTGCACAAGGTACTAATGCCTAGAAAGTATATAAGCCTCTTTAAAAGCATGTATAAGACTGATAGACCAAGGAATCAATATGTTATTAGAGGGGAAAATCCTCTACAATTAAAAGAGCATAAGGATAGAATTGCTCCAGAAGAAAATAATTTATTGAGATTTTTTAATCCTTAAACCCTGATTATCAACACAATAAACTGTTAAACAATTTACACAAGTCAATATTTTTTCATATCTTTATATATCCCTTAAAGGAGAGATTGTTTTCTTCTCATATTTATCTTTAGCAAAACTGGATTTACAATTGTCTATATTTTATGCGATACTATAATACAAAAGATTAAGGTAGGTATTATAGTATCACATAAAATATGGACTCATGAAAATAAGATATGAAAAATTATACTGTAATACCCAATAGAATTAGTAGTTTGTTTTCTCCAAATGATTTATATACTTTAATAGGCTTATACTTTACAGCCAACTCAAACTATTCAACTGACTCAACCTATCTCCAAATAGCAGATATTACAAAACAATCCTTTAGTTATATAAAAGATAACTTTATGCCAAGGTTAGAAAAAAGTGGTTTCTGCGATAGAATAGAGTTGTTTATTCAAGAAAGACTTAAAAGAAAAAGATATTTTCTGCCACACCCACAAACTAATTTTAGAATAATTCAGAAGGAAGTATTAGAAAATACAGATTTAACTTCAGAAGAGAAAGGATTCATCATTGCACTATATTGTAATACTGTGAATAATTCTTTCAACCTTACTATGTCATGGAAATTTTGGGAGGAAAAAATTAAAGTGAAAAAAAGCACCTTTTATAAAATAAGAAAATCACTCATAAATAAGGGTTATTTGAAAAAACTTGAAGATGTTCCTGAGAATCCAGAAAGTGAAGATTATCCTCGTGACTATATGTTATGTGTATCTTGGTTAGGACATATAAACTATGAAAATTGGTTAGAAATGGCAGCCATAAGTGAAGATGTTCCTAAAAGTATGTATGTTTACAAAGATAAGCAACAGTATTACTATGTTTATAAGTAGTAATGTATAACTGTTTTTACTGACTTGAAAAAACTATTCAAAATTATTTTTTTATTTTTTTCTCTTCTGGAGCCATGAGTGTTATGCACTCCAACCAATCACCTACCCTATCATTCAGGGTGGGGATGGTCCCCCCTGCAACAATAATAAATTTACAATTATGGAAAGAAACTTGAAGTTCTTAAAGACAATGAGTGTAGCTGAATTTAAAGCACAGCACAATGTGGAAAAGATTGAAGTGAAAAGAAATGAACACACTGGCAAGTGTTTCTTTGTCTATGGCTTTGAAACTGGAGCTTGTTCAAAGAAGGTGGAGACTGGAGAGCTGACAATACCAGTCATTTCAGAAGTATGCTCTGCTGAAACAGGGGATATATTCCTTCTGTTACATCAGAAAGGGGAAGGAGGAGCTACTACATTGGCAACTCTATAGGAACTAATGAAAATGCTCCAGAAGGGTAGTTGGATTAATAGTCTGACTGCCTTTTTTATTTTCTAAATAATTATCATTAATAGAATATAGTCATGTTAAATTTAAGAGTATCATCAAAGAAGCAGGCTAAGATAAAGCTTGCTCTGCAAGGCTGTGCTGGTAGTGGTAAAACCTATTCAGCCTTGTTATTAGCCTATGGTCTGACTAATGACTGGGCTAAAATAGCCATCATAGACAGTGAAAATGGGAGTGCTGATTTATATGCACACTTGGGAAATTACAATGTATTACCCCTTCAAGACAACTTCACACCTGAGACTTATATTGAAGCTATAAAGATATGTGAAGAGGCTAAAATGGAGGTGATAATCATAGACAGCATTTCCCAATGCTGGGATTGCCTTCTGGAGTATCATGCTAACCTACAAGGTAATTCATTTACTAACTGGCAGAAGATTACACCAAGAATGAATGCCTTCATGCAGAAGATTCTACAATCTCCAAGCCATGTTATTTGTACCATGAGGTGTAAGCAGGATTATGTTCTTAGTGAAAAAAATGGCAAGATGATTCCTGAGAAAGTGGGCTTAAAGGCTGTCATGAGGGATGGAATAGACTATGAATTTACTATAGTCCTTGATATTAATATGAAGCATCAAGCCATTGCATCAAAGGATAGGACAAGTCTATTCATGGGTAAACCAGACTTTACTATTACACCCACTACTGGGCAAATAATACTGGATTGGTGCAATAATGGAGTAAACTTGGATATGATAAGGCAGAAGATAAATCAAGCTAAAACTATTGAAGAACTTACCTCCATTTATCACCAATACCCAGAATGGTATCAACAACTTACATCAGATTTCATGCAGAAGAAGATGCAGTTACAAGAAGAGAGCAATAAACCTATTATCAATTATAATCCTAATTTTATACATTATGGAAGCAATGCAGTTAATGCCAGTACACAGAACTAATATGTTGATGCAAACATTTAGTCAGCCAAAGTTTGAGATTGAAACCCCAGTTGAAACTATAGAGACTGAAATTATCAACTCCAGAAGGGAAAACAAAAGATTGCCCTTTATAGAAGCCAATACCAAAGAAGTCACTATACAGCATCTAAGGGAAGAATGTGTAGTGCCAGTATTCAGCAAGGATAATGAGATAACTATCAGTCACCCTTCATTTATTGAAACTGTTTGGGAAGCTGCCAATCAGATATTTCCCAATGAGAGGATTGAAGAACCTGCAATTAGAGTAAGCCATGTTATTAAAGGCAGAACACCCGAAGCTATTCATAAACCAGTGAAGGATTTACTTGAATCAGACAAGACTATTTACTATGAAAGAATGATGTTCTGTTTTGAAATTCCCACTATCCATGAAGATATAATGGGCAATAGATTGAATCTTACTATTGGTGGAGTAAGGGCATATAATCATGAGAATCTATATAGTAAGAAAGGTGCAGAAAAGTTCAAGGTATTTATAGGCTTTAAGAACATGGTTTGCTGTAATATGTGTGTATCAAGTGATGGTTACAAGTCAGAATTAAAGGTGATGAGCACTACTGATTTATTTAGTTCAGTGATGAGGCTATTTCAAGAATACAATATAGCCAAGCACCTATACTACATGAGTGCTTATAAGGATAGTTATATGACTGAAAGCCAATTTGCACAGTTCTTGGGAAAGAGTAGATTATACCAATATCTCCCAATTGAACAGAAGAAAAGACTTCCTCAAATGCTGATGACTGATACTCAGATAGGGCTTGTAGCCAAGGCATATTACAATGATGATAATTTTGCCCTTCCTGAGAATCAGAATGCTATTTCCATGTGGAATGTATATAATCTGCTCACTGGAGCCAACAAAAGCAGCTATATAGATAATTTCTTGGATAGGGCACTGAATGCCACACAGCTTACAGAAGGGCTAAATAAGGCTCTGTATGGAGAAAATGAATATTCATGGTTTATACAATAATCTTATATTTTCTATTTCCTTCTGGAGTATCTGCTCCCATTTATCCATTATGTTAGGAAATTCTGTAGTGTCGAAAAAAACTGTAATGTACCTTATAGGAATAAAAATAAAAATTTGGCACTTCACACTTACTTGATTATATTTATATAGGAAGTAAGTGAGCAAGGGGTATTTTCTGTGGTGGCTGAATGGAAAACTGGAAAACAAGCTCCAGAAGGTGGTTTGAAAGAAAGATTGGATATGAAATGTCCTCCATCCTTTTCTTGTTATTCCTTCTGGAGTAGCTGGCTGTAGTTGGGTATTAAGGTATTTGAACTGGTTATAACATGGAGATAATGGTAAAAGACATTTTGAATATCACTATTGGATTGATATTCATGTGTATAATGGCTAAAGAGAGATAAAGGTGAACAGCCTTTGTATTGTGTTTATTGTTGTTGTAAGCCTCAGTTCCAGCATGGAATTGGGGCTTTTATTTTGAAAAGATATGAGAATCAGAGATATGTAATAGAATAAATGGTACATTTGCCACTGGTGGATATGAAGGTATATTATTACTTTTCCACTTCAAGAGCCTTAATGACAGATAAGAGAATAAGCTCATGCCTATGGTACTAATATGGATTGAAACCTATTAAAAGTAGCCTTCAAATGATTGTTTATTTGTGGAAAGTCCTAACTTTGCAACAGAAACAATCAAATGATTGCTAATGAAATAGAAGTTTAACAAGACATATTAGATAAAGAAGTGTTTGCTTCTTACTTGTGAAGTCCTAAAATCACCACTTTGAAGACTAACAATCACAGCAGTAAGGGAGTGAATGCTCATACCATCAGGTGTGGGCTTTCCTTGTTTGTGATTGTAGGTGTTGTGGTGATACCTTGGACTCAGCAGGAAAGTACCACACCTTCTTTTTTGTAGTATGGCTACAAAAAAAGAGTATTAATGAAACAAGAAGAAAAGAAAATAATCATTATAATCAGTGTTATTGTTGTAATTGGTATTATAATTTCCATTGTTAATCTCACAGTAGATAGTTCCAAAACATTAGCTGTCAATCCCCAAACAATAGATTCAATAGTTACTCAAGAGATGTTGCTAATTAAAGCCGAACATAAAGGTTTCAAAAAAGGAATTATAGAACACTCTTTGAACATGAAATGGAGTGAGTTTGCAGATAAAGAGCACTATTCATATGTCAAAACTTTGAAATCAGGTATGAAGCTATATAGACTGAAGTCAACTGATATGATGATGGAAGTTTATGTATTGAATGGCAAGATTAAAGTTCAATCATCAAACTTAATACTTTATGACCAAACTATGCAAACTCTAAAAGAAATGGATGCTTGGCTAATCTCTTGTGTACCTATTTCTATGGAAGGAGACATAAACAGTTGTAAAATTTATAATTTTGAGAGTTACAATGTGACATTGAGGAATGAGAATATTGGTATTCATTATATGGTTGCAGATAATACCAATGATGTAACTAATAAGGATAAAATTATCACAAATATATCCTTAGAAAAAGAGTATTCTAATGAATACTTTTCTATCAAATATCCTACTTCTTGGCAAATAGTTCAAGATGATAGTAGAATAACTAATAGTACTTCTATATCTATTCAAATTATGGAGAAACAGAAGAATAACTATGATTTTAGACCAAATATTAATATTATTGTTTCGGAGAAAAAAAGAATAGAATCAACTGTAACTTTATCCAATGTCACAATATCTCAAAACAAACAAACCTTACCTGAATATCAACTATTGGATAAAAATGACAATATTATGTTAAGTAATTGTAAGGGAAGTAGAATTGAGCAACAGTTTACTGTACAAAATTATAGTCTCAGGAGCATTCAATATATGGTTAAAAAGCAAGATAATACTACATATACACTTACAGCAACTATGGATGCAAATCAGTATTCAACACAAGTTTTAATATTAAAAGAAATAATAAACTCACTAATTATTAAATGAATTATGACAGAAGAAGAAAAAAAAGCTATGATTATTAAAGAGATTATAGCCAAAAAAGACAGAGGAGAATCATTATCTGAAGATGAACAACTTATTTACAATACTCACAGAAAATTAGTAAAAGAGGAAAGTTCATGGATAGTAAGAAATGCTTGGTGGATTGTAGTGGGGATAGTATTTTTTATAATCAAGATGTGTTCAGATATCTCAAAATAATGGTGATAAAGTCTGAAATATGGTTTGTTCAAAAAAATCTAATCAAATGCTTTATCCATTAAGTTTAGGACTAAACCAAATGCAACTCCCTATGATTTTAATAGAGGTGAAAAATAAACATCTTTGTTTTATTTTGGATACTGGGAGTACATGTAGCTTAATTGATAGTAATGTAGTAGAATATTTCAAGGATATAGTAGAATCTATTGGGGACTATTGCATCAATGGAATAGATGGAACTATGCACAAGGTAGATGTGATTACTCTACCTTTCACTTTTGAAGGTCTGACATATAAGCCTAAGTTCTGTGTAAAGTCTCTACTGGATGCTTTTAAAGGTATTGAAATAGAGAGTGGAATACAAGTACATGGTTTACTTGGCACAGACTTTATGTTAGAAAATAAATGGATTATAGATTTTAACAACTTAGAATTAAGACATGATTGAAGGTATAGCAATACTTGCTATAGGAGCTGCAATACTTCTATATGCAGAGATGAAATCTAATAGGAAAACCATAGAGCAACAAGACTATAGGATAAGACATCTCACTGGTAATCTTAATGAGGAAGATGAGAGGGAAAATCAACAGCTCAGGGATGATTATCACTTTGACAAAATAATTAGGCAGATAAAATCAGCAGATGAATATGCAGAGTTTATTCCAGATGATATAGTTGAAGAACAAGCAAAGGATAAGTTCAAAAAGCTGTATGGATATGACTATAAGAAACGATGAAATAGAAGTATTTATTCAAGTAAAAGGTTTAGACTTTACATTCCTTCTGGACAAAAGAATGAAACACAATTTGATTAGCCCTACTTTCTTAGCTTTCTTCAAAACAAATAAGCAGAGGGATTCTCTTTTAAATAATGGTATAGGAGCAGTAAGTACAAAACCTGAATATAATAACTCCCTTCCTTTTCTTCCTGCTTATGTAGATAGTATTTCACTAGAAGATACATTCCATTATGTTGGGAAGAAAGTTGTTTGGTGCAGTGATAATAAGTTTAGAGAGCGTAAGGCAGTCAAACTCAATTTTGAATATGAGGGACACCCTTACTCTGAACTATTCTTTGTTGATAAGAGTATTGAAGAGAACTATGCTATTTTAGGCTCTACCTTCTGGAGCAAATGTGATATTTTAAAATAATAGAAATTGTTATGAGAAAGAAACAAGAAACTTAGCATTACTAAATGCTACTATTGGTATTGTATAAACCTTACCAATGTTGGTCAATAGTTGTTCTATTGACTTTTATAGAAGTAATTAACAGACTAACAATCAAATAATTGAATAGTATTATCAAAGAGCCTTCCAAGCTGAGGGTCGCGGGTTTGAGCCCCGTCTTCCGCTCTTAAGAAAATCAGATAGTTATCGCAAGATTTCTATCTGATTTTTGTTTTTAGAGAATGCTGAATTTAGTGTGGTTTAACCGAGTGAGTTAAACCTGGAAGTCAACCGAATGCCGCAAAGCACAAATTCATGGTTATTTAAATAAGATATTTCTGAGAATATCATCTAACCACGGCTCTTTCATCTTTTCCACAAAAACATCATTCTTTAGTTGAAAAGCCTTTTTGTAAACACTCTGCATTTTCAAATTATAGCGCACCGTATCATAGCGGACTACTGACTGGTAAAATCCGGTATCAACAGCGACAATTTCATTTTCTATTCTCAATGTATCCTCAGCTGTATCGGAAATTCTTCCAGTCTCCATCTGTGCGAATGAAATGCAGCTGCCTCCGATTAGAGCCAATAATGTTACCAATATTTTATTCATAGGCTACCGTTTTCTACAAAGATACAATAATCAAAGAACAAACATCTCTTTTACAAGAAAAATTCCATTATACCATAAACGCTTATGAGGCAACGCACACATTTGTATATCAAAGTTCTGTTTTAGTTAATAAAATTATGTAAGTTTGTAAACGAATAAAAAGTTCCCCTCCAATGAACAACATCATTCATAAAATCAGGCAGATTTATCCGGTTTCCGAAGAAGCACTTCAGGCACTTTTGACGAATATGCAGGTAAGATACTATCCTAAAGGAACTTATATAGTACAAGCGGGAGTAACAGACCGTTTGATTTATTTCATTGAGGAAGGGGTCACCCGTTCCGTATTTCATCACGACGGACAAGATACCACCACTTGGTTCAGCCAGGAAGGTGATGTAACCTTCGGAATGGATTCACTGTACTATCAGCAGCCGTCGGTAGAAAGCATTGAAACTCTTTCGGACTGCAAAATCTATACTATCCACATAGACAAGTTAAATGCTCTCTACGAAACATATATTGATATAGCCAACTGGGGCAGAATACTGCATCAGAACGTAAACAAGGAGCTCAGTCATATGTTTGTGGAAAGACTCCAACTGCCTCCCCAAGAGCGGTATGAACAATTTAACCGCCGTTACCCCGGACTGATAAATCGGGTGAAGCTAAAATATGTGGCAGCTTTCCTGGGTATTTCCATCTATACTCTCAGCCGGGTACGCGCAAAAAAATAGAAGATTACCGTTCTTTTTTGCTTTTAAGCAAAAGAACTTCGCTTCGCATGGCGTATCTTTGACATCCGAAAACATTAACCAAACAACAGAAAAAACAGATGTCGTACATTTCATCTTCTGCCTTTTCAGACACCAAAGCACATTATGACCTTCTCGACGGGCTCCGTGGCGTAGCAGCCTTGATGGTTATATGGTATCATATATTCGAAGGCTACGCTTTTGCCAGTGGTGGCATTATCGAAACCTTCAACCACGGCTATTTAGCTGTAGATTTCTTCTTTATACTATCGGGATTCGTTATCGGGTATGCTTATGACGACCGTTGGGGCAGGAGCCTCACCATGAAGAGTTTTTTCAAGCGACGTCTGATACGTCTTCATCCGATGGTAATTATGGGCGCTGTTTTGGGCGCCATCACCTTCTGCATTCAAGGATGCATACAATGGGACGGAACACATATTGCCCTATCAATGATTATGCTGTCCCTTCTCTGCTCCATATTCTTTATTCCCGCAATGCCGGGAGCAGGCTATGAAGTCCGTGGTAATGGCGAAATGTTTCCCTTGAATGGTCCTTGCTGGTCATTGTTCTTTGAGTATATAGGCAACATCCTTTATGCCTTGTTCATCCGACGATTGTCAAACAAAGCACTGACCGTACTGACAATATTGCTGGGAATAGCATTGGCATCATTCGCCATCTTCGATGTCTCCGGATATGGCAATATGGGAGTAGGTTGGACACTGGACGGAATAAACTTTATCGGAGGATTATTGAGGATGCTTTTCCCTTTCTCCATGGGTATGCTTTTATCGCGCAACTTCAAGCCCATTAAGGTGAAAGGCGCTTTCTGGATATGCACCATTGCATTGATTACCTTGTTCTCAGTGCCCTATCTGGAAGGTACGGCGCCGGTCTGTACAAATGGCATTTATGAAGTGTTCTGTGTCATCATAGCTTTTCCGATTCTTGTCTGGTTAGGAGCTTCCGGTACCACAACGGATAAGAAATCGACCCAGATATGCAAGTTCCTGGGAGATATATCCTATCCTGTCTATGTGATACACTATCCATTTATGTACTTGTTCTATGCATGGCTCATCAAGAACCAGCTCTTCACGTTGGAGCAGACTTGGCAGGTTGCCTTATGCGTCTATGCATGGAATATATTGTTAGCCTATCTATGCCTGAAATTCTATGATGAACCGGTACGGAAATATCTGGCTAAACGCTTCTTGAGCAAAAAACAATAAACAGTCCGTCACGGAGATTATGCTGATTCGCACAGATACAAATACGCGATATGAATTCAATCCGTACAAATCAGCATAATCTCCGTGGCGAACTGCTATTCCAGATAAAGTGGCTCCACCACCTCCGTCACATTCTCATGGAACCACTCATCCAATTTAGCTTCAACCTTGTCTTTTATCTGTGGAGTGATGTATTTCTTCACTTTCTTATAAGCATAAACTGCGGCAAATCCCTTCCCTACCATAAAGACTTGTCCCAAAAGATCTTCTATACTGGTAGGAAATACAATGGCCACCAAAGCAATCATGATATTTGTCCTTTCACTCTCCGGAGTAGAGTCTGCAGTCATCACATAATAAGCCGTCAGTACTGGACGACCAGCTGCCCGGCCACCTTTCTTTATATACTCTTCTACTTTAAGACGAATCTCGTCCATGGAAAAATTCATTTTCATATTCATAATCTCCTCTTTTTATTTATTAGACGCAGAAAGATGAAGTTTGGTTGCAAAAATCTGCATTTTTTTTTCAACATTATATCCCAAATAAGCAGTATCTTTGTCCCCGCATTTTCACAACCACATAAAATTATAATGAAAACAATAGTAAATATTCCCTCCCGACAGAACACTATGCGCGAACTGCGGGATTATCTGATGATTGCCTTAGGCATGGTCTTGTACGGTATCGGCTGGACAGTCTTCCTGCTTCCCAACGATATTACTACCGGTGGCGTACCGGGCATTGCATCCATCGTATATTTTGCCACAGGATTTCCCGTCCAATATACGTACTTTGCCATCAACTTCCTGCTTCTATTGCTTGCCCTACGTGTGTTGGGATGGAAGTTCAGCGTAAAGACAATCTTTGCCGTATTCACCCTGACCTTTTTCCTTTCCATTATCCAAAAACTGACTGAGGGTGTTGTCCTCCTGCACGACCAGCCTTTCATGGCTTGTGTCATCGGTGCCTCCTTCTGCGGTAGCGGCATCGGCATCGCCTTTTCCAACAACGGCAGTACTGGCGGCACGGACATCATTGCCGCCGTAATCAACAAGTACCGCGACATCACGCTGGGCAGAGTCATGTTGATATGTGACCTTATCATCATCTCGTCCAGTTACTTTGTTCTAAAAGATTGGGAAAAGGTGGTGTATGGCTACGTTACTCTATACATATGCAGCTTCGTGCTCGACCAAGTGGTGAACAGTGCCCGCCAGTCCGTACAATTCTTTATTATCAGCGATAAATATGAGGAGATAGCCAAGCACATCCAGGTATATCCCCACAGAGGTGCAACGGTCATCAACGCCTCGGGCTTCTATACGGGAAAAGAGATAAAAATGCTGTTCGTGCTGGCCAAGAAGCGGGAGTCCACCATCATTTTCCGGCTCATAAAAGACATAGACCCCAATGCCTTTGTATCACAAAGTGCAGTCATCGGAGTCTATGGAGAGGGATTCGACAGAATCAAAGTGAAGTAGAGGATTTCCCGAACTTCCCTTGATTCCAAGTATAAACAATAGGACGGCGGACAAACGATTTTAGTTTTTCCGCCGCTTCTTTACCCATGTAATCGATCGTGGTAAAAGTGAATGCCAACGTGGCGTCCTTCGCAGAAAGGTCCGCTTTCATCAGCAGCATGTCGGCCTGGCGACGAGCATCCTCATACTCATAGATATCCACCGTATCCGCAGCCTCAGCGATAAAATCATCCAGAACGGGCAATACCGGCAGGTAGGACGAAGCAACCAGCTCCTTCCAGTCTGTCGTATAGAACTTGACATGGCTGTCGCAAGCCGGAGCACAAACCGTAGCAACCACACAAATCACCTTCGTACTGTCGTTAATAGACAAGAGCTTCATCTGCCATGAACTCTGGGGCGTCATCTTCACATGTATATAGTCTGGAGAAAGTTCCGTCATTTCCGATTTACCACCAAAGCTGTTGGTCACCTCAGCTTTCATCTTACTTTCCAGAAAGTCTATAAAATCCGCACGGTTCACGGCGCTAAGCAACGGACATATAGAATCCGGCATATTCTTAAAACACGTCTTGGCTTCCTGAGCCTGCAAATACCCCCATCCGATGAAAGCCAAAATCAAAAAAGCACTCAGTTTTCTTATCATAACATTTTAATCATTTCTTCAAGGAAACGGGCATCTGTTTCATCAAAACTGCCCAAATCGTCACTGTCAATATCCAATACTCCCCACACTTCACCGTCCTCACGCTTCAGCGGAACCACGATCTCCGAACGCGACAGCGAGCTGCAGGCTATATGTCCGGGAAATGCATCCACATCGGGCACAACCAACGTCTCGGCTCTATCCCATGCCGCGCCGCAAACACCGCGGCCTTTCCTGATGCGCGTACAAGCTATCGGTCCCTGGAAAGGTCCTAACACCAATTCTTCACCCTTCACTAAATAGAAGCCTACCCAAAAGAAATGGAAAGTCTCTTTCAGCGCCGCCGAAGCATTCGCCAGATTGACTATCAAGTCATCTTCACCTGCCAGCAGATTTTTCAGTTGAGGAAGCAAAGCGCGATATTTCTCTGTCTTGCTACCAGCATTTATGTATAGGTCTTCTGCCATATATCTCTTGTTTATTTACTCCCCAAATATAAGAAGAACATTCCAATCAACACCAAAATGAGGTCGACAGCCTTACTTTTTAAATTCTTTTCACGGAAGAAAAGCGCACCGAAAAGGAAGGAAACTACAACACTACCACGACGCACCATCGAAACAATGGAAATCATGGAGTCCTCATAGCTTAGGGCATAAAAATAGACAAAGTCTGCCGCACAAAGGAAAATGGAGATACAGATAATGGTCCAGTCCCAACGAAACGGGGTACTTTCTTTTCGCTTGGGATACCACAACAGCAGGATGATGGGACACATGATAAAGACTTGGTAGACATTATACCACGACTGCACCAACATCGGGTTGAGCTGCTTCATCAGGTATTTGTCATACAGCCCACTGACAGCTCCAGCAACGGCAGCCAGCACGATGAAAAGAATCCATTTGTTATGCTTGAAGTCGATTCCCTCTTTCTTACCCGAACGGCTCAGCATGAAGAAGGAGACTATGGCAAGCAGCACGCCAATCCATTGATAAAGGTTCAAGCGTTCGCCAAACACAAGCATAGCACCTACAAGCACCATTACGGGACGCGTCGCATTAATCGGTCCCACGATGGTCAGCGGCAGATGCTTCATCCCGAAATAACCGAATATCCAGGAAGAAAGCACGATAAACGACTTGACAACAATAAACTTATGCACCTCCCACCCCACCACGGGAACATCAAACATCGTACCTCCCAACACTGACGGCGCAAAGGCAGATACAAGAATGAAAGGAAGAAATATAAGGCTCGAAAACAGCGTGTTCAAGAAAAGTACCGGCAGTACGGCATTATCACGAAGCGACTTCTTCTTGAAGACATCGTAAAATCCCAGCAAGGCAGCAGAAAGGAAAGCAAGCAATAACCACATAGAGTTAATTAAAAATTAAGAATTAAAAATTAAAGGGAGGGGGGGTACGTTTTTGTAGTGCATCCCTCTGTTTATTCTAAAAAAGTCGTTTCCGGATAGGCTACATCCACCAGAAACAATGCATTTCCGGGAACGGAGGTTCCTGCCTGGCAACGGTCCTTCTGTTCGATGACGCGTCGGAAACCTTCAACAGAAAGTTTTCCACGACCCACTTCGAGTAGAGTGCCGACAATGGCACGTACCATGTTCCGCAGGAACCGGTCGGCCTGGATGGTGAAAACCCAAGTCACATCGTCTACCCGAGTCCAGGCAGCATGCATAATCTTGCAATTATTGGTTTTAACATCTGTATGAAGTTTGCTGAAGCTGGTAAAGTCCGTATAATCAAACAAGGTTTGGGCAGCCTCATTCATCCGTTCAAAGTCCGGTGTTTGGAACAGACGGCAGCGATATTGGCGGTTGAAAGGAGACTTGGCGGTAGTGACATAATACTTATACATACGCGCCGTAGCATCAAAGCGGGCATGTGCATCGGACTTCACGGCCCGCAAGCGGTATACAGAAATATCGGGAGGAAGCAGACGATTCAGCTTATCCGTCATAAAAACAGTGTCCAGAGGAGAATCACTGTCAAAGTGAGCTACCATCAGTGAGGCATGAACCCCGGCATCGGTACGCCCCGCTCCCACGACTTCCACTTCGCGACGCAGCAAGGTACTCAGCGCCTTCATCAAACACTCCTGCACACTCGCTCCATTCGGCTGGATTTGCCAGCCGTGATAAGCGGTGCCATCATAAGCCAGGTATACAAAATATCGTTGCACGGTCTTTTTTGTGTGCAAAGATAGTGCAAACCGAATACAGAACTTTCATGCTCGCATGAAAAAGTTATGTTAAGGTGCAGCCTATATTCGCTTTTTCAGCACAGATAGTGCTAATTTAAGAAGGTTTGAATTATCTTTGCAAGGTTTTTCACCACAGATTACACAGATTAACGCAGATTTTTCACAGACATCATGAAATATTCTTCCAAAATCCTACCTATACTGATAATTGTCGCAGCTGCCGCAACATTCACCTTTGCCGGCTGCAAGAAGAAAGACATGTCGCTCAAGTTGAACGAACCGCGCAACATTCGGGGCGTTGTCAGCTACAAACGCTCATTCGGAGACTTGAATGAGAAACATCTCAATGTAGCCCAAGCCATCGGCATACGTGTGCTTTCCTCCCGCGAGGAAGCAGAAAAGATGAAGGAGCAACTGCAACCTATCACGACAAACGAACTGTATGCCGTGGATTCACTGACGCATTCCATCCCTTATCTCATTCCGGGCGCCGCCAGCCTACTGGACACCATCGGACACAACTTCCTAGATTCACTGACCGCCAAAGGACTGAATCCAAACAAGATAATTGTGACTTCCGTACTTCGCACCCAGGACGATGTAAAACGCCTGCGCCGCCGCAACGGCAATGCTTCTCCAAACTCGGCACATTTTTACGGAACGACATTCGATGTCAGTTGGAAACGCTTCCAGAAAATAGAAGACGAAGATGGACGCCCTTTGCAGGATGTCAGCGCAGATACCTTAAAGCTGGTTCTTTCGGAAGTGCTCCGTGACCTGCGGAAAGCCGATAAATGCTACATCAAGTACGAGTTGAAGCAAGGATGCTTCCACATTACGACAAGAGAGAAATAAGCGGAAAAGAATTAGCGTTAATAGTATTTTTCAATCCCGCCAAACCCTATTATTATTTTGTTCTCTTTCGTTTTACAGATAAAGTTATTTAATCGCCTTTCAAATTCTTCCGGTCGTTTCCTCGCCGCTTCAATGTATGCGATTCGGATACGTTTATAGGGGTCAGAGAAACTCTGATAATTCTTCCATATTCTTTCATCCTCTTTCAATCTGTCGATTATATCATTTGGAAAAACAAAAGGAACCGACAAGACAGTTCGTATTTTATCCTCAAATTCAAGATGTATCATTTTATGCTCCAGCAACCATTTCAACCTTTCTTTGTTGGCTTGCGAATAGGTACTTTTAGGATTCCTGGGCGTGAAACGCTGAATTTTATGTTCTTTGTCAAGTGACTTTATCGTGCTGTCAATCCACCCGAAACAAAGGGCCTCTTCAACAGCGTCATTATATACAATACTTTTCTCGCTTGAAGATTTAGTAGGAAACACAAACCAGACTCCATCGGCAGTATCGAAATTGTCAGCCAGCCACTTCCGCCAATCTTTTCTGTTTTCAAAATATCTTATTTCTGTTGACATGACAAGCCATCCAAATTACACTTCTCTCCTTATTCTTCCAGCATCTTCCACGCCAACGGCAAGCAAGCAGTCATATCCCCCGCCGTCATCCCCACTGCCCCCTGCTTCTTGCAGGCTATGTCTCCTGCCAGTCCGTGCACATACGTGGCCAGGCAGGCAGCCTTCTCCGGCTCATAACCTTGGGCAAGCAAGGCAAGCACCACTCCCGTCAACACATCACCGCTGCCTCCCGTTGCCATACCCGGATTGCCGGTAGGGTTGAAAAAGCATTTCCCGGCAGGAGTGACAATGGCAGAATAAGCACCTTTCAAGATAATGTGCACTCCGGCGCTCTTCGCCAGCTCGCGAGCCTTCATCAAGCGCTCGTACGAATTCTGGCATTTGCCTACAAGACGCTCCAGTTCCTTGGGGTGCGGAGTCAGAATACTCCCTTTGGGCAGACGCCCTATATAGTTACGCTTCTCGCCCAGCAAGTTCAGGGCATCGGCATCCACCACCATCGGAGTCTGGCATATCTCTATCTGCTCCAGCAGAGCCGCCTCGGTCTCTGCCGCCTTTCCCAGTCCCGGGCCTATCGCTACGGCCTGGTAATCGTCCGTATCGGTAGCGGCAGCAAAGCAGGTGTCGCTGATGTCCAGCTCCGTCATGGCTTCGGGCACGGAAGTCTGCACAATGAAGTTGTTGCAGAACGGCACATGTACCGTCAGCAGCCCCACACCCGAACGCAGGCACGCACGCGCAGCCAGTACCGAAGCTCCCGCCATCCCCTGCGAACCGGCTATCAGCAGTGCACGGCCAAAATTCCCCTTATGGGCAAACCGGCCGCGCGGCTTCAGCAGGGCAGATACATCTTCATGCTCCAGCAGGCAGAAGTCCGTTTCCATGTCATGGATGGCATCCTTGCTGAGCCCGATGTCCAGTAACTGCCATTCGCCCACATACGGCTCGTTCTCGGCAAAGAGAAATGCCAGTTTCGGCAATTGCAGGCTCAGCGTCAGATGGGCACGGACGATATTCGTATGTACGTTGTAGGTGTTGTCCTCACCCATCAGTCCCGATGGGATATCGATGGACACCACCGTTGCGGGCGAAGCGTTGATGTACTTCACTACGGCTGCAAAACCGCCGCTCAGAGCCTTGTTCAGACCGCTGCCGAAGAGGCCGTCTATCACCACATGGTCCGCCGTCAGCACAGGAGGTACAAACTGAGTGGTCACTTCGTGGAAGTCCACGCCCGGCACGTCGGCCAGCCGCTCCTTGTTCGTCTCGCAGTCCGGCGAAAGCGTCCCTTTCGTATTGAAGAGATACACCTCAAGCCGGTAGCCCTTCCCAGCCAGCAGTCGCGCCAGGGCAAGCGCATCGCCACCGTTGTTCCCCGGTCCGGCAAAAACGGTGAGCGGCGTGTCCGGCTCCCAACGCTCGGCAATGGCACGGGCCAATGCGCGTGAGGCACGTTCCATCAAGTCAATGGAGGCAATCGGTTCATTCTCTATGGTATCTGCATCCAGTTGCTTGATGCTTGTAGTAGGAAATATCTTCATAATAGGATTATCTTAAAATCGTAGAGCAAAGATAGGGCTTTGATTTCAACTGTACAAAGAGAAGACGTTTTTTATCAAGTTGCTTTGTCCCCCGGGAAAAAATATCTGCTCTGTAAGGAAAAGTTGTCTTCAATGCAAAGGATTCTTAGAACAAAGCCTTTATTCTTAGAAACAAAAGCTCTATTTCTATAAACAAAAGCTTTATTTACAGAAACAGAAATTCTGTTTTAAGTTTGCGTAGGCTTACGGATAAGTTTGCACAAGCTTGTCGGCAAGTTCCCGCAGGCTTGTCGGCAAGTTTCTAATTATACCCATTAACTTACGCAAAATAATGACTAATTTTGTACCCTCAACATATAATAAAAGCCAAAACAATAAAAGCATATTCAATGAGTACATCCCGACACCCGAAAGGTCTTTACCTCATCTTCGCCACCAGCACGGCAGAGCGTTTCAGCTACTACGGCATGCGTGCCATCTTCATTCTGTTCCTCACCCAGGCACTCCTTTTCGACAAGGAGCACGCCGCCTCCATCTACGGCAGCTACACCGGACTGGTGTACCTGACACCCTTAATCGGCGGCTACATCGCCGACAAATACTGGGGCATCCGCCGTTCCGTCTTCTGGGGGGCCATGATGATGGCAGTCGGCCAGTTCCTGATGTTTGCCAGTGCCTCGATGCTGGAGGCGCGTGAGCTTTCGCATTGGCTGATGTACGGCGGACTGACTTTCCTTATATTGGGCAACGGCTGCTTCAAGCCCACCGTCTCCTCCCTGGTGGGGCAGCTCTACGAGCCGGGTGACAAACGGCTGGATTCCGCCTACACCATCTTCTATATGGGTGTCAACGTGGGTTCCTTCCTCGCCCCGCTGGTCTGCGGCTATTTTGGCGAGACGGGCAACCCTCACGACTTCCGATGGGGCTTCCTCATTGCCGCCATCGTCACCGTGCTGACGGTCGTCCTCTTCGAAACCCAGAAGAACAAGTACCTCATCGGCCCCGACGGCAAGCCCCTCGGCATCATCCCCGACGCCCACAAGGAACGGCCCCAGGCAGACAACACCGCCCGGAAGAGTGCCCACGCCAACGGACGGCCCATGCGCAACTACCTGCTGCTCGTCCTGCTCGCCATCGCGCTTGCCGGTTTCTTCTACTGGTGTTTCGGGAGCGATTGGATAAGCATCGGCATCTTCACCGCCTGCATCGTGTTTCCCGTCAGCATCCTGCTGGAAGGCTCACTCACCAAGACGGAGCGCGACCGCATCTTCGTCATCTACATCATCGCCTTCTTCGTCATTTTCTTCTGGGCGGCCTACGAGCAGGCAGGCGCCTCGCTCACGCTTTTCGCCTCCGAGCAGACCGACCGCGTCATCCTGGGGTGGGAAATGCCCGCCTCCTGGATTCAGTCCTTCAACCCCTTCTTTGTGGTGATACTTGCCGCCATCATGCCGGGCGTATGGGGCGCCCTGGGCAAACGGGGCATGGAGCCCGCCTCGCCCACCAAGCAAGCCATCGGCCTGCTACTGCTTTCACTGGGCTATCTCGTCATCTGCTTTGGGGTGAAAGATGTTCAGCCGGGCATCAAGGTGAGTCTCATCTGGCTGACGGGGCTCTACTTCATCCATACCATGGGCGAAATCTGCCTCTCGCCCATCGGGCTCTCCATGGTGAACAAGCTCACGCCCATCCGCTTCGCCTCACTAATGATGGGGATATGGTACCTCTCCACCGCCACTGCCAATAAGTTTGCAGGCACGCTGAGCGGGCTCTACCCCGAAGCCGGAAAAGTAAAGACGCTGCTGGGTTATCGCATCGAGACGATGTACGATTTCTTCATGGTGTTCGTCATCATGTCTGCCACGGCATCGCTTATCCTCTTCCTGCTTTCAAAGAAATTACAGAAGATGATGCATGGAGTGGAATAAAAATCGTATTTTTGCGGCAACTTTCTAAAAACATCCCATCTATGGATACCATACAAATAAAAGACAAGATGTTCACAGTCTCCATCAAGGAGCAGGACATACTGAAAGAAGTAACCCGTGTAGCGAACGAAATCAACCGCGACCTGGCAGGAAAGAATCCTCTATTCCTCAGCGTACTGAACGGTTCGTTCATGTTTACCTCCGATTTGCTGAAACGAATCACGATTCCCTGCGAAATTTCGTTTGTCAAATTGGCATCTTATCAAGGAGTATCCTCTACCGGGGTAATCAAGGAAGTAATAGGCATCAATGAAGACCTCACGGACCGTACAGTGGTCATTGTAGAGGATATCGTAGATACGGGACTCACCATGCAACGCTTACTGGACACCCTCGGCACTCGCGGTCCCAGGGAGATTCATATTGCCTCCCTACTGGTGAAACCCGATAAGCTGAAAGTTGATTTGAACATAGAATATGTGGCCATGAATATTCCGAACGACTTCATCGTGGGCTACGGGTTGGATTATGACGGCTTCGGGCGCAACTATCCCGACATTTATACTGTAGTAGACTGATACAGACATAATATAGTAAATCATTAAATAATAACTAAGCAAATGTTGAACATTGTAATTTTTGGCGCTCCCGGTTCAGGTAAGGGAACGCAAAGTGAAAAGATTGTAGAAAAGTATGGCATCAACCACATCTCTACCGGAGACGTGCTCCGTGCTGAAATGAAGAACGGTACAGAACTGGGCAAGACTGCTAAAGGTTATATCGACCAGGGCCAGTTGATTCCCGATGAGTTGATGATTGATATCCTGGCAAGCGTGTTCGACAGCTTCAAGGATAGCAAAGGCGTGATTTTCGACGGCTTCCCCAGAACAATCGCCCAAGCTGAAGCATTAAAGAAGATGCTCGCCGAACGCGGACAAGAAGTCAGCGTGATGCTTGACCTCGACGTGCCCGAAGAAGAACTGATGAAGCGCCTCATCAAGCGTGGACAAGAATCAGGACGTGCAGACGACAACGAAGAGACAATCAAAAAGCGCCTTGTTGTTTATCACTCACAGACAGCTCCGCTAATTGACTGGTACAAACAAGATGGCAAATACCAGCACATCCAAGGCTTCGGCGTATTGGAAGAAATCTTTGCTGATGTTTGCAAGGCTATTGACGCAGTGAAATAACAATAAAACAGAATATGGCTGAATCGAATTTTGTTGACTACGTAAAAATATATTGCCGCTCCGGAAAGGGCGGACGAGGTTCTACGCATATGCGGCGTGAGAAATACATACCCAACGGAGGCCCCGACGGAGGTGACGGAGGACGAGGAGGCCATGTCATCCTGCGGGGTAACCGCAACTACTGGACGCTGCTCCACCTGAAATATGATCGCCACATCCTGGCAGGTCACGGAGAATCCGGTTCCAAGAACCGCAGTTTCGGAAAAGACGGAGCGGACAAGGTTATTGAAGTGCCCTGCGGCACGGTGGTGTACAACGCCGAAACGGGTGAATATATCTGCGACGTCACCGAGCACGAACAAGAAGTCATCCTGCTGAAAGGCGGACGAGGAGGTCTGGGCAACTGGCACTTCAAAACCGCCACACGCCAGGCTCCCCGCTTTGCCCAACCGGGCGAACCGATGCAGGAATTGACGGTAATCATGGAACTGAAGCTGCTGGCAGACGTCGGTCTGGTAGGCTTCCCCAATGCGGGCAAGTCGACTTTGTTGGCAGCCGTTTCTGCGGCAAAGCCCAAAATCGCCAATTACCCGTTCACCACTTTGGAGCCCAATCTGGGCATCGTGTCCTACCGTGACAGCAAGTCATTCGTCATGGCAGACATCCCCGGTATCATCGAAGGGGCCAGTGCCGGCAAAGGCTTGGGATTGCGTTTCCTGCGCCACATCGAGCGCAACTCATTGTTGCTGTTCATGGTGCCTGCCGACAGTGACGACATCCGTAAGGAATACGAAATCCTGTTGAACGAGCTTCGCACTTTCAACCCCGAAATGCTGGACAAACAGAGAGTGCTTGCCGTCACCAAATGCGACATGCTCGACCAGGAACTGATGGACGAGATAGAACCGACACTGCCCGAAGGGATTCCGCATATATTCATCTCTGCTGTCTCCGGCATGGGCATCTCTACGCTGAAAGACATCCTTTGGGAAGAGCTGAACAAGGAAAGCAATAAGATAGAAGGCAAAGTGAACAGCATTGCCCACCGCGCCAAAGACCTCAGCCACCTGCAGGAAGAATTGAAAGAAGAGGGTGAGGACGAAGACCTCAGCTATGAATACGTCAACGACGACGAGGACATAGAGGACCTCGAGGACTTTGAATACGAAGAGGATTGGGAGGAAGATAAAAAATGATTCCTCTTACTGAAGATAGGAAAATGTTGGGATATGAGCTGCTTGCCTCATATCCCGGCATTTCTTGTTTTGTAACCACCCGTCATGGAGGGTGCAGCCAGGGAAACTATGCCTCCCTCAATTGTACGCCTTACACGGGAGACGAAGCTGGAGCTGTGCGCTGCAATCAGGAAATAGTGTGTTCTTCCCTGCCCCAGCGTCCCAAAGAACTGGTCATTCCGTTTCAGACCCACGGGACAAAGGCACTTGTCATTGACGGAACTTATCTGCAAGCAACAGCAGAAGAACGCCACTCCATGTTACAGGGCATTGATGCACTGATAACCCGTGAACCGGGCTGCTGCATCTGCATCTCTACGGCAGACTGCATTCCCATCCTGCTCTACGACCGGAAGAATGCCGTGATAGCCGCTGTTCATGCCGGATGGCGTGGCACAGTGAATTATATCCTCGGCCACACACTCGACAAGATGAGTGCCTGCTATGGCACAGAGGGTAAAGAAGTGATAGCCTGCATCGGCCCCGGCATCTCCCTTTCTGCCTTCGAGGTAGGCGACGAAGTCTATGAAGCATTCCGCAAGAACGGTTTCCAGATGGATTACATCTCCGAATGGAAACCCGACACCCACAAATACCATATCGACCTATGGGCTGCCAACCGACTGCAACTGCTGGACTTCGGAGTACCTTCCGCACAAGTGGAGACGGCAGGCATCTGCACATACACCCGACACGAAGAATTCTTCTCCGCACGCAGGCTGGGTATCAAATCCGGAAGATTACTGTCAGGAATCATGTTAAAATGAAATTGAGATAAAGAACATATTCAAGCATATTATAATGTATCATATCACACTTTCTAAAGAAATCAAACAGAATTGCTCCGAATTCCGTGGTGCGGCCGTATTTGCCGAAGTGACAAATACCGCATATAGCGAAGGGTTGTGGCAGGAAATCGCAACTTTCACCCAAGAGCTAAGAGCCCGTGAAACCACGGACAGCATCAAGTACCAACCTGTCATTGCCGCCACCCGTGAAGCCTACAAACGTTGCGGCAAAGACCCCAGCCGCTACCGTCCCTCGGCCGAAGCACTGAGACGACGACTGCTACGCGGATTGGAACTCTATCAGATAGATACATTGGTAGACCTTATCAACCTTGTTTCCTTACGTACGGGTCACTCTATCGGCGGATTTGATGCCGACGAGATACAAGGAACCGACCTTGAACTGGGCATAGGACGTGCAGAGGAATCGTTCGAGGGTATAGGCCGCGGCATGCTGAACATAGAAGGGCTACCCGTCTACCGCGACCGTATAGGCGGTATCGGTACCCCGACCAGTGACCACGAACGCACCAAGATGAAACTGGAAACCCGCCATATCCTTGCCATTGTCAACGGCTACAACGGGCAGGAAGGCCTGAAAGAAGCAGCCGAAATGATATTGGGACTGTTGGAGAAATATGCTTCCTCTACCGGTGGGACCATACAATATTTTGAATAAATGAGAATACGCGTTCTTGTCCCTCTCCTACTCATAGCCCTTGGTGCCACGGCACAAGGGAAAAAAGCGGTCTTTTCCGCCATGGAAACCAACCATATCCGCGTTGCCACTCCAGGACTGTTTTCGCAAAGAGAACTGATAGAGCTACCTTTGGAGGACATTCCGGACACGGAATACTCCTTTCCTCTGCCCGGAGGAAAAGTCATCTCCCCTTACGGACGGGGGCGGGGACGCCACAGCGGCATAGACATCAAGACCTGCGCCAAAGACACCATACGGAGTGCCTTCAACGGCGTAGTACGGATGTCCAAGCCTTACAGCGCCTACGGCAATGTCGTTGTCGTACGCCATGACTTCGGACTGGAAACGATATACAGCCACAACTTCAAAAACCTTGTACATTGTGGCGACACGGTCAAAGCCGGACAGCCCATCGCACTGACCGGACGTACCGGACGCGCCTCTACCGAGCATCTCCACTTTGAGACACGAGTCAACGGCCAGCACTTCGACCCCAATATCATCTTCAACATGAAGGAGCAGACGCTGAACCGGCAACGCATCGGATGCTCAAAAAAAGGAAACGGCATCGTCGTGCAACAATTGCCGGCAATCTACCCGAAGCCTCTGCAAAAAAAATACCCGATAGAACCATTTAAGTATCCAAACGTTTCACTACATTTGCAAAACGTTTCACTAAAAGAACGAATTGAACTTTAAAGCATATCAATGATAGAAAAACTGATTGTTCTTGAAGATATTGATCCGGTAATATTCTACGGCGTAAACAACGCCAACATGCAACTGATAAAAGCCCTGTATCCCAAGCTTCGTATCATCGCCCGTGGCAATGTCATCAAAGTATTGGGTGATGAGGAGGAAATGTGTGCATTCGAGGAGAACATCACCAAACTGGAAAAACACTGTGCCGAGTACAACTCTTTGAAAGAAGAGGTCATTATAGACATCATCAAAGGCAATGCCCCGCAAGCAGAGAAATCGGGCAATGTCATTGTATTCAGCGTAACCGGAAAGCCGATTATCCCGCGCAGCGAGAACCAGCTGAAACTGGTGGAGGCTTTTGCCAAGAACGACATGCTGTTTGCCATCGGTCCTGCCGGTTCCGGAAAGACTTATACTGCCATCGCGCTTGCTGTGCGGGCACTGAAAAACAAAGAAATCAAGAAAATCATCCTCAGCCGCCCCGCTGTAGAAGCCGGAGAAAAGCTCGGTTTCCTGCCCGGCGACATGAAGGACAAGATAGACCCGTATCTGCAACCGCTCTATGACGCCCTGCAGGACATGATACCTGCTGCCAAGCTGAAAGAGTACATGGAGCTGAACATCATCCAGATTGCCCCCCTCGCCTTTATGCGCGGACGCACACTGAACGATGCCGTCGTCATTCTGGACGAAGCGCAGAACACCACCACCCAGCAAATCAAAATGTTCCTCACCCGCATGGGAATGAACACCAAGATGATTGTCACGGGAGACATGACGCAGATTGACTTGCCTTCCTCCCAGACATCCGGTCTGGTGCAGGCACTCCGTATTCTGAAAGGAGTGAAAGGCATCAGCTTCGTGGAACTGAACAAGAAAGACATCGTAAGGCATAAGCTTGTCACCCAAATTGTGGAGGCCTACGAAAAGTTTGACAAAGAAGCGAAAGCGGAGCGCGAAAGACGCAAGGCCGAACAAGCCAATAGCAAGATTGAACAGAAACAGTAAATTCTCAAATCGTAAATATTACAAAGATGAAAGCATTAACAAAAACAGATTTCAACTTTCCCGGACAGAAAAGTGTCTATCATGGGAAGGTTCGTGATGTGTACAACATCAATGGCGAGAAGTTGGTCATGGTAGCTACCGACCGTATCTCAGCCTTCGACGTAGTATTGCCCAAAGGCATTCCTTTCAAGGGACAAATGCTGAACCAGATTGCAGCCAAGTTTCTGGATGCCACCACCGACATCTGCCCCAACTGGAAAATGGCTACTCCCGACCCGATGGTGACGGTAGGCGTGATGTGTGAAGGATTCCCCGTAGAAATGATTGTACGCGGTTACCTCTGCGGCAGTGCATGGCGCGCTTACAAAAGCGGTGTCCGTGAAATCTGCGGTGTGAAACTGCCCGAAGGAATGAAGGAGAACCAGAAGTTCCCCGAACCCATCATCACCCCGACTACCAAAGCCGAAATTGGCGAACACGATGCCGACATCTCCAAAGAAGAAATCCTAGCACAAGGACTTGCCACGCCCGAAGAATATGCCGTATTGGAAAAATACACAATGGCTCTCTTCAAACGCGGTACAGAGATTGCAGCGGAACGCGGATTGATTCTGGTAGACACCAAATACGAATTCGGCAAGCACGACGGCAAGATTTATCTGATGGACGAAATCCATACCCCGGACTCCAGCCGTTATTTCTACTCCGAAGGCTACGAAGAACGTTTTGCCAAAGGCGAACCGCAGAAACAACTTTCCAAGGAATTTGTACGCGAATGGCTGATGGACAACGGTTTTCAGGGTAAGGAAGGACAGCAGGTACCGGAAATGACAGACGAAATCGTTACTTCAATCAGCGAACGTTACATCGAACTGTACGAACACATCACTGGCGAGAAGTTCGTAAAGGAAGATACCGACAACATTGCCGAACGCATTGAAAAGAATGTAACTAATTACTTAATGTGATAATATGCCAATGTGCTAATGACCTTGCGGCATAATAGCGCAGCCAATTAGCACATTGGCGTATCAGCACATTAGCACATAAAAAAATCATGGATTACCCCCAAGAACACATCAAGCCCTACGGCGCTGACGGTAAGAAGAGCGAACAAGTGGAAGAAATGTTCGACAACATCGCTCCCGCCTACGACAAGCTGAATCACACCCTATCCATGGGTATTGACCGCAGCTGGCGCAGGAAGGCAATCAAATACCTCCTTCCTTTCCACCCCCGACGTATCATGGACGTAGCTACCGGCACCGGTGATTTCGCCATCCTTGCATGCCGCGAACTGCAACCCGATGCTTTGATTGGTACCGACATCTCGGAAGGCATGATGAATGTGGGGCGCGAAAAAGTAAAACGGGCGCACCTCTCGGACAAGATTTCATTTGCCCGGGAGGACTGCACCTCTCTCTCGTTTGCCGATGAGAGTTTCGATGCTGTAACCGTAGCGTTCGGCATCCGCAACTTCGAAGGGCTGGATAAAGGACTGTCCGAAATGTGCCGCGTACTGACGGCCGGCGGACATCTTGTCATACTGGAACTCTCCACGCCGGACCGCTTCCCGATGAAACAACTGTTTACCATTTACTCCAAAGTCGTTATCCCCCTGCTCGGTAAATGTATTTCGAAAGACAACAGCGCCTACACCTATCTACCGGAAAGTATTCGCGCCTTCCCGCAGGGAGAAGTGATGCAGGAGGTAATCCGCAAGGCAGGCTTCAGCGAAGTGCACTTCAAGCGGCTGACTTTCGGGATATGTACACTTTATGTGGCAACTAAATAAAAAGAAGAAACTTATATAAAAAAGAGACCTTATGAAAGCTACACACACCCTCTATTTATTATTTATTACCCTCCTTTGCGTTGCCGGTTTCACAGCTTGCGATGATTCGGGAAGTGATGATATGATATGGGATTTTGCTCCTATCGAACTGCATATCGCAGTACAAGATGCTCAAGGTAATGATTTGTTGAATCCTGAAACTCCCGGCAACATTGCCAAGCAAGGAATCAAGGCAATCTATAATGGAAAAATATATGAAAAGGACGTTCCAATAAGCCAAACCAAAGCTTACCTTGCACACTTCAACGGTCTGCAAACAATGAAATTTGAAACTGGCAAATACTTTCTCACTTTTGGAGAATTCAATGGCGACGATACATTCGATAACGAAAAAGTGATAATAGACTGGAACGATGGTACTCAAGACGTCATCACCTTCTCTAGCAAACTGATCTGGAAATCAAAAAATAAACCCGTATTCGACAGAAAGTTCTGTTTGAACGGAAAAGATAACGGATTGCAATTCGGAGGTTTTGTTATCATCAAAGAACCGGTAATCACCTCCTCAACTACTTCCGACCAATAATGTACTCCATAAACAAACGAATATAGTTCAATCAATAACTAAAATATTATGCAGAAATACGGTTTAATAGGTTACCCGTTGAAACATTCCTTTTCCATCGGATATTTCAATGAGAAATTCACGGCAGAAAACATTGATGCAGAATATGTAAACTTCGAAATTCCACGTATCGAGGATTTCATGGAAGTTATCGAGGAAAATCCCAACCTCTGTGGACTGAATGTGACTATCCCTTACAAGGAGCAAGTCATCCCCTACCTGGACGAACTGGACAAAGACACAGCCAAGATAGGCGCCGTCAATGTCATTAAGATTATCCGCCTTTCCAAAGGCAAAGTGAAACTGGTTGGCTACAACTCCGACATCATAGGATTTACACAATCCATAGAACCACTTTTGCAACCACAACACAAGAAAGCCCTGATTTTGGGTACCGGCGGTGCATCGAAAGCCGTATATCGCGGGCTGGAGAACCTGGGTATAAAAAGTTCCTTCGTATCACGCGCCAAGAAAGAGGATAAATACCTCACATACGAAGAACTGACACCGGAAATCATGCAAGAGTACACAGTGATTGTCAACTGTACCCCAGTAGGCATGTATCCCAAAGTGGATTTCTGTCCCAATATTCCTTACGAACTACTGACTCCCAACCATTTGCTCTATGATTTGTTATATAATCCAAACGAAACCCTTTTCATGAAGAAAGGCCAGGCACAAGGAGCCGTCACTAAGAACGGTCTGGAAATGTTACTGCTGCAAGCCTTTGCTGCATGGGAAATTTGGAATAAATAATGAAGAAAACCATAAAATATTCGATTCTCGGTCTGGCTGCCCTCTGCACCGTAGTACTGTGCGGAGGGTACTATATGCTGGGGCATGCTCTGAAACCCGAAGGCCTTATCACACGCAGTCGCAACATTGCCGAATCCTACAACTTCATGTTCGAGCAATATCCCGAACTGCAACCGTGGGTAGACAGTTTGGTGACCGTAGGAGCATTGAAGGACTTCTACATTGAGAACGACCATGGAGAGACGCTACACGCACTCTACGTTGCCGCCACCCACCCCACCCCAAAAACAGCAGTCATCGTACACGGATATACAGATAATGCCGTGCGCATGCTGATGATAGGCTATCTGTACAACAAGGAGATGGACTTCAACATCTTGCTGCCCGACCTCTACGGGCACGGGATGAGCGAGGGAAACCATGCACAGATGGGCTGGAAAGACCGGCTTGACGTACTGCAATGGACCGAAACCGCCGACGAACTCTTCGGGCGCCGCCATACAGACA